>CETK01132009.1_pt1 | contig 18978 bp, 16 predicted proteins | sample 361431 | NCBI WGS metagenome assembly CETK01 (sample SAMEA2622452, study PRJEB7988) | marine metagenome | biome: marine biome (ENVO:00000447); feature: surface water layer (ENVO:00002042); material: "saline water (ENVO:00002010), including plankton (ENVO:xxxxxxxx)" | depth 5 m | reverse complement strand
ATTTCAAGAAAAGGACATTATTCTGAATTGTTTACAAAACTTTCAAAAAGAGGATTCGCTAAGGTTCGTGTTAATGGAGAAATAATTAAAATTACTCCGAAATTACGTCTAGATAGATACAAAACTCATGATATTGATGTTTTAATTGACAAATTAATCATAAATAAAAAAACAGCAAATAGACTCTTAAACTCCATTAAAATTGCATTAGATGAAGGTGACGGATCTCTTTTATTGCACAATATATCTAAAGATAAAAAAACATATTACAGTAAACATTTGACTTGTCCAGATTTTGGAATTTCATATCCTAATCCTGAACCAAATTCATTTTCATTTAATTCTCCAAAAGGATACTGTCAAAATTGCAAGGGGCTCGGTGAAATAGAAGAAATTGATATAAATCTAATAATCCCAAACAAAAATATTAATATTCAAAATGGAGGAATTTTACCAATTGGTGAATACAAAAACAATTGGATATTCAGTCAGCTAGAAGTCATTGGTAAAAAATATAATTTTGATTTGAAAACTCCAATAAAAGAAATATCTAATACAGCCATGAATGTAATTTTATTTGGCAAAAAAGAGTCTTTTAAAATTAAAAATTCTAAAATAGGAATTTCGAAAAAATATGAAATTGATTTTGAGGGAATTATAAGCTTTATTGATTTTCAATATAAAAATGCAAATTCAAACAGAATAACTAAGTGGGCAAAAAAATTCTACAAAAAAAGAAATTGCGATTCTTGTAAGGGTCAAAAATTAAAAAAAGAGAGCTTACATTTTTTTATACAAAAAAAGAATATTGAAGAATTATCAAATCTCAACATACTAGAACTAAAAAAATGGTGTAATGAATTAATTGAAAAAGAAAATGGGAAGAATTATGTTATTGCGAAAGAAATTATTAAAGAGGTCATAACAAGATTAAATTTCTTAATTAATATTGGACTTGATTATTTGACTATCTCAAGAAAAACAAAAACTTTATCAGGAGGAGAAAGTCAAAGGATAAGAATTGCTTCTCAAATTGGTTCGGAGCTTTCAAATGTTCTATATATCTTAGATGAACCGAGTATTGGGCTTCACGCATCTGATAATGATTTGTTAATAAAATCACTTAAAAAACTAAAAGAAATAGGAAATACTATAATAATAGTTGAACATGACAAAGCAATAATTGAAGCCTCTGATTTTGTTGTAGATATTGGTCCAAATGCAGGGGAAAAAGGCGGATACATTGTTTATAAAGGAAAACAAAAAGATTTAATAAAAACAGATTCGTGGACGGCAAGACAATTTATCATTGATTCCAAAAAATTGTTAAATAGAACAGAAAGACCTGAATCAAGTAAATTTATCATCATCAAAAATGCCAGAGGAAATAATTTAAAAAATATCAGTATTTCCATACCAATTGGAAAACTAACTGTTGTGACAGGAGTTTCAGGTTCAGGAAAGTCAACATTAATTAATGGAACATTGTATCCTGCTATCTATAACAAAATAAATGGAAAAAATATTGATTTTTATGAATACAAATCAATCAGTGGATGTGAACATATAGACAAAATAATCAATATTGATCAAAGTCCAATTGGCCGTACACCAAGATCAAACCCTGCAACGTACACTGACTTTTACACTGACATAAGAAAATTATTTGCAAATCAAAAAGAATCTAAAATAAGAGGATATAACATTGGTAGATTTTCATTTAATGTAAGTAAAGGTAATTGTACGGAATGTGATGGAAACGGACAAATTACAATTCAAATGAAACTTCTCCCAGATATTGAGGTTCCGTGTAAAAAATGTGGTGGAAAAAGATTTGATGACGAAACTTTAGAAATTGAATACAACAATAAAAATATATTTCAAGTTTTGGAAATGAGTATAGACGAGGCCGTTGATTTTTTTGATAAGATTCCAAAAATAAAAAACAAGCTAAAATCTCTTCAATTAGTCGGTATGGGATATATTAAAATTGGTCAGTCTTCTACAAAATTATCTGGAGGAGAAGCTCAAAGAGTTAAGTTAGGTGCTGAATTATCTAAAAAGGATACTGGAAAAACTTTTTACATACTCGATGAACCAACTACTGGTTTACACTTCAAAGATATTAAAATCTTAATGAAGGCAATTAACCTTCTGGTTGATAAAGGAAATACCGTTGTAATAATTGAGCACAACACAGATGTAATCATAGAGGCTGATAATATTATAGATTTGGGTCCTGGAGGTGGGGAAAAGGGCGGAGAAATAGTCTATTGTGGAAATATTAAAAATATTTTAAATAATAAAAGGAGTATGACGGGAGTTTTTCTAAAAAAAGAAATAACTTAACGGTATGAAACGAAAGACATGGAAAAAAGATAATCAACAAAACACATGGAGCGTTTTCAAAATTATGTCTGAATTTGTTGAAGGTTTTGAAAAATTGTCAAATGTTGGTCCCTGTATATCAATATTTGGTTCAGCTAGAACTAAAACTGATAATCCTTATTACAAAGATGCTACTACTCTTGCTAAAAAACTTACATCAAAGGGCTTTGGGATCATTACTGGTGGTGGTCCAGGGATTATGGAAGCAGCAAATAAAGGTGCAAATGAACAAAATGGCGCATCAGTTGGATTAAATATAGAACTACCATTTGAACAAACACCGAACAAATATATAGACCCAGATAAAAGTATTGACTTCAATTACTTTTTCGTTCGAAAGGTTATGTTTGTTAAATATGCCCAAGCATTTGTAATTTTGCCCGGAGGAGTTGGAACTCTTGATGAATTATTTGAAACAATTACACTAATTCAAACAGAAAAAATTCAAAAAATCCCAATAATTCTATATGGCTCAGAATATTGGGAAGGACTTTTGAAGTGGATGAAGGAAATTGTATTAGAAAAAGAGAGATGTATAAACCAAAAAGATATGGATAACATAGTTTTAATAGATGACATTGATGAAGTTGTAAATTACATTGATAATTTCTACAAAAAAACTAATTTCTCACCCAATTTTTAATTTGTTTTGAAAATCAAATATTTAAAATACAAGCTATTAACTTTTACTTTATTATGCTTTGGATTTATAAGTATCTCCCAAAATAGAATTGATGGTAAAATCACTGATTATAAATCAAATGAAGCTCTAGTTGGAGCAAATGTTGTTATCAAGGAAGAGAATATTGGCACAACAACCGATTTTGAGGGTAAATTTTCCATTGAATTTAAAAAGCTACCTATCAAAATTGAATTCTCGTACATTGGTTATGTATCAAAAAATATAACGATCAATAATTCAAACAGTTCTTTAGAAATTAAATTAAAACAGGATGAACAAATTTTGTCTGATATTGAAGTAACTGACAATCGCCTAAGTGAAAAATTAAAACAATCCCCAGTAACCATTGAAGCGATGGATGTAATTGCAATAAAAGAAACTCCAGCATCATCCTTCTATGAAGGTTTAGGAAGCCTAAAGGGAGTCGACTTAACATCTGCAAGTTTGGGTTTTAAAATTATTAATACACGGGGTTTTAATAGCACCTCCCCTGTCAGATCTCTTCAAATAATTGATGGTGTTGATAATCAATCTCCAGGTTTAAATTTTTCTTTAGGAAATTTCTTGGGAACGACAGAACTTGATACTAAAGGTGTAGAAATTATTGTCGGTGCCAACTCATCACTTTTTGGACCAAATGCATTTAACGGCGTAATTAACATGACCACTAAAGACCCGTTTATGTTTCCAGGGACAAGCTATCAAGTAAAGATAGGTGAAAGATCATTAAATGAGCATTGCTTTAGATATGCTGATAATAGAAAATTTAAAAATGGTTTTGAAGTAGGCTATAAACTAAATATTCAAAGGATGAAAGCCAATGATTGGGAAGCAAATAACTATAATGCTTCATACGATACTGAATCATCGGTAAATAACCCTGGTGGATATGATGGAGTAAATATTTATGGTGATGAATTTTTCAAAAATGCTACCTTCAATGACTTTCCGGGTATGGAAACAGTTCACAGAACTGGATACCAAGAGAATTATTTAGCTGATTATGATACTGAAAATCTAAAGTTAAACACTGCATTTCATTTAAAATGGCCGGATAAATCAAATAGTGGTTTATCTAATGAAATTATTTACTCTTTCAATTATGGTAGTGGAACAACTATATATCAAGGTGATAACCGATACAGTCTCAAAAATATTAAATTTTGGCAAAACAAAATTGAATTTAGACGTAATGATAATTTCTTTTTTAGACTTTATTCAACCCATGAAGATGCCGGAGATTCATATGATATTGTTGCCACAGCTCAAGCACTTTCAGATAAATCAGCCAGTAATGGAGACTGGATGTGGGATTCTTATGCATTTTACTGGAATGAGCAAGTAATTCCAATGATGCAACAAGATATCGAAGGTTTTATGACTGAAAATGAGTGGATAAACCAATTCGGGACTATAAATGGCTGGCAGGAAAACATGCAAGGACTATTAAATAACCACCCAGAACTTTTATTTCAATATCATGAACTTGCCAGAGAGTATGCTGATAATGCTCAGGGCGATTGGGCATACTCATATATAAATCCAAATAGTCCAGAGTTTGAATTAGAATTTGAAGATATTACATCTAACACAAGATATGATGAATTTGGAAATCTAGTTGGAGGTACTAGGTTTTATGACAAATCAAGTCTACATCATGTCCAAACTGAAAAAAAGATAATCACAAGCTTTGGGGATTTTATTTTAGGAGCTAATGGAAGACTATACACTCCAGACTCAAGAGGATCGATTTTTAATGATGGTTTTGACTATGTTGATTATCCTGAGCTTAATGAATTTGGTGACACAGTTTTTGTTGAATCTCTTGGTCAATATAATTTTGAAACCAACTCATTTGATACAATTTTTTCCCCGTCTATGTTAACTGATACTGTTAAAAGAAAAATTAAAAATTATGAATTTGGAGCTTATGTAGGTTATAATAAGACGTTATTTGGAGAAACCCTGATACTCAATACTACGGCAAGAGTTGATAAAAATCAAAATTTTGACATGTTATATTCACCTGCTGCATCACTTGTTTACAGACCCAGTGAAAAAGATATTGTAAGGTTATCATTTTCATCAGCTATTAGAAATCCAACACTTACTGATCAATACCTTGATTACAATGCTGGACCCGCAACACTAATAGGTAATCTAAACGGATTTGGATTTGATGAATATCTTGTAACAGTGGATGCTATGATTGATTGTTTAGCTGCAGAAAATAGTACCCTTGGAAATGCTGATGGTGCTGCATTAAAATTTGGAAAACTAGAAATTAATCCAATTAAACCTGAGCAAGTAAAGACACTTGAGTTGGGTTACAGAACTACGATTTTTAATAAAGTTTTTATAGATGCTAGTTATTATTATTCTTTGTATAAAAACTTTATAGGCTATCAGTTTGGAGCAACATATAATACTCTTGGATTGAATACAATTGTTGCTAGTCAAGAAGATGTACAACTTGGCTGGGCAAGTTATGAAGGGGAAGAAATTGATGACTACACATCTATAGTTCCTTCAACAACAAGGTTTTGGAGAGTTGCATCAAATGCAACCGGAAATGTACAAACTCATGGTTTTAGCATTGGTTTGAATTATTACCTTAACAAAAACATAGCCATAAATGGAAATTACTCATGGAATAAGCTGATAAATGAGAAATCAAAAGACCCACTTGTTCCCGCATTCAATACACCTGAACATAAATTCAATATCGGTTTTTCTAACAAATTCAAAATTTCAAAAAAACAAATTGAAGATTATAAGATTTCATTAAATTACAAATGGATTGAAGGTTTTTTATTTGAAGGTTCTCCACAATTTACTGGACCAATTAACAGTTACGGGATTCTAGATGGACAAATAAATAGAGACTTCAAAATAAGAGAATCATTCAAGTTAAATGGTAAAATTGGAGTATCTAATTTGTTAAACAACAAAGTCTATCAAGCATATGGTGGACCAAGAGTAGGTAGATTATCATATTTGTCAATATCATTTGATATTAATTAATTTTTCAGAACACACAATCTATTAATTATTATTTTGTTATATCTTGCATTAAATAACAAAAAATCAATATGACATGAAAAAACATTTACATTTTATATTATTAATAATTTTTGCTCTTAACTTCTCATTTATTAGTTCACAACAAAGATATTTAAATGAGATTTTTTCGGACGTTGACGTGACTAGTGACGTAGTATACGGTACAAATATAACAGTATTCCCTACCCTACTTGGCCAATCACCCGCACAACAAGATTTATTAATGGATATTTACACTCCTGCAAATGACACCGTTATTAACAGACCTGTTGTAATTATGCTACATACCGGAAGCTTTCTTCCAGCGGTATTAAATGGACAAGCAACCGGCGGAAAAGATGACAATGCGATAGTTGCACAATGTGAAAGATTTGCTAAAAAAGGATACGTCGCTGTTGCAATATCCTACAGATCTGGTTGGAACCCAACATCCACAAATCCTGATGTTAGAAGAAAAGGCTTAATTCAAGCTGCACTTCGTGGTCTTCAAGATACAAGAACAGCTGTTAGATTTTTGAGAAAATCTTACTTAGATGATGGAAATCCATATGGAATTTCTTGTCAATTTGTTGTTGGTGGTCTAGGAACAGGTGGTTACGTTGCTTTAGCAGCCTCAGCACTTGATAATTACGAAACTGAACTTACGACTCCAAAATTTATGGATACATCATCTGATATTGATGGTGATGGCATTAACGACGCTGTACCATATATAATACCTGAATTCTTAGGAAATTTAGATGGAACAACTGAGGGTATTCTTCCTGAACTTGATTTAGATGGAGATGGAGTTACCGATGCTACTGATGTCGTTTTATGCATTCCTAATCACGTTGGATACAGTTCGCAAATTGATATGGCATTCAATATTGGCGGAGCAATGGTAGATACTGCCTGGATGAATCAAGGTGAATGTCCAATTGCAAGTATGCAATGTTATCTAGATGAGGATGCACCATATGATGTTGGTAATATTGTTGTACCTACTACTGGAGAAATTGTGATCGAAGGACATGGATCACTAGCACTTCAGAGGGTTTCAGAATCACTTGGTAATAATGACGTTTTTAGTGGACTTTCAATGAATATTAATGATTCATGGTATGGAAATGGAGACGGAGCAGCTAACTCGTCTTTACAAGTCCAAGCAGAAAATATGTTTGGAAGCCCACTATTTGATGAAAATGGAAATCCCGTTTGGGAATTTGAGGGTCACGATGTATATCCAGGACTTTTTCCAATTGTTGCTCCAACTGGAGATGAACTAGAGCCCGGTGACGATTGTATAAATTGTGGTCAAGGAGCCAGTTCTTGTCTATTTCCTTGGGGAGAACAAGGTGCTCCATGGGATTGGTGGAACAACGACCCCACCGATCCTCTTGCATATCCACTTGCAGCTACACAAAATCCTTTAGCACCTGAAGGTATATCAGCAGAAACATACGCATGTCAATCAACAACCGGCAATCCAGACATGTCAGAAGCTAAAGGCCTTGCATTTGCTTCAATGATTCAAGAGTTTATAACTCCAAGAATTTATGTTGCACTAGACATGGAATCAAATACAAATGTTTGTAGTATTTCTGATAACAAACAAAAATTAAATTTAGTTAAGCAAACTGATATAATGGGAAGAACGATTAATACTAATGAAAAAGGCATTGTTTTTAAGATTTATGACAACGGAACAGTACAAAAATTGTTCAACATTAAATAAATGAAAAAAATCATTCTTCTATTATTTCCTTTTATAGGGCTCTCACAGGATTGTGAAAGCCCTATATTAGATCAAATTCTTGAAAGCAGCCAGGTAAATCAATACTTTCAATTAGCATTATCATTTAATATAAACGAATTGTCTTACTTGAATGATTGCAATAGCCAAAGTTATTTCACAATTTTTGCTCCAGGAAATACTGTTCCAACATCATCTGCCACTCAACTTGTTTCAATTGGTGGGGAATTGATGGATTATATCCCCTATTACATTCACTCAGAATCTATCAATTTCTTAGATTTTGTAAGCGGAGAAATTGAAATGATAAATGGAAATTCTGCATTTATTTCAGTTGCACAATCTGTTGACAATTACAATGTAATGATTAACCAAGCAAATATTACTATACAAGATATCTGTGCTTGTAATGGCACGATTCACATAATTGATGATTTGATTTGGGCTGAGAACTTTAATTTGGTTGATTCAAATAACAACGCTGATAGAATCAAAGTGATTAATAAAATTGTCAAAGTAAACCATTTAAAAATAAATGAAAAACTAATAATAACAGACACAAATGGTAAAACAGTTAGGTCTATTCTTGGCAAAAACTCAATTGCTGAAATAAATATGTCAAAATACAGTAACGGTCACTATCTAGCTAGAATTAACTCTGAAAAAAAATCAGAAATCATAAAGTTTTTACTGATGTAAGCAAATTAGTTTAGATCATTTACTCTAAATTTTCTATCAAAATGTACTACACCAGATTCATCCAGAGATTTTATACGTAATATTCTGTGATTGAGCTCACCATTTATGCTAATTTCTGTGTACATATTAGAGGACAAAGATGGAGTTGAAAATTCAAAAACATGATTGTTATTATATGTAAAACCCGATTCATTAAACATTGTTTTTGAAAGACCTAAAACATCAGATTTTGATGAACCACTAATCAAAATAACCCCTTTTTTGTTTACTTGGGAAAGCCTTTCCATAAAGTAAGTATATTCCTTCTTATGGTCTCTAAAAAATTGACCATTTTCATCTAAGAAAGAAACCGGACTAGCTATAACAGTAAATGTAGCATTTGTATTATTGATTTCTTTAAAAATCCTATCAATTTGGTTATCACAGTATAGACAATCATTTGACTTAAATGTTTCAGAGTCTAGGAGAAATAAATCTAAGTCATTGTAGGTATATCTCTGATATGTACCATAATTATTGAAAGTGTAATTATATGCTTTATTCACAAAATTTGGCCAAAATAATTTAAATGCTTCATAGTCAATTTTGTTAGAAAAATCATTTTGACACGAATAACATTCATCAATAGACCAAGTTGCAATTTGAGGCATTGAAACCAAAAAATTATTTAATTCTCTATCCAATCTTCTATCAACGTACTTCTGTACTAATTTGTCAAAAGATAAGTCCTCATTATTTTTTATATGACCACCCAAGGAAACCATGAAATCTGATTTACTTTCAGACATGTTTTTGAGTAAGTTTGAGCTTGCTCCGTCTACATTCTGGCCAATTAAAAACTGTAAGTCGTCAAGATGTGGGCGTTTTGTAAATATATCAAATTCACATTGATATTCACCATCTAAAAATACTTTAGCTATATATTCTTTATTGGGTAACAAATTATCAATATTAACTGTGTAAGGTGTAAATTGATCAAATTGATATTCATTAATTACATCAAAGGAGTACTCCCTGAGTCTATCATTTTCATAATCAGAGATATCAATTTCAATTTTTTTGACATTATTAGTTAATAAAAACCATATTTGAGTACCATAAGAATCGACAAAAGATGTCATTGGTCCTGCCAATAAATTTGTTGTCTGAGTATGTAAATTAAAATTTACAGCAATTAATAAAAAAACAAACAAGTATCTGTTCATGACAAAATTTATTTAAAATCAACTAATTCCACTTCAAAAATTAAAGTAGCTCCTGGCGGAATTACACCTCCAGCTCCTCTTTCACCATAAGCGAGATCTGAAGGAATGATAAACTTAGCTTTAGCACCCTTGGATAGTAAAGATATTCCCTCATCCCAACCTTTAATAACTCGTCCTTGGCCTAAGGGAAAAGTAATAGGTTCTCCGCGGTCATATGATGAATCAAATTTGGTGCCATCTAATAAATAACCAGAATAGTGAACTGAGACAGATGATCCAACTTTAGGTTTACTACCTGTACCTTTTTTTATTATTTCGTACATTAAGCCACTATCTGTTTTAATGGATGTTTTAGCATAGGACTCGAGTTGTTTGAGTTCTTCATTTTTTCTTTGCTCTTCTTTAGCCTTTGCTTTGGAATTAAAATCATTAAAAACTTCTAAGGCATTAAATTTTTTCGAGTCTCTGTCACCTCTAACTATTTCAACTGACTGAATTAAATCATCTTGTTCAATCGAGTTGATAACATCAATACTACCAGAGTCAGTAGAATCAACTTTTCCAAAAACTGAGTGCCTTCCATCAAGCCAGGGTGTATCCTTGTGAGTTATAAAAAATTGTGAACCATTTGTATTAGGTCCTGAATTTGCCATAGAAAGAACTCCAACACCGTCATGCTTTAACTCATCAACAAATTCATCTGCAAATTTGTAACCAGGATCTCCAGTTCCAGTACCAAGCGGACAACCTCCTTGAATCATAAAATCAGGAATAACACGATGAAATTTTAAACCATCATAAAAGGGTTTGTTATCATTTGTATTTAGACCTTCAGCTAAACATATGAAGTTGGCTACAGTTAATGGGGTCTGATCGTAAAAAAGTTTAATATTAATTTCACCTTTACTTGTGGTTATTTTTGCATACATACCTTCAGAATTTTTAGTTGAAACGCAAGATATAAAAAAGATGGTACATATTAGAGATATAAAAACAGCAATTTTTTTCATGATTTGATATTTAATAATTTAATGTTTAATAATATTGTTGAATGAGGAGGAACCAGATCATTATAACCCGTTAAACCAAATCCAAGGTACGAAGGTATAATAATCATTGCTTCATCCCCAACTTTTAGTGACTTTATTGCAAAATTTAGTCCTCTCATCTGTTTGGAATATCCAAGTTTAAAATTTAAGTAGTCACCTCTTGATAGCTCTTTAAATGAATTTTTACTTTCAAGAACAACACAACTGTATTTAATGAATACAATATCTCCTTTCTTTGGCCTTATATTTAACTCATTATTATTGTTTTTTTTATCAATTAACATTCTGACTCCGGTCGTGTCAGTATAAAAGTTCAAGTTAGATATTTTTATAATTGAGTCAATAAATTTGTTTTCTGACCGAAACAAAACCTTGTTTTTTTGTAATAGTGTTTCTTTCAAAAAATTTTCACTTTTATCACTAATTGGATATTGATATTTATTATTGCAACTAATGAAAAAAGAAATAATAATCAAGATTCTTATTAACATTTTAATTTTGTTGCTTTATCTTTAAATAAATTAAGCACCTCACTTAAATTTCTGTGAGAGAAAAATCCTCCTGAGGCATTTTTATGACCACCACCATTAAAATATTTTTTAGCAAATGCATTTACATCAATTTTACCTTGGGATCTAAAAGATAATTTTATTCCATCTTCAAACTGAACAAAAAAAGCAGAGAATTTCACACTTGACAAGGAAAGAGGAAAATTAACAAAACCCTCGGTATCACCCTTGGCAAATTTACAACATTTAAGATCAGACTCATACAAAAAACTAAAAGCAATTTTGTCATCATTTAAAAAACTTAAGTTTTTTATAAATATATTGAGTAATTTAAATCTCGATTTGCTTTGTGAATCAAATAATTTTTGATGGATATTCGAGTGATTAATTTTGTAGTTAAGAAGATTCGAAATTATTTCATGAGTTTTGGAAGAAACATTTGGATATTTAAAAGAACCGGTATCTGTTAATATGCCAGTATAAATGCAAGAAGCAATATTTCTATTGATAGTTTTATCAATTTTTAGAATAAAATCATAAACTAGTTCAGCGGTTGATGAAATATTAGAGTTGGATATTAAAAAATCACAGTCAATGTCAGGCTCCTCATGATGATCAATTAAGATTTTAATTGCAGAGCTGTTTGATAGTGAATTTTCCATTTGTAATGTCCTATGAATTTTATTAAAATCTAAGTAGAATATTATATCAGCATCGTGAATAAGTTTGTCAGATTTTTTTTTATCTATTTCATAATTTAAAACTTCATCATTTGAAGGCAACCATTTAAGATATACTGGATAATCATTAGGAACAATAACGTTTACTTTGTGATTTTTTTTAAATAAATGGTAAAGAGCTAGAGAAGAACCTAAAGCATCACCATCAGGTGATTTGTGGGTTGTAATAATTATATTTTTTCTTTTAACGAATAATTTTTTGATTTCTTTGTAGTCCATAATCTTAATTATGCAAAAATAATACAAAATATCTTATTGATATATCATGTTTTTTTAATTAAATTCGAGAAAATTTAAAAAATGAAAACAAACATAACATTTACAATGATTAAACCAGATGCTGTAGAAAATGGATACTCTGGTAAAATTATCAATCACATCGAAAAAGCTGGTTTTAATTTTATTGCAATGAAATTGACAAAACTCTCAACTAGTGAAGCTGAAAGCTTTTACAGCATTCATAAAGACAAACCTTTCTTCAAAGATTTAATAAAATACATTACTTCTGGGCCAATAATTGCCGCAGTTCTAGAAAAAAACAATGCCGTAGAGGATTTTAGAAATTTAATTGGAAGTACTAACCCAATGGAAGCTGAAGAAGGGACTATTAGAAAGCTCTATGCCAAATCAATCGATGCAAATGCAATTCATGGTTCAGATAGTGATGAGAACGCTCAATTAGAAAAAGATTTTCATTTCTCAGAAAATGATTTTATTTCCAGGTAATTAACATTTTTCAAAAGTTTACGAATTTTTATCAAAATTTTTGAATGATTGTCATTAAGAATTGTTTTTAAGTTATCACTCTTAATATAAACAGTAAATTTGTTATCTTTTAGAATTACAGATTGAGTTTGTAGTCTGATTTTTTCACCCATAACTTTAGACCATATTTTATGTGGATTATACTTATTTGAGTCTTTTTTCTTACTTGAGTTTAAAAACTCTGAAATTATGACATTAATTTTTTTAATTTTTGAACTCCTCATCGATAATTCCATTTTTTTTAATTATGAAATACTTTGACTGTATTTCGACTTTTGAAAGAACACTATCAATTCGATCTTTACTTGTATCAGAAATAAAAATTTGACCGAATTCTTTTTCGTTAAGTATTTTAATGATTTGTTCAACTCTTAATAGATCTAATTTATCAAAAATATCATCAAGAAGAAGAATCGGCTTTATGTTTAGTATTTTTTTAAGTAATTCAAAATATGCAAATTTTAGTGAAATTAGAAATGACTTTTGTTGACCTTGTGACCCTGTTTTCTTAATGGGGAAACCATCAATTATAAAATCAAAATCATCTCTATGAACTCCACACGATGTGTGTTTAAGAATAAAATCTTTTTTTCTGTTATCAACTAAAAGATTTTTAAAATTAGTTGAAGCTAATTGTGATTTATAGGCAATGTCTACAATTTCATTTTTTGTGGAAATTATTTCATAATATTTTTGAACTGTACCAGTTATTTCTTTAATAAATTTTTTTCTTCTTTCAAATACCTTGTTTCCGAAATTAACTAATTGTAAATCGTACGAATTAAGCAAGTCTGTGTCTGAAAAATTATTGTTCTTCAATATATTATTTCTTTGTCTCAAGGCATTGTTATAAGAAATTAAATTTAAGATGTAAGTTTGATCATATTGAGATAAAAATTTATCAAAAAATCTCCTGCGATCCTCACCACCGCCTATAATAACATTAGTATCAAGAGGTGTAATAATAATTAGAGGAACTTTCCCAATGTGATTTGAAAGTTTGGTATACTTCTTATTGTTAAAACTAAATATTTTTTTGTTGTTAATAAATGAGATTTTAACAGATTTCTTGTCATTATTAGAATCATAATAATCACCATTAATCATAAAAAAATTTTCTCCATGTTTGATATTAAGATTTTCATTATTTTTGAAGTAGCTTTTACAAAATGACAGATAATGAATTGCATCCAGTAAATTTGTTTTACCTACTCCGTTGTAGCCAAGAAAACAGTTTATATTCTTTGAAAATTTTAATTTTAAATTCTCATGATTTTTATAATTAACTAATGAGATTAAACTCAAATTCATATTTATAAATTTAAATTATTATCATAAAATAGTTTAATTTTACCGCAAAATAAATTTTTATGAAAAAAAAGAACAAAACTGATATTCAACTGGCCAATATAGAACAAGGCTTAAGTAAATCAGAACAATTTATTGAAGACAACCAGAAACCAATATCATTAATAATCGCAATTATTATATTAGTCTTTTTATCAGCATATAGCTATAACAGCTTCTACAAAAAACCCCTTAATTCAAAAGCACAAGACGAATTATTTGTAGCTGAACAATATTTCGAAAAAGCTAATTACAGAAAAGCACTAGATGGGGATGATACTTTTTTAGGATTATCTGAAATTTGTGAAAACTTTTCAAACACCACGTCTGGCAATTTAGCTTATTATTACGCTGGAATTTCTCACCTAAGACTCGGTGAATTTGAAAGCGCCATTAAAAAACTTGAAAAATTCAAATCAAAAGATCCAATTCTGCTATCAATTGCTAAAGCTGGAATCGGAGATGCTTTTTCTGAAATTGGTCAAACAAATGAATCAATTGAATATTATAAAAAAGCTATTTCCGTTACTGAAAACGAAAGCATAACTCCGTTTTTTTTAATTAAATGTGCACAAGCCTACGAAAAATTAGAAGATTATTCCAATGCAAAATCTTGTTACACTAAAATTAAAACGAACTTTCCTAATTCAAATGAAGCAAAAAACATTGAAAAATTTTTAAATAAAATTAATTGAAAGGAAAAAATAATAACATCGTTTCTCTAAATAAAAATGTTGGAACAGACAAAAAGATAGGACTTATTAAGTCAATTTGGAATATCGAAATTACCGATAGATTTTATGAAGGTTGTTACAATACCTTGCTAAAATATGGTGTCAAAAAAAATAATATTATAACAAAAGAAGTACCTGGTAGTTTTGAACTTATCCACGGTGCAAAGGTAATTGTTAAAGAAAATGTAGATGTAGCAATTTTAATTGGGTGCATTATTAAAGGAGAAACACCTCACTTTGAATTTATTTCTCAAGCAGTTGCAAATGGAGTGAAAGATCTTAATATTAAATATGATATTCCATTTATTTTTTGCGTTTCCACAGACTTAAATATTAGTCAATCTTTAGAAAGATCTGGTGGAAAATTTGGCAATAAAGGTATTGACTCAGCATTAACTGCACTTCAACTTATCAAATAACTTTTTTGATTTATTAACAGCATTTTCAAATGAATTAATGTCGATTGAATTGTTGATATTATTATTGTTTATAAAATTAATCAATGTTTTTGTATCAAGATTTCCAACTAAACTGTTTTTTGTAAATGGACAGCCACCATATCCTCCAATAGCAGAATCAAATCTAGTACAGCCAGCATTCCATGCAGATTTTACTTTAGAGAATGATGAATTAGGATCAGAATGTAAGTGTAGACCAATATCCATTTCTTCAAACTCGCTTAATACAATTCTTAAAGTGTCTTCTAATTGTTTATTTGTAGAAATTCCAACAGTATCAGCTAAAGAAATTAATTTAATTCCCTTGTCACTAATCTTCTGAATGAAATTTAGTAAAATATCTATATTCCAACTCTCATTGTAGGGATTACCAAATGCCATAGAAAAATAGACCTGGAAATTTTTATTTTTTTGTATGCATTTATTGAATATTTCATCTACCAAAATCAAAGATTCATGAATTTTCATTTTAGTGTTACTTAGCTGGAATTTTTCAGAAATTGATAGTGGATACCCAACTGTACTTATTTTTTCAAAGCTAGTAGCATCAGATGCCCCCCTACTATTAACTACAATTGACAATAAGTTTGTTGATTTTTTAATTTCTAATAAGTCTAAAACTTCAGCTGTATCAGACATTTGTGGTACTGCTTTTTTTGAAACAAAGCTACCAAAGTCAATGGTGTCAAAACCTACATTTATCAAAGAATTGATATAATTAGCCTTTTGGATTGTTGGAATAAAATTATCAATTCCTTGCATTGCATCCCTAGGGCACTCAGTAATTATTATTTTTTTGTTAATCTTCAATACCTGTAATTTTAATTTCTGTTCTTCGATTTAGTGTTCTGCTTTCATCGTCATTTTTAGTAGAAATTGGATAATCATAACCATAACCAAAATACGAAATTCTTCGTGAATCAATTCCGTTTTGAATTAATGAATTAAATACAGCTTTAGCTCTGTTAAGTGACAAGTTATAATTATATTCTCTTGTACCTAAATTATCAGTATGTCCACCTATTTCAATAGTCAATAAGTTATTTATTTTTAAATAGTCAACTATTTTTTTTATTTGTGTATGCGATTCCTCAGTTAGAGAAAATTCATCAAAATCAAAATAAATGTTCTTAAGCTTTATCTTGTTTCCAATTTTGAGTCTGTTCAATACAATTTGAATATTTATTACTGAATCATTTGGATTAAGTGAGTATTCGTTGGAAAAGAAATCATATTTCTTAGAAATTACAGTTATAAGAAAATTAGAACTAGGTTTAGTAGGAAATGAGAGTTCTCCATTTGAATTGGAATTAATAGATAGCTGCGATTCATCATCAAGAGATATTATTACATTATTGATAATTCCTTTTCTGCTTATTGAGTCAATTAACTTTACGTTTACCAAAGATACATCGTTTGATTTATTAAGTTCGGTTAATTTAAATTTATAAATATCTAAATTTCCATTTTTATTTGAGTTATAAAAAGCAGTTTTACCATCAGGTAAAACAAAAATACCAGATTCGTCATAATTTGTATTAATTGGATATCCTAAATTTTTTATATCACTAATATTAAATGATTCATCAATCTTTGCGGCATACATATCAAATCCACCCAGACCACCACTTTTTTTTGAAGCAAAATAAAAAGTTTCGTTATCAGCGTGTAAAAATGGTGTGTATTCGTCACTAGAGGAATTAATTTCATTACCTAAATTTTCTGGATTTGACCACATACCATTAATTTTCCTACTTACCCAAATATCTGAACCACCATAACCCCCATTTCTATTGCTAACAAAAAACAATTTATTTCCATCTGCTGAAATTGATGGTTGAGAATCCCAAAATTTTGAATTTAGAATATTACCTAAATTGATTGAATTAGTCCAGTAATTATTTTTTATAAGAGTGGAGTAATACAAATCACACCCGCCATATGAATCAGGTCTATTGCACGAAGCATAATAAAGATATTTACCATCAAGTGAAATGGATAAAGCACCCTCTCGAAAATCACTGTTTACTTTTTCTCCTAAATTAGTAGGAGTAGACCAATTTATTCCGTCATTTCTAGAAATGAAAAAATCTTCATCTGAAAATTTACTGCCAAAATTCCTGTGAGTAAAAATTAATACTTTACCATCTGCACTCAACGCTGGAAAATAATCATCAGAATCTGCAGAATTAATTGATAAAAAAACTGGATTAAACTCAATACTGTCTTTAAGATTGGCTAAAGCTTTTGTATTATCTCTAATCAAATTTATAATACTTTCTGATTTTAAGTAATTGGAATCAATTTTAGAAGTAACTAAATTGAGATATTCATAATTTCCAGACTTAAATAAAAGAGTTAAAAAATTTTCAGTGGAGAACAATGTCGGTTCATAATTTGATGTTTCGAATGATTTAACATAGACATTCAGCGCGCTTTTAAATTCACTTATTGTAAAATAAGAGTCGCCAATTACATTCAAATGATATGACTGATTGCATTTATCTTCAATTTTTTTTAAAATAACTTCAGCTTTTGAGTATTTTCCATTCAAAATTAACTTGTCGGCCTTATTAATTTTCTTTAAAACATAATTACAATTATTTTGAGAAAATGAACTAAAAGAAGCTGCGATAAATATAAAAATAAATATCATTGAATATGTAAGTATTTATGCATTTGTAATGAAAGCCTCCACCTAGGGTTTTCAGAAATAAAATTAAAAATTTTTGACTTCATCTTTTCAAACTTATTCCACTCTGGTTGTAAATAAAGTAAACATTTTTTTGAAACTTTTTTTTCTTGATCTTGGGCCCATAAAAAGTCTCTGTCATTAAATATTACAACTTTTAGTTCAGAAGCTTTAAGGTAAATTTCTTCCATTGGAGGTTTTCTTTTTTTGGGAGATAAGGTAATCCAGTCCCACTTACCTGAAAGAGGGTAGGCTCCAGATGTTTCAATGTGTAAACTGAAACCTAATTTTTTCATCTCAAAAGTAATATCAGAAAGATTATGCATTAAGGGCTCTCCTCCTGTAAAAATTATAATTTTTGTGGTAAGGTTTTTAACTTCTTCAATTAATTGAATTGTAGATTTTTTTTCCCCAGCATTCAAATCCCAGGATTTTGGTTCATCACACCAACCGCATCCAACATCGCATCCTTGAGTTCTAATAAAAAATGCAGATTTACCAGCATGAAGGCCTTCGCCTTGTATGGATAAAAATGTCTCCTTAATTGGTATCATAAGTAACTTAATTATTCAATAAAAATAAATAAAATGTAAATTAGTAGAGATGAAATCAAAAAAAATAATAATAAGTGGACCTCCTGGTAGTGGAAAAACAAGCATTATTCAAGAATTAAAAAAATATGATTTTGAGTGTTTTGATGAGATAACACCCAGTGTATCAGATTTAAGTAATAAGCTAAATTTAAGTACGATGCTTTTTAATAAAAGAAAAAAACACTTCGAAGTTGAAAGTAAAAAAATTATTTTTTTTGACAGGAGTTTAATTGATGTAATTGCTTACATGAGATACTGGAAATTAGAATATCCAAATGAGTGGGAACTTTTTGTTGAAGAGAACCGTTACAACAAAAAA
>CETK01014059.1_pt1 | contig 19024 bp, 19 predicted proteins | sample 361431 | NCBI WGS metagenome assembly CETK01 (sample SAMEA2622452, study PRJEB7988) | marine metagenome | biome: marine biome (ENVO:00000447); feature: surface water layer (ENVO:00002042); material: "saline water (ENVO:00002010), including plankton (ENVO:xxxxxxxx)" | depth 5 m | reverse complement strand
TAATCCAGTGATGATCCCAGCCAGTATGACCTGGAACCCAATCCAAAATAACATACATGCCTAATTCATGAGCTTTATCAACTAAATTTTTGAAGTCTTCCAATGAACCAAACTCAGGGTTAACTTTGGTGTAATCAGAAACAGCATAATAACTACCTAATGGTCCCTTACTTTTTGTTGTAGAAATTGGATTAATTGGCATTAGCCATAAGATTTTAACTCCTAGCTTTTTGATAATAGGTAAATCATTAGCAAAAGCGTTAAAAGTTCCTTCATTAGAATATTGTCTGATATTGGCTTCATACAATACTGATTGGGATATAATATTTTTTGTGATGGGTTCAATAGGTTTAACTTGAAATTTTGAATCTTCAGGCTTTCGAGACTCCTCACTTCCAGACTGACAGGATAAAATTAAAAGGCTAAAAAAAAGTGCAAAATATTGTTTCATATTCTAATGTAATTCAATAATGTAGGCTGTTTCGGATGAAACCTCGAGATTTTTAGCTAAACTAATTTGTTTTTCGGATATTATTTCAAAACCATTTGTTCTTCCTGCAATTCCTTCATGGAATCTGTCGAGAGAAAGAATTTGTTTTTCAGGGCTATTATTAATAATTATCATTACTCGACTTTTTTCAGAATATCTAAAATACACATAAACGTCGTTTTCGGGAACATAATGAAGAGTTTTACCGTTATGAATAACACTTTTAGTTCGGCGCCAGTTAATCAATTTTTTTGTAAAATTAAAATATGATTTTTGAACTGGGGACCTTTCTTTCTCATTAAACGCACTTTTTTTATCAGATATCCAACCTCCAGGAAAATCTCTTCTAATGTCACCATCTCCGTTTTCTTTTTTTCCAGTCATTCCTATTTCACTTCCATAATAAATTTGAGGTATTCCTCTTAAAGTCATCAAAGCCGCCATTATTCTTTTATATGATTTAAATTCTGGATAAAAATCATTTATTCTGTTAGTATCATGATTTTCTGCAAATATCAGAACATTATTAATATTTGGATAAAGAAAATCATTTTGTAATGTTTTATAAATTCTAGTCATTCCATACTCCCAATACTCATCTCTCTCACTGAATGCTTTTGTAAAAGCATTATATAAAGCAAAATCCATAACACTAGGTAACTTTGAATTAAACCCTTGTATTGCTGCTATTGGACTGTTTTCCTGCCAATATGAAAGATGAATAGTGTTATACATCCATCCTTCACCAACAATATTAAATTTTGGATACTCCAGACGAATAGCTTCTAGCCATTTAATCATCGGTTTAGGATTGTTGTATGGAAATGTATCAACTCTAAAACCATCAATACCAGCAAATTCTATCCACCAAATGGCATTTTGAATCAAATAATTCAATAGTTTCGGTTGACTTTGATTAAGATCCGCCATAGTAGGTACGAACCAACCTTTTAGTAATTCCTTTTTATCAATTATTGATGCATATGGATCAGAATGTATCTCTTTTCTATGATTAGTGTTTGTATACTCTTCAAAATAATGAATCCAATCTTTTGTTGGGGGATCTTTAACCATCCAATGTTGAGTGCCCCAATGGTTAATTACATAATCCATAATTAGTTTCATGCCTCGTTTATGAAGATTAGTAGCCAATCTTTTATAGTCATGATTGGATCCATATCTTGGATCAATTCGATACAAATCGCTTTGGCCATAAGTATGATAAGAAACACTGGGATCGTTGTCCTCGCAAAGAGGAGTTGACCAAATAGCAGTTGCACCTAATTCTTCGATGTAGTCTAAGTTTTTAATAATACCCTCCAAATCACCTCCATGTCTTCCATCTTTGTCGGAGCGATTAAGTTTATCTTTTAAGCCCGGATGGGAATCATTTAATGGGTTTCCGTTAGCAAATCGGTCTGGCATCAAAAGATAAACAACATCAGAAGAATCAAAGGTTGAAAAATCAAAATTTCTATTTCGACTTTTAATTTCATATCTAAATGTGTATTTTATTTTTTTTCCTTCAATTAAATTAATTTTAAAATTTCCAGCCTTTTGGTTGGTTAAATCAAAATTCAGAAAAAGATAATTTTTATTTTTAACCTCTTCTATACTGAGTAAATGCATACCCCTCGATTTAACATCATATTTAGATATATCTTTTCCATACAATAAAACTTTCAGCTTCTTATTTTTCATTCCATGCCACCAAAATGGAGGTTCAACCCGTTCTATTTGAGCTGCTGCAGATAAGGACAATAGAAAACAAATAAATAGATCCTTCATAAAATTCTAAAATTAGACTAATTCTCCATTACAATAAATTATAAGGCTAGGATTTGAATAATAGATGTTTACATTTTCTTTATCAACTTCAACATTTATAGAAGTATTTCTGTAGTTGATTTTAAAATGATACTTTTCCCAAGATTTTGGGAGAATTGGATCTATATGCAATTGATTGTTAATTATACGAACACCTCCAAAACCTTGAACTAAACTCATCCATGTTCCGGCCATACTTGTGATATGAAGCCCCTCTTCAACTTCTTTATTATAATCATCCAAATCCAAACGAGAAGTCCTAAGATAAAGTGAATAAGCTTTTTCTATTCTGCCTAAACGAGATGCTAAAATAGAATGTACGCATGCAGAAAGTGATGATTCATGAACTGTCAAAGGTTCATAAAAGTCGAAATGCTTCTTAATAATCACATCATCAAAATTTTCTTCGAAAAGGAATAAACCCTGTAAAACGTCTGCCTGTTTAATAAATGGTGACCGCAGAATTCTATCCCATGACCAATGCTGGTTAATCGGTCTTTCAGTTTTATCTATTGAACTTGCTGGAATTATAGTCTTATCTAAAAAACCATCCTGTTGTAAAAAAATATCATTTTCTGGATGTCTTGGAAAGTAGATCTGGGACACAATTAGGTTCCATTTGTCAATTTCAGATTCTTGCCAAGAAACTTTTTCTTTTATTCTATTCCAATGCTGGGGATGCATTTTTTTGATCTTTAAAATTTCCTTAGTTGTATATTTCAAACACCACTGTGCTAAATAATTTGTATACCAATTGTTATTAATATTATTTTCATATTCATTTGGCCCTGTAACACCTAAAATTACATAGGCTTTTTTATTGTCTGAATAATTAACACGTTCAGCCCAAAATCTTGAAATTGCAATTAGCACCTCAAGGCCCATTTCAGGCATATAAGTAAGATCTCCTGTAAATCTTTCATAATTGAAAATAGCATATGCAATAGCTCCGTTTCTGTGTATTTCCTCAAAAGTTATTTCCCATTCATTATGACACTCCTCACCATTCATTGTTACCATGGGATATAAAGCTGATCCATTTTTAAAGCCTAATTTCTCAGCATTTTCTATAGCCTTTTCTAAATGATCATATCTATATTTAAGTAAATTACGAGCAACCTTATGATTTTTGGTAGCCATATAAAAGGGTAAACAATAGGCTTCAGTATCCCAATATGTACTTCCGCCATACTTTTCACCTGTAAATCCTTTAGGACCAATATTTAGCCTTGCATCTCTTCCATTGTAAGTTTGATTAAGTTGAAAAATATTAAATCGTATACCCTGTTGAGCTTTATCATCTCCTACAATTTCAATATCAGATTGATTCCATATTTCCGACCAAGCTTTTCGATGATCATCTTCTAGAATTTTAAAACCTTTTTCAGATGCATATTTAACTGTGTCTTCCGCGATTTTTCTAAACTTGTTTGGATTGTGATTTAATCCATTAATATAACCCCCATATTTTAAAATAGTGCAGTGCTCAAGCTCATTCAAGTAGTGTTCTTTAGTTTGACTTATTCTAAAATCTTTTTCACTAAAGTTAAATTTCGATAAATGGTGTCCAGAATGATTTAATAGTTCAGTTTGAGCATAAGTTGCAATATCAAACTTAGTTTTTAGGGTCTGAGAATTAAGTAAAATTAAATCTTCGGAGCAAATTGAACCTCTATGTTTCCAAAAAGGATCACTCCAATTTGAATCTTCATTTTTAATGTTACCATCAATAAATGATTCAATAGTTAATTTTAATTTTCCTTGTAATGATTTTATTTGATAATTTATTACTCCTAATTCATTTTTATCCATTGATAAAAAACGCTTTACCTCAACAGCAATTCTAGTACTTTGAGTAAGTTGTGCTTCAAATGATCTTTTGTAGATACCAGACTTCATGTCAAGTATTCTTTTAAAGTTTGAAACTTCTATGCATTTATTCAGATCGAGAGGAAAACCATTCACAGTTATGTGGATTCCAATCCAACTAGGGGAATTCAGAACTTTTGCGAAATATTCTGGATATCCATTTTTCCACCAACCTACTTTTGTTTTATCTGGATAATAAATACCCCCTACATAACTGCCCTGGAAAGTTGTCCCTGAGTAATGCTCTTCGAAATTTGCACGTTGGCCCATTGATCCATTTCCTAAACTAAAAATGCTTTCCGAAGCTTTAACTTTTGAGGAATCAAAATCTTTTTCTATTATTTTCCAAGGATCTATTTTATAATTTACTTTCTGCATTTGAAAATGTCATATAAAGCAATTTATAATTTTATTTTAATTCTAAAAAAGCATCTCTAATTCACCACTATTTATTGATGTAAAATTTGGATAACAAAAATCATAATTTGCGAAATCATTTCTGTCTCCAATAGCTACTGCTGTCATCCCAGCTGCTTTAGCTGCATTAATACCCGCCTGAGAGTCTTCGAAAACGACACATTTTTTGGAAATTATACCCATTTCCGTACTAGCTTTTAAAAAAACCTCAGGATGAGGTTTACTTTTTTTTACTTGATTTCCGTCAACAACAATTTTGAAAAAAGAAGTAATTTCTAATTGCTCAAGAATTAATCTAGCATTTTTACTAGCAGATCCTAAAGCTATTTTTATCCCTCTTTTATCTAGAAAATCTAGTGCTTCTAAAATTCCTGGTAGGATATCATCAACTGTAATCTCTCTAACATAATTAAGGTAGTCTTGATTTTTCTTTTCAAGGTAAATTTGAAAGGAGCTAGGATCTAAAGTTATGTTAGCTAAATTTAGAATTTGATTTAAAGAATCTGGGCGACTTAGTCCCTTTAATTTTTGATTATCTTCTGTTTTTAATTCATAATCAAAACATTTTGCAATTTTACGCCACGAAATAAAATGATATTTAGCTGTATCAACTATCACTCCGTCTAAGTCAAATAAAGCAAGTTTGTGCTTCATTTTATAAGAAAAATTAAACTAGCAATCAAATTCATTCTTCAGGTGCTAATGTAATGCTAAGACCATTTAATTCAGGTGTTAGAAAAATTTGGCAACCTAGACGACTGTTTTCTCTTACATTAAATGCCTCAGCTAGCATAGCTTTCTCATCCTCAGACTTTTCAGGTATTGTATGGTTGCTTGTTACATAGCATTGACAGGAAGCACAAAGTGCCATTCCGCCACAAGTACCTTCAACCGGAAATTTATAAGCTTTGCATAGATCCATCAGATTGAGTTGCATATCGACAGGAGCATTTAATTTATGTGAATTCCCATACCGATCTGTTAAATGGATAGTGATATCTTTATCCATCTTTTACTCAGGATCAATACTGGTGACTGTTTCAATTTGTGGAACATGCTTTTTAATAGTCATCTCAACCCCAGTCTTAAGGGTCATTTGATTTACAGAACAACCAACACAAGCGCCGTGAAGTTGAACCTTAACATGTTTGTCATCATCTATAGAAACAAGAGAAATATCACCACCATCTGAATTTAAAAAAGGTCTAATTTCCTCTAGAGCTATATGTACTTTTGATTCTATTTCCTCAGTATTCATCTTTTAAGATTTTATTGCCTCACAACCTACTAAATTAGTAATTTCTACGACTTTTGTAGGAGGTAAATTTTTATTTCTCAAAAGAACTTGTGAAACAAGATTTTTTGTTAGGTTTTCAAATTCCTTGGCAATACTTGAATTTTCCTGTAATGATGCAGGGTGCCCAAAATCAGACGCTTCTCTTACACTTTGAACTATAGGAATAGAACCCAAAAAAGGGACTTGTTTATCATTTGCAAGATATTCTGCACCTCGCTTACCAAAAATATAATATTTGTTTTTAGGTAGCTCAGGAGGCGAAAAATAACTCATATTTTCGATTATGCCTAAAACAGGAACATTTATGTTTTTTTGTTGAAACATAGTGATCCCTTTTTTAGCATCTGAGAGAGCAACATTTTGAGGGGTACTAACTACAACAGCACCAGTTAGAGGAAGGGATTGTACAATACTTAGGTGAATATCTCCTGTACCTGGTGGTAAGTCAACAATCAAGAAGTCCAAATCTCCCCAGGCGGCATCAAAAATCATTTGATTTAAAGCCTTTGATGCCATAGGTCCTCTCCAAATTACGGCCTGTTCAGGCCTTGTAAAAAATCCTATAGAGAGAACTTTCACACCATAATTTTCAATAGGTTCCATTTTAGATTTACCTTCAACTTGAACAGAACGTGGCCTTGCCCCCTCAAGATCAAACATTGTAGGTATTGAAGGACCATATATATCCGCATCTAGAACACCAACTTTACATCCCATTTTTGTTAGCATTATAGCAATATTAGCTGTTACAGTTGATTTTCCAACACCCCCCTTTCCAGATGATATGGCAATTACATTTAGTATTCCGGGGATTGGTGACCCTTTTATAGTATCATTAGACTTATTTGATGGTACGATTTTGAAATTTACCTTAATTTTTGCCTTTTCGTAAACTTGTTCATGAATAGTTTTAAGAATATTGACCTCAATTTTTTTTCTTGCCTGTAGAGTTGGATTTTCTAGCTTAAGATCAACATCTATTTGATCCCCAAAAGTCATTACATTTATAACCGCTTTACTTTCAACAATATTTTTTTCCTCACCTGGTATAGATATTGATTTTAAAGCTTTTAGCACATCATTTTTGTCAATATTCATTAGTTATGTCTTGGAATACAAAGATAGTGTTAAGGATTAAATTTCTAAAAATATTTAGTGTTTAAAGGACAGGTAATTCATTTCGAGGGTCCCAAAAATGTAATTCTAGGTTAAGAATTTTATTTTCCTTAATTAGTATTCCTTCGTTTTCAAGAAGCTGTTGCATAATTTTTGTCCCTCCAAAATGATGTTTACCCGTTAAAAGACCTATTCTATTAACTACTCTATGTGCTGGTATTGAATTGTCTCCGTGTGAGGCATTCATTGCCCAACCGACAAGCCGTGCGCTTTTTTTGACTCCCAAATAATTGGCTATAGCTCCATATGATGTGACCTTCCCTTCCGGGATCTGTCGTACTACATTGTATACTTTATCAAAAAAATCATTTTTACTCATATTAGAGTCGGAATTTCATATAAGCAATGGGTTTATTTTGATTTATGAAAATTTTTTCATAAAAAGTCTGTATAGCAATTGCCTCTTTTGGTGCATTTGAATTGCTATAGATATTGTTATGAGCATAAATTACCTCACCAATTTGAGAAACGATACCAATTGTGTATCCAAAAAAGAATTCATTATCTGTTTTAAGATGAACAATGCCATTCTCTTTTAAGATTTTTTTATAAATATCTAGCATTTTAGGATTCGTAAGCCTATGTTTTGAGCGTTTATGTTTAATTTGTGGATCAGGGAACGTAATCCAAATTTCGTCTACTTCATTTGTATCGAAACAGTGTTCAATTAATTCAATTTGTGTTCTAAGAAATGCTACGTTATTTATGTTGTTTTCAACAGCAGTTTTTGCACCTCTCCATAAACGAGCACCCTTTATATCGATCCCGACAAAATTTTTTTTTGGGTGTTTTTTTGAAAGATAAATGGAATACTCTCCTTTTCCACAACCTAACTCTAAAATTATTGGAGCTTTATTTTTAAAGAATTTTGAACTCCATTTACCCTTTAAAAATAAATTTTCTTCAATTATTTTTTCTCGATCTGGTTGTATAACGTTTGTAAAAGTTTGATTTTCTTTAAAACGCTTTAGCTTATTTTTACTTCCCACATTCTATTTTTTTAAATTAGGAAAATTTAGGCTTCCACTAAATTAGCTGATTCAACAAGTGTTAAAGAGAAAGAAAATTCAGAACCAACGTTTGGTTCACTTTCAACAAAGATTTTTTCATTGTGTGCATCAATAATGTGTTTTACAATTGATAAGCCTAATCCAGATCCACCTTGTTTCCTATTCCGAGCAGATTCGACCCTATAAAAGCGCTCGAAAAGCCGAGGCAAATGTTCTTTATCAATACCCTTTCCATTATCAGAAATTCGAATTAGAATTTTGTTCTGTTCTATAAAATCGATACCTATCTCAGTAATACCTCTTTTTATACCGTATTTTATTGAATTCATTACAAGATTTAATATTACTTGTTGGATACGTTCTTCATCTGCTAAAACGTAAATAGGTTTCTCAAATTTATTTTTTAAAGAAAGTTTTATATTGTTCTTGTCAGTTTGTACTTCTAACATTTCTATTACTTCATTAATTGTTGATAATATATTAAACTGACTAATATCTAATTTTGCAATACCAGACTCAAATTTTGTAATTAAATCTAAATCGTTAACAATGTATGTGAGACGATCAACACCATTCAAGGTCTTTTTCAAATATTTCTTTATAATTTTTTGATCAGTAACACCCCCATCTAATAATGTTAAAATAAATCCTTGAATAGTGAAAAGAGGTGTTTTTAATTCATGAGCAATGTTTCCAATAAATTCCTTTCTAAAATTTTCTTGGTTTTTCAAATCCTCTATCTGTAGATTTTTATCTGAATTTAATTTTTTTAAGTTTCGCATTAAAAGATCTATGTCTTGATTCGTCTTAAGGATTGAAGTGGAGGTTGTTGATGTAAAAATGCTGTTGTATAATTCTCTAACTCTCTTTCTCAAATAATTATTTATATGATAGGTCAACAAAATGTAAGAAAAAAACAAAATAAGCAGAAAGCCAACTAAACTAAAACCAATGAGCCAATACTGGTCGAGTTTGAGAAAAAAAATTATAAATGACAGAAGTGTGATAACAGAAAAAACAGAAATAACAAGTGAAAGTAGAAAGCTTAGTTTATTAAATTTTGGAAATATCAAGTGTTTTATTTTTCTGGTTTTACAAATTTATAACCTATTCCTTTAATAGTTTTAAAAAATTCATCACCAATTTTTTCTCTTAATTTCCTAATGTGGACGTCAATAGTTCGATCACCCACGATAACGTCTCCCCCCCACACTTTTTCCATAATTTCCTCTCTTTTGAAAACTTTACCTGGTTTTGATGCTAGAAGATATATTAGTTCAAATTCTTTTCTTGGAAGTGAAATTTCATTATTATTCAAAATAATTTTATACTCATCTCGATCAATTATCAAGTTCCCGAAATCAAACTGATTATCTTTAATTTTATCCCTTTTAAATCTTCTCAATAATCCTCTAACCTTTGAAATTAAAACTTTTGGCTTAATTGGCTTAGTAACATAATCATCCGCTCCTGCATCGAAAGCGGCAACATATGAAAAGTCTTCGCCTCTAGCAGATAAAAACATAATTATTGTTTCATTAAATCGGTTATCTTTTCTTAAGTTTTCACATGCTTCTATTCCGTCCATATTTGGCATCATAACATCCATAATTATGAGATTAGGGATATGTTTTTCTGCGAGCCTTATAGCCTCCAACCCATCATTGGCAGTAAATATTTGATATCCTTCCGAATTTAAATTGAATTGAATTATTTCAATAATGTCAGGCTCGTCATCAACTAAAAGGATTTTTATATCTTCTTTTTTCATCAATTATAAATAATAAATTTAACACTTATTTAATCTTTTATATGTTATCAAAGCATTATTATTTTAAATATCAAAAACCATATAATTATCAATTATTAGTTTTTTTAATTAGAGTTTTTAGTTTAATTAGCTATTTTAACTCACAAATGCCATTCTAATACTTTGAATTTACAGTGAGAAAACTTTTGTTGGACTTTGATAAGATTAATTCAGATTTTGCTTTCGAAAAACAAGCATTAAAGCTTTTTAAATATCAATATGAAGAGAATAAAATATATAGATCATATTGTGACTTAATAAAAACAAAAAAAAAAGATGTCAACATAGTAGAGAAAATTCCGTTTTTGCCTGTTAATTTTTTTAAAACTCATAATCTTAATTCATCCAGAAAACAGCCTGATATTAAATTTGTATCGAGTAGGACTACTAGTCAAAAGGGATCTACACATTTAATTAATGATATCGATATTTACATAAGAAGTTTTGAAAAAGGGTTTGAATATTTTTACGGAAATATTGAAGATTATGTGATTCTAGCTTTACTTCCAAATTATATTGAACAAGAAAATTCCTCATTAGTTTTTATGATTGATAGATTAATAAAAAAAACCAAAAGAAAAGAAAGTGATTTTTATCTAGATGACTGGTATCATTTAAGAAGAAAATTAGATCATTTAGAAAATAAAGGTCAAAAGACGATTTTGTTTGGTGTAACTTTTGCATTAATTAAAGGAGCTGAGAAATATAATTGGAATTTAAAAAATACAATAGTGATGGAAACTGGAGGAATGAAAGGAATGCGCACAGAACTTATTAGGAGTGAACTTCATGATATTCTAAAAAAATCCTTTGGTGTATCTCATATTCATTCAGAGTATGGAATGACAGAAATATTAAGTCAAGCTTATTCTATGGGGGATGGCTTATTTAAATGCCCACCATGGATGAGAGTTTATACTCGTTCAATAGAAGATCCTTTTGAGATTCTAGGGAACAAAAAAACAGGTGCAATAAATATAATTGATCTTGCAAACATCGACTCATGTGGTTTTATTGCAACACAGGACCTAGGAAAACTGAATGAAAAAGGATGTTTTGAGGTCTTAGGCCGTTTCGATAATTCTGAAATTAGAGGTTGTAATCTATTAGTTATTTAATTTCTAAATCATAAATTAACTTTGATAATAAAATAGTTTTTTTTGCCTTTTCTTAATAGTATGTATTTTTCTGCTATCAAATCATCCACTCCTAAAATAAAATCAATATTGACTTTTTTTTGATTAACAGAGATTGCATTCTCTATCAACGCTCGCCTAGCCTCACCATTTGACTTTAAAAATCCTGTTTGAGAAACTAGAGCACTTACAATACTCAAACCATGAACTAATAGTGACATTTCAACCAAGACTTGGGGAACACCCTCAAAAAGTTCTAAAAAAGTTTTTGAATCTAAGTTTTGCAAATTTTTTTCAGTGGAATTTCCAAAAAGAATTTCTGATGCACTTAACACCTTATTAAAAGCCTCTTCACCATGAACTAATATTGTAACTTGTTTAGCAATTGTTTTTTGAAGGATTCTCAAATGTGGTTGTTTAGAATGTTCATTTATTTTTTTTTCTATTTCAGCCTTACTTAAAAAAGTAAACATCTTGATATAGTTTGTAGAATCCTCATCCGAAGTATTTAACCAAAATTGATAAAATTTGTAACAAGAAGTTTTAGTTTCATCTAACCAAACATTGCCTTCCTCTGTTTTACCAAATTTTGAGCCATCAGATTTTTTTATTAAAGGACATGTTATCGCGAAAGCTTTTGAACCCTCCTTTCTGCGTATCAATTCTGCACCAGTTGTAATATTTCCCCATTGATCACTTCCTCCCATTTGAAGTTTACAATCCATAGTTTTAAATAGATGATAAAAATCATATCCCTGAATTAATTGATAGGTGAATTCTGTAAAAGACATTCCTACCTTAGATTCACTTGTTAGCCTTTTTTTTACAGATTCTTTAGCCATCATGTAGTTTACAGTTAAATGTTTTCCAATATCTCTAGAAAAGTCAATCAAAGAAAATGATTTCATCCAATCGTAATTATTTATAATTGTAGCAGGATTTTTTATGTTGGTGCTAAAATTTAAAAACTTTTCAAATTGAGTTTTAAGACCCTTGCAATTCTTTTCAAGAATTTCAAAATCTAACAAATTTCTCTCATCAGACTTTCCAGATGGATCCCCAATCATCCCTGTAGCTCCTCCAATTAAAACTATGGGGCAGTGCCCAGCTTTTTGGAAATGTATCAAAATAATAATTTGTACTAAGCTACCAATGTGGAGGGAATCTGATGTCGGATCAAATCCAATATACCCCTTAGCAGGACTATCTAAAAGAAAAGTCTCTGTTTCTGGGATTAGATCTTGGACTAATCCACGCCACTTTAGTTCTTCAACAAAATTTGTTTTCATTTGTTTTTCGGTAAAGATATATTTCTCTTACATAAACAAAAAATCAAAATTAAAAAAGTGTAACTTTAAAAATATGGTATTGATTATTGGGGGTACAGGTTTAGTTGGATCTCATTTAATTTTAGAAATTTACAGAAAGAACCTTGAATTAAGGGTCACATATAGATGCAAAGAAAATTTAAAAAACCTTAAAAGTTGTCTTAGTAAATATTTCAAAATAAATTCCAATTATATAAATTCTATTGATTGGATTTATTCTGATGTTATTGATATCACAAGTCTTGATGATGCCTTGAAAGGTGTAAATTTCGTATATCATTGCGCTGCAAAAGTATCTCTAGCAAATTACGATAAGAATCAATTATATAAGACAAATATTGAAGGAACCGCAAATGTTGTAAATCTTTGCATTAAACATAAAGTAAAAAAACTTTGTTATATAAGTTCTATAGCATCTATCAACCCAAAAAAAAGTGTTGGAATGATAAACGAAAATCATTCATGGGATGATACAAAACTCTATACTTTTTATTCTTTCTCAAAATACGCCGCAGAAAAAGAAGTTTGGAGAGGTTCGCAAGAGGGGTTAAATGTTGTTATAGTAAATCCAGGCTTAATCTTAGGAGGTAAATTCAATAATTCTAGCATGAAAAAAATGCTAAAGATTGCTCGTAGTAATTTCATTTTCTATCCAACAGGAAATATTGCTGTCATTGATATAAATGATGTTGTAAAAATACTTTTACTACTTATGGATTCGAACATAACCAACGAACGCTTTATTTTAGTGAGCGATAATATAAAACAAAAAAAACTTTTAAATAAGTTAAAACTAACTGTTGGAAAAAAAGAGGCTTATTTGCCTCTAACTAGATCTATATTAAACTTTTTATTAACTATTGAGACCATATTAAATTATTTGGGCATTAAAAAAAAGTTTATGAGTAAAGCTCTTATTGAAACACTCTGTTCAGAACAAAATTATGATGGTTCAAAAGTTTTACGTTTATTATCTTATAATTATAAAAAGTTTTAAAATGTTCCCGGGTCCTTAAGTTTTGAGTTTTTAATTATTTTTTTTTCTAACAATTCTGTCAATACTGTCTTTACTATTTTCCATTCTTCTTAGCACTTTTCTGAATATTTTACTCATGACTTTAGGGTTCTTTGAATAATACTCTTGACTTTCAGCAAGTTGAAGACTGTCGATTTCATATTTCAAAAAAAGATACGGTGAGCCCATAATATCAATAAAGCTTTGATTTTTTGGAATAAAAGTACTCATAACATCCATTGTTGTAGCATCGTAAATTATATTTTCCATTATGTCTTCATCTATTAAATTTTTAGGTACTCTAGCTGAAGTTGAATCTTGACAAGATATAATGAACAGTAGAAAAAAAATTGAAACGTTTATTTTTAGTAGAGTTTGATTCATCTTTTAAAAGCTAAAGCTCTTCCAGCTATTTTCGTCGATATTTTTCCTTTATCATAAGCTAAGTGACCATTAACAAAAGTTTTTTCTACTATTCCCTTAAAAGTTTCATTTTCGAAAGGAGACCAACCGCACTTATATAAAATATTAGTCTTTTTTACAGTATAATTTTTTTCTAAATCAATTATTACAAGATCGGCAAAAAAACCCTCGCGTATAAAACCTCTATCTTTAATATCGAAGAGAATAGAAGGATTATGACATGCTTTTTCGATAATTTTTTCTAAAGATATGCGATTTTTATGGAAAGAAGTCAGTAGGGCTGAAAGCGAGTGTTGTACAAGTGGTCCTCCAGAAGGTGAATTTAGATATGGTGCTAACTTTTCTTCTAGTGTATGGGGAGCGTGATCAGTCGCTAAAACGTCAATATAATCTTTATTTAATCCATCCCATAGCGCTTCTTGATCCTTTATTGATTTTATAGCTGGATTCCATTTAATTTTGGATCCTTTTTCTAAATAATCTTCGTCACTAAACCATAAATGATGGGTACATACCTCGGAAGTTATTTTCTTTTGTTCTAATGGGATATCGTTTTGAAAAAGAGAAATTTCTTTCGCTGTTGATAAATGAAATACATGTAAACGAGCTCCAGTTTCTTTTGCTAGCTGGACAGCTTTTGATGAGGAAAAAAAACATGCCTCCTCACTTCGAATTATTGGATGATAACTTACAGGTATATTTTGATCATATTTTTTTTTTGCCTTATCAAGATTTTTTTTAATTGTATTTTCGTCCTCACAATGAACAGCAATTACCAAATTTGTTGAACTAAAAATCTCTTTTAATACTTTCTCATTATCAATTAACATATTACCAGTAGAAGAACCTAAGAAAAGTTTTAGTGCAGGAACTTTTTGCTCATCTAAGGCTTTAATTTCTTCCAAATTATGATTTGTACCTCCAAACATGAATCCATAGTTAGCATAAGATGTTTTGGAAGCAATAATATTTTTTATTTCCCATTCTTTGATTGTCGTTGTATTTGGAATTGTATTAGGCATCTCTAAGAAAGATGTAATACCGCCAGCAATTGCAGCTTTAGATTCTGACTCTATTGTTGCTTTATGCGTAAGCCCTGGCTCCCTGAAATGTACTTGATCATCGATAAGACCTGGGATTATATATTTTCCTGCAGCATCAAACACTTTAGCATTTCTAGGAGTTTGGATAGAATTACCAATTTTTTCTATCCTTTCATCACTGATCAAAATATCTTTCTGCTTAATATGTCCTTCGTTGACTAATTTCCCATTTATAATTTTTATAATTCCCACTTTATTTAGTTTTCTTTTTAAATGCTCTTAGAAATAAAACTCCAAAAAAAGCTTCTAAAATAATACTGCTATCCATTTTTGAATTACCACGAGTCCTATTTAAAAATATTATGGATTCTTCCATTAAATTAAATCCATTTATCCATGCCTTGTATTTCATTTCTATTTGGAACGCATAACCAACAAACTTAATTTTATTTACACTTATAACCTTAAGTACCTCCCTTTTATAGCCAACAAAACCTGACGTTGGATCCTTGATTGGCATGGATGTTATAAATCTAACATAAATCGAGGCGATGTATGATAACAAAATCCTAGATAATGGCCAATTAATTACATTTACTCCATTTTTGTATCGAGAGCCAATAATTAAATCCGCATCGCCCTCAAGACGCTCTTTCATTTTTATTAACTCGATAGGATTATGTGATAAATCAGCATCCATTTGAAAAATATAATCATATTTCCGATCTAATGCCCAATTGAATCCGTGAACATACGCTACGCCTAAACCTTCTTTTTTATCTCTTTCTTCTAGAAATAATTTTTTCTTGTACTTAATAATTAGATTCTTAACAACATTAGACGTTCCGTCTGGCGAATTGTCGTCGACAACAAGAACATCGAGATTTAAATTCACATCAAAAATGGCTTCAATAATTGATGAAATATTTTCAATCTCATTGTAAGTAGGAATAATTATTAGAGTTTTTTTCATATTTACTATGCAAAATTAGCAAATGTTATATTTAGACATAGTAATGATAAATAGAATTATCTTTTAAAAGAATTAAATTAGAGGGATGGGTGAATTAGTCTACAAATTAAATTTAAATCAGGATTGGATAAGTTTTGCTTCAATCAGCAATATATTTCTTGCTTTTTTATTGATTAAGATAAATCGAATTAGAACATTTCGGTTATTTAATTTCCTAAAAATCGATATTTACTTGAGTAAACACAACTCGGAAAGGGAAACACAGTACCTCAATCCTTATAATATTATTGGAACGCTAATTATTTCAAATACAGCTTGCCTTTTATTGGTTTTCTATTTACAAAAAGTTAAAAATCAAAAAATTTATTTTTTTGATTTTTGTTCTCTGCTTTTGTTGATTATCATTTTTTTAATAACTCGATATTTTATTGCCACATTACTAACAAGAAGAAATAATGTTTGGAAAAAAATTAAACCTTTAATTTTTAGAAATTTTACTATTAATTTACAATATGCTTTCGCATATTTTTTAATAGTTTTTATAGGTTTTAACTATAATATACCTTCGTTCTTATTTTTTATTACAGTAAACATTATTTCAGTTATGTGGGTTTTATCTCAATCTAAAGTTTTTTTTTCAATATTTAAATTTGAAGCAAAAGAAGTTATCTATTTTATTCTTTATCTTTGCACTTTTAAAATATTTCCTTGGTATTGGTTTTATAAAATTGTTTTGGAGCCTAGATTTTAAATTAAAGGATGATTATGAAAGTGAAAAAAATTTTAGTTTCCCAACCAGAACCGTCTTCTGAAAAATCCCCATATAAACGACTAAAGGAAAAACTGAAATTAACAATTGATTTCAGACCTTTTATTCATGTTGAGGGAGCTACCGCAAAGGAGGTTCGCCAGCAGAGAATTGATTTCAAAAATTTTGATAATATAATTTTGACTAGCAGGAATGCCGTTGATAATTATTTTCGTCTTTGCAAAGAAATGCGTTATTCTGTAACTGATTCAACCAAATATTTTTGTTTATCTGAAGCTGTAGCTTACTATTTACAAAAATATGTAGTCTACAGAAAAAGAAAAGTATATGTAGGAGAAGGTAAAATTACAGATTTAGAAACCGTTTTTAAAAAATTTGAAAATGAAAAGTATTTGTTTCCAACATCTGATTTACTTAAAAGCGAAGTTCCAGATTTTCTAGACGAATTAGGGTTGAATTGGAAAAGAGCAATCTTATATAGAACTGTATTAAGTGACTTATCTGATTTGAGAGATGTCTATTACGATATACTTGCGTTTTTCAGCCCTTCTGGTATTGAATCTCTTTTTAAAAATTTTCCAAACTTTCAGCAAAATAATACCCGAATTGCAGCTTATGGTAATACAACAATAAAAGCTGCTGAAGATGCTGGACTTGAGGTTCAAATAAAAGCGCCTTCAGCTGAATCACCCTCAATGACAATGGCTATTGAAAAGTATGTAATAAAAGTAAACAAAGGTTAAACCCCGATCCCTAAAATAATAATTTATCTGAAATTTAAAAAGAAGCCATGTTAATAAAAAAAACAATTTATTTCGGGTTTATTTTCTAAATTTTGAGTTGAAAATTTAATTTTATTTTAAATTTAATTTAGGTAAATCATAACTCTGAATGAAATTAGTTGAAAAAAAAGCTTTACTTGATGGAATAGATAAAATTATTATAAAGCACCTATTAGAGGAGGCTCGTACTCCAATTCAAATTTTAGCGAAAGCGTGTGGCATTTCAGGAGCAGCAATACACCAAAGATTAAAAAAACTTGAAAATACACGGGTAATATCTGGGTCTCAAATAATTTTAAATCCCAAGGTTTTAGGATTTAATACAATTGCATTCATTGGTATATATCTTGATAAAGCAATACGTAATCCAGAAGCAGTACAACAACTTAAAAATATACCTGAAGTTGTTGAGTGTCACTATACAACTGGAAACTGGAGCATATTTGTAAAACTATTATGTAGAGATAACGAACACTTGATGCAACTTTTAAATAAAAACATACAATCTATTGAGGGGGTTTCTAGAACGGAAACTTTTATCTCTTTACAAGAACAGATTAGTCACCAGGTAATTTTTTGAATTAATCTAATAGGCTATCAAAAAAATGGATTTGTGAGTTATTAATGGACTATATTAATAATTTTATTTTGAATAATCACCCATCTTTTAGGTGAAGAACCCTTGAGAAAACGTTCTGTTCTAGAATCACCAAGTACAGCCTCTTTAATTTCAGAATCATCTAAATTTAAGGAAAGGCTTATATTAAATCTTAATTTACCATTAAATGATACTGGATAGTTTTTTATTTCTTCAATTAAATAAGATTCATTTACTTTTGGAAAAGGCTCATATGTAATAGTATTTTTGTGTCCTAAACTCTCCCAAATTTCCTCAGCTATATGAGGAGCAAATGGATATAATATTTGGGTTAGTGATGATAATATTTCTCTGCTCTTACAATTTAAATTAGTTAATTCATTTACACAAATCATAAGAGCACTTACACATGTATTAAAAGAAAATTTTTCAATATCATTAGCTATTTTTTTAATTGTGCTATGTAGAATTTTTAATTCATTTTTATTAGGCTCTATTTCCGAAACTATCCATTCATCGTTTCTATAGAATAGACGCCAATATTTTTTTAAAAAGCTGTGAACTCCAGATATACCGGAAGTATTCCATGGTTTGGCTTGTTCAATTGGGCCGAGAAAGATTTCATACATTCGCAAGGTATCAGCGCCATATTGCTCACATATTTCATCGGGATTAACTACGTTGAATTTTGATTTTGACATTTTTTCAATATCTCTTGAAACATAAAATGACTCACCTTTTATAAAATTCACATCATTAAATTCAGGATTGTTTTGTTTTAATTTCTCAATATTTAATTTATTTTTTTCATCGACAAAGGATATGTCAACATGAATTTTTTGTGTCTTCTCGTCCTTAATCATGTCAAATGAAATGAAATCGTTAGTGTTTTTGATTCTATGGGCAAAAGCACTATTCCCTAAAATCATTCCTTGATTAACAAGCTTTTTAAATGGTTCATTAGTGCTGACATAATCTAAGTCAAATAGAACTTTATGCCAAAACCGTGCATACAACAAATGAAGAACGGCATGTTCTGCACCTCCAATGTACAGATCGAC
>CETK01101931.1_pt1 | contig 19104 bp, 13 predicted proteins | sample 361431 | NCBI WGS metagenome assembly CETK01 (sample SAMEA2622452, study PRJEB7988) | marine metagenome | biome: marine biome (ENVO:00000447); feature: surface water layer (ENVO:00002042); material: "saline water (ENVO:00002010), including plankton (ENVO:xxxxxxxx)" | depth 5 m | reverse complement strand
ACAAATTCTAAAATTTCTGCATTGAGGTTATTTAGGGTAGTCATATCAACCACCTCTCCCCTTCTAATGTATCTGAAAATGGTATTTGCGGTAAGTAATTTTTTATTTATAAGTGTATCAATCCCAATGGCTTGTGACAAATGGAAATAATCCATATTTTCAACTAAAGCAATGGTTTTTTCTACTCCCTTAGAGCTTGCCATTAGGCAGGACATTATATTAGTTTCTGAATTTTCAGTGACCGAGATAAAGGCATCCATTGATTCAATGGACTCCTCCTCTAATAACTCAGAACTTCTTCCGTCACCATGGATGACCATCAAATCCGGTAATTCCTCAGTGATTTCCATTGCTTTGAGTTTGTTTTGTTCTAGTAATATCACACTGAATTTTTTTTCACAAAGTTCTCTAGCAGTATTAACACCAATTCTACTACCCCCAAGAATCATTACGTTTTTTATAGGTTTGTTACTCTTACCTGAAAGTTTCTGAATTTCCTCAACTCCTTCTTTTAAGGTGATAAAAAAAACAGTGTCTCCAACTTCAAAAACAGTATCACCCCTAGGAATTAGTGTAAACTGAGTTCCTTTGCGTTGCACGGCAATGGGCATAAAATGAACATCGGGAAAAATAGAGGCTGCCTCCTTTACTGTTTTTCCGACAAATGGAACATTTGTGCCCAACTGGGTTCCAATCATCGTCAAGGCACCCTCCTCAAATTCATAACTGTTACTGAAAGCTGATTGATCTAGTAGTTGCTGAATTTCATCTGCGGCAAGTTTTTCGGGAGAAATCAATTCGTCCACCCCAATATCCTGAAAGCTAATTGATTCATTAGTATTGGTAAATTCAATATTTGAGATACGCGCAATGGTTCTCTTGGAACCCAACTGTTTAGCCAAAGCACAAACAGTGATATTCACTGATTCTGAACCTGTAACAGCAATGAGCAGATCTGACTCAGCAGCATTGGATTCCTTAAGAACATTTAAAGAGCAGGCGTTCCCCCTAAGGGTTTTAATGTCTAAATGCCCTTCGGCATAATTCAATCGATCACGCTCAAGATCTATCAAAGTGATGTCAAGAGATTCATAGGAAAGCAGTTTTGCCAAATGGAAACCCACCTCTCCGGCTCCTGCGATTATTATTTTCATAATACAAGTTCGAAAACTTATTGCAAATATAAGAAAACCATTGGGCTCGTTTTTTTAATTTGATGAAACCCTCATAGAGGGATTTAAATACAATACTTAAAGACTTAAAGTTATTACTAAAAATCACTTTGATAACTTAAATCTATACGGATAAATCACAATAGGTTGCATTTATCATATATTTGCACATGACCAGGAAACAGGTGGTCCCCTACAAAGACAAAAAAAAATCAAAAAAAAATCAAGTACGTCAAATGTTTGACGGAATTTCTCCAAGTTACGATCTAATGAATCGAATTATTTCATTTGGTATTGATATAAAGTGGAGAAAAAACGTAGTGGCTTTACTTCTGCCCAAAAAGCCTAAAAAAATTTTGGATGTGGCTACAGGCACAGGAGATTTAGCCTTTGCTCTTGCCAAAACTCAGGCCACAGAAATAATTGGAATCGATATTTCCAAAGGTATGTTGGACATCGGTAAAAAAAAAGTGACAAAAAGTCGTTGGGATGTAAAAATAAAAATGGAAATTGGCGATAGCGAAAAAATCGCTTATCCTGCCAACTATTTTGATGCTGTTACTGTAGCCTTTGGTGTTAGAAATTTTGAAAACTTGGACAAAGGGCTTTCAGAGATTCTAAGAGTACTTCGCCCAGGCGGAGATCTGATCATACTTGAAACTGCAGTACCTCAAAAATTTCCAATGCTTCAGCTTTACAAGTTATATACCCATTTTGTAATGCCCATTTTAGGTTGGTTTTTTTCAAAAGACAAATCTGCATATCAATATTTGTCTGATTCTGCGAAGGTATTTCCATTTGGCAAAGCTTTCAACAATATTTTAGCGAAAAATGGGTTTATAGACATAGATGATATTCCCCAAACCTTAGGAGTAGCTTCTATTTATCGTGCACAAAAACCAACATATTAAAATTCTTTTTTTTACAGTTGCCTTTATCTTTTTGGTAATTAATTACGTCATTGCTCAATATCCAACAGTAAGAGAAAAAATAATCAATATCCCTACTTTTGATGATCGTTTGCTGCATTACGGGTATTTTGTAGGGATCAACTCATATGACTTTAAGTTTTCTTATGAAAAGGATTATTATGCTGACAAATTTAAAGATGTTGAAGTTCAATCTAAATCAGGATTTAATGTTGGATTGATTGGCGACTTAAGAGTTAATAAATACATCAATATCAGGATTGAACCAGGTTTGTATTATTCGAAAAGGGATCTAATATTTGAACGTCCTGTTTTAACTGATGAATCAGATCGTTTGAGAGAAGTAAAATCGACTTATATTCACCTTCCGTTGATTGTCAAATTCAGTGCCGAACGCATAAACAACTTCAGACCATTTGTTTTGGCAGGAGTTTCAAAAGATTTCAATCTGTCGAGTAATCACAAAAACATTGACGATAACTATAGCAATGTTTTCAGAACCGAGCCTCAGAATATTAATTATGAAATTGGATTGGGATTTGACTTTTATTTGTTCTACTTTAAATTCTCACCATCAATAAGAGGTATATTTTCTATGCAAAATGAATTGATTCCTGACAACGTTATCCCCAAATCAGATAGTCCTTGGACAGGAGGTATCACTAAAATGGTCAGTCGAGGGTTTGCGATAAACTTTACTTTCGAGTAATTTAGTAGACTCTGGAACGAAAGATTTCACTCAACAAAATAGCTGTAGCAGTTGCAACATTGAGGCTTTCAGCACCTCGATTCCTTGAATGAGCAGGTATGGTTATTCGATTTTTGATCTTAGCTAATAATTCATCATTTATGCCGTGAGATTCACTTCCCATTAACAAAAGTCCATCAGTAGGAAAAGATTCTTTATAAACAGAATTTCCATCTAGAGTAGTGGCGTAAACTTCGGTCTGACATTTATCAATTAAGGTAAAGAGATCAACATAGTGGCACTGAACCCTCGAAATAGATCCCATGGTGGATTGTACCACCTTAGGATTGAAACAATCTACCGTATTGGGACTGCAAAAAAGGTTTTGGATCCCAAACCAGTCACAGAGTCTTATGATGGTCCCCAAATTTCCGGGATCTCCAATACTGTCTAATGCTATAGAAAACCCATTATTTACATATGAAAATTGATATTTAGGCAGGTGAAAAACTCCAATTATCGTAGTAACTGAAGTCAAATTAGATATTTTCTTAAGCTCAGACCGGTCTACCAAGGTATGAGGAATATTTTGTAGCGGATTAGTGGTATAAATTTCATATACTTTCCAACCTGAATCTAATAATTCATAGACCACTTTTTCCCCCTCTGCGACAAACAAATTATTTTCTTGTCTGAATTTTTTTTGGTATAACTTACGGATAAGTTTCAGTCGATTTTTGCTTAACATCCAAAAAACGTAATTTTAACGAATATTCTTCCCATGGGATACATTGTACCGTCAAAGTTAACGATAATCTTTATTTTGTTGATTACACTCTTTGGGTGCGGTGTTACCAAAAAAAATATGGGTAATCAATACCTGCTTGAGAAAAACACAATCATCAAAAATAATCAAGAATTAATAAATGATCCAATAAAATTTTTGTTGGTTGACCAGCCCAACAAAAAAGTCTTTGGAATTCCTTTCAAAAGAAATCTTTACAATTTGTCAGTATCAAACTCTGATTCTGTTTTCAATGATTGGTTGAACAGAAAAGAAAAAAGAAAAAAGCGCTTGGAAAATTGGCTTTCTCCAAAACAAGTTAAGGAGTTAAGGAGATACAAATCTGGCTTCAACAATTGGCTAAAAGAAAATGGAGAAGCCCCAGTTTTTTTGGACACTGTTTCCTCGCAAAAAAGTGTCAATCGTTTAAAACAATTTTACAAAAATCAAGGCTATTATGACACAGAGGTTATCTCAAAAATAATTTTGGAAACAGAAAATAAATCTACGGTTCAATATTTTATCGATACGGGAGAACAATACACTATTGATTCAGTAAGTAAAAAAATAAATTCCAAGGCATTGGATTCTTTGTATGAATTGTCGATGGCGGAGTCCATGATTCAAAAGGGAAATCCATTTGAGATTGATAGGTTTGAAGCTGAAAGAACAAGGTTAATCAACTTTTTTAGAAATAACGGTGTTTACAATTTTCAGCAAAACAGCATTCAGTTCACAGCAGCAATTGACAGTAGTGGTGTAGACACCAAAATCCCTGTTGTAGTTGAAATCACTGATCTACAAAAAAGAGAAAATGATAGTCTGAAAAATGTTCCTTATCAAATTCATAATGTCTCGAAAATCAAAATCTATGTTGACACTCCGGGTCAACTAGGACAATTGTCAAGTTACAGTGACAGTATCAATCACAATGATTTTACTGTATATTTTAAAGGAAAATTAAAATACAAGCCGAAAGCTTTGGAAGAGGTTATTTTCATCCAAAAAGGTAAAGCTTATAGTGATTTAGAAAGGACTCAAACCTATCGATATATTTCCAACTTGAGAAATTTTAAATACCCGAGTATTACCTATGACCAAATAGATAGAGAGCATAACGACCTTGTAGCCAATATTTTTTTAAATCCAAAAGAGCGTTTTTCTATGGGTTTTGATCTTGATCTTTCGCATTCAAACATACAAGATTTTGGTTTTTCAATAGGGAGCTCTTTTGGCATCAGAAATATCTTTAGGGGGGCAGAAATTCTTGAAATAGGGGTTAAGAATACTTTTGGTTCATCTAGTGATATAGCCTCTATTGATAAACAGTTATTCAACCTCTTCGAGTTAGGAGCTGACATTAAGCTGAGATTCCCCAGAATTTTGTTTCCCTTGAATGTAGACCTCATCATTCCCAAAACCACTAATCCCTCTACCGATGTCACTTTTAGTGCAACACTTCAACAAAACATCGGATTGGATAAGCAATATTTTGGCGCTGGTTATCAATTTAATTGGCAGCCCAATTCATATGCTAAACTAAATCTCAAAATCATAGATCTAGAATTTATTAATAACCAAAACATCAATAATTATTTTAATGTTTACAGAAATTCATATGATAAACTCAACAAAATCTCGAAATCCTATAATACCAATCCAAAAAACATTGACACTAATGGTAATTTGACAATTCCTGAGGGTGCAGATAACTTCATAACCGAAGTACAAAACTTTCAAACCTCGCTGCCTAACGATCACATCAAATACCAAGATGTAAACTTAATTAGAGAAAGACAAACGCGATTGACCAACAACAACCTGATTTTTGGCTCCTCCTTTATATTAAACTATAATAGTCAACAAAACATTCTTGATGAATCTTTTTTTCAACTGCAGTGGAAACTCAGTTTAGTTGGAACTTTGCTCAATGAAATAATAAAATCTACTGGAACTAAAAGAAACGAAAACGATCAATTTGAAATTGCTGGTGTTACTCCATCACAATACTTCAAAACAGAATTGAATTATATCAAGCACTGGCAAATATACGCCAAGAGCGTACTGGCATTTAGAGCCTTTGGTGGTATTGCCATTCCTTTTGGAAATGCAAACAGCATTCCATTTACAAGATCTTATTTTTCTGGCGGATCTAATGACAATAGAGGATGGCGGGCATATAAATTAGGCCCTGGAAGTAGTAATAATCTTAACGAATTTAATGAAGCTAATTTAAAACTAACTTTAAATTTAGAATATCGTTTTCCACTGACTGGTAAAATAAATGGTGCTTTTTTTGTAGATGCAGGAAATATTTGGAACGTTCTCGACAATGTAACTGATCCTGCATACCGTTTTGAAGGATTAAAAGATTTAAGTGAAATTGCCATTGGTTCAGGTTTTGGGTTACGTTATGACTTCAATTTTTTTGTCTTTCGACTGGATACCGGCTTCAAAACATATAATCCATCACTTCCTCAATCCTCCAGATGGCAAGTAGATTATGCCATTAAAAATGCCGTTTTCAATATTGGTATAAATTATCCATTTTAAAATGAAAAAGTTTGATAATTTTGAAGCTGTAAACCCATTATTAATGAACCATAACTTTCCTAGCGGTGTACTGACAGGAAGTGTAGTACAAGATTTATTTCAATTTGCCAAACGAAAAGCTTTTGCCCTCCCTGCGGTGAATGTAGTAGGGAGTAATTCAACTAATGCAGTCATTGAAACTGCTGCTGAATTGAACAGTCCCGTGATCATTCAATTTTCAAATGGAGGGTCTCAGTTTATGGCTGGTAATGGCCTGTCTAACGAAAATCAAAGAGCTGCTATAGCTGGTGGTATATCTGGAGCCAAACACGTTCACGAGTTGGCAAAACACTATGGAGCAACCGTCATATTGCACACCGACCATTGTGCAAAAAATTTATTGCCATGGATAGACGGTCTTTTGGATGCTGGAGAAATTTTTTACAGACAAACAGGAAAACCCCTCTACAGTTCACATATGATTGACCTGTCAGAGGAACCAATTGAAGAAAACATAGAAATTTGCAAAAATTATCTTGCCCGAATGGAAAAAATGGGAATGACCCTTGAAATTGAACTGGGTGTCACAGGAGGTGAGGAAGATGGTGTTGACAATACTGATATTGATATTTCCAAATTATACACTCAGCCAGCAGAGGTAGCTTATGCTTATGAAGAATTGAGTAAAATAAGCCCCCGATTTACCGTAGCCGCTGCTTTTGGCAATGTTCATGGTGTATACAAACCAGGAAATGTAAAGTTGACACCAAAAATTTTAAAAAATTCTCAAGAATTTGTCTCCGAAAAATTTGGGGTACCAGAAAATACTGTAAATTTTGTTTTCCATGGAGGATCGGGATCGTCTCTTCAGGAGATTACCGAAGCTATTGGCTATGGAGTTATCAAAATGAATATTGATACTGACTTACAGTTTGCCTTTACCGAGGGTATTCGAAACTATATTGAAGACAATATAGATTATTTAAGAACACAAATTGGGAATCCCGATGGCAAGGACTCTCCAAATAAAAAATATTACGACCCTAGAAAATGGCTCAGAAAAGGAGAGGAAACCTTTAAAAGACGGCTTATAAAAGCTTTTGAAAATTTGAATAATGTAAATACCCTAGATTGATGAAATTAGAAGTAATTAAATTGCTCCCCATATGAGCTGGTTTAAAAGAAGTGAAAAAGGTATTCAGACCAAAACAGAGGAGAAAAAAGATATTCCTAAAGGACTTTGGTATAAAACCCCTACTGGGAAGATTATCGAAACACAGGAATTGGCTTCGAATTTTTATGTTTCACCCGAAGACGACTATCACGTTCACATCGGTAGCAAAGAGTATTTTGAGATTTTATTTGATGAAAACCATTTCAAGGAATTGGATAAAAAAATAAAACCGAAAGACTTTATAGGTTTCAAAGACTCCAAAAAATATGTGGATCGTCTGAAAGAAGCTCAGAAGAAAACGGGCTTAAATGATGCCATCCGAACTGCAGTAGGAAAATCCAAAGGAAGGGATTTGGTGGTTGCTTGTATGGATTTTTCTTTCATTGGCGGATCTATGGGGTCTGTAGTGGGGGAAAAAATTGCAAGAGCTTGTGACTATGCTATAGAGCACCACTTACCTTTAATTATCATTTCCAAATCTGGTGGTGCTAGGATGATGGAATCTGCGAATTCACTTATGCAAATGGCAAAAACCTCAGCAAAACTCGCTGCATTAGCCGAGGCTAAGTTACCCTATATTTCTCTATGCACTGACCCTACCACCGGTGGAACAACTGCCTCCTTTGCTATGTTAGGAGATATTAATATTGGAGAACCAGGTGCTTTGATAGCCTTTGCAGGCCCAAGAGTGGTAAGGGATACAACAGGAAGCGATCTTCCCCAGGGATTTCAAAAAAGCGAATTCTTGTTGGAAAAAGGATTTTTAGACTTCATTTGCCATAGAAAACTGCTCAAAAATAAAATAAATCTATACTTGGATTTGATACTTAACCAACCTCTAAGAGATTAATTTTACCAATAAGATTGTAATTCTGATTATTACAAGTATATTTGCGTTCATTTTACATAAAAATTATTTAAAAAATATTGGCATGTATTTAAACAAAAAAGTTAAGGAGGGGATTTTTAAAAAACATGGAAAATCCCAAAAAGATACGGGCTCTGCTGAGGGCCAGATCGCCCTTTTCTCCTATAGAATTAATCACCTTTCAAACCATCTCAAAAAAAATCAAAAGGATTTCAATACAGAGCGATCTTTAGTTAAATTGGTAGGAAAGCGTCGTCACCTTTTAGATTATTTAAAAGAAAAGGATATTGAACGTTATCGATCTATCGTCAAATTATTGGGGTTAAGAAAATAATCCTAGTTATAATAAAAGCGTAACTATTTACTGAATCTGTTTTTCGTTGGTTGCTACAACACACAACAAAATTAATTTACACCAACAAAAAAAAATGAAACCTAAAACTTTTACCCAAGAAATTCGTCTTGAAGACGGGAGAACCATTACCATAGAAACCGGTAAATTGGCCAAACAGGCTCACGGCTCAGTTGTAGTAAAGATGGGAAACTGTATGCTTTTGTGTACCGTAGTTTCTAATTACAACTCCAGCCATGTAGACTTTTTACCTCTTACGGTGGATTACCGTGAAAAATTTGCTGCCGCGGGAAGATATCCCGGTGGATTTTTCAAAAGGGAAGCAAGACCCAGCGATGGAGAAATTTTAACCATGAGGATCGTAGACCGTGTTTTGCGACCTCTGTTTCCTAAAGATTACCATAATGAGGTACAGGTGATGATTCAGTTGATGTCTCATGATGAAAACGTAATGCCCGACGCCCTAGCTGGATTGGCAGCATCTGCCGCCATTCAATTGAGTGATTTCCCTTTTGAATGCCCTATTTCCGAGGCAAGGGTTGCCCGAGTGGACGGTGAATTTATAATCAATCCCAGCCGAGCTCAATTAGAAGCTTCGGATATTGATATGATCGTGGGTGCTTCTGCAGACTCAGTGATGATGGTAGAGGGTGAAATGAATGAATGTAGCGAGGAAGTCATGGTAGAGGCCATCAAGTTTGCTCACCAAGCTATCAAAGTTCAAATCAATGCACAAATAAAATTGGCGGAATCATCCGGTAAAAAAGAGGTCCGCGAGTACGAGAAAACCGAGGAGAATGAAGACCTTCAAAAGCAAATTCATGAGTCTGCTTACCATAAGTGCTATGAAATTGCCAAAAAAGGTAAAGGTAAAGCCGAGCGTAATATTGCATTTAGTGATTTAAAAGAAGAAATTAAAGCTACTTTTTCGGAAGAAGAACTTGAAGAAAATAGTGATTTGATCAGCAAATACTTTGGTAAAGTTCAAAAACAAGCCGTCAGAGAATTAGTTTTAAACGAAGGAATACGTCTTGATGGAAGAAAAACAGATGAAATTAGACCCATATGGTGTGAAGTAGATTATCTACCTTCAACCCACGGTTCCTCAATATTCACTCGCGGCGAGACCCAAGCCCTAGCGACAGCTACTTTGGGTACTTCAAGAGAAGCGAACCAGATAGACATGCCCTCTTACGAAGGTGAGGAGCGATTTTACTTGCACTACAACTTCCCGCCTTTTTGTACTGGTGAAGCCCGTCCTCTTAGAGGAACTTCCAGGCGCGAAGTCGGGCATGGAAACTTGGCCCAAAGAGGGTTAAAAGGCATGATTCCAGATGATTGCCCGTATACTGTCAGGGTAGTAAGTGAGGTTTTGGAGTCTAATGGTTCATCATCAATGGCAACTGTTTGTTCTGGTACTATGGCCTTAATGGATGCTGGAATAAAAATGAAAAGACCGGTTTCGGGTATTGCCATGGGATTGATTTCTGATGGTGATCGTTATGCTGTTTTGAGTGATATTCTTGGAGATGAGGATCATCTCGGGGATATGGATTTTAAAGTTACTGGAACAACTGAAGGTATTACTGCTTGTCAAATGGATATTAAGATCAAAGGCTTGTCCTATGAAATTTTGGTTAATGCACTAAAACAAGCACGTCAAGGACGATTACACATACTTGACGAAATGGTCAAAACCATCGATCAGCCCAATGAAAATGTAAAACCACATGCACCTAAAATGGTAAATCTAACCATTCCTAATGAATTCATTGGTGCTGTAATTGGACCAGGTGGTAAAGTAATTCAGGAAATGCAAAAAGAAACAGACACCACTATTGTAATTGAGGAGGAAGGAGATGTTGGGGTAATTGAAATTTTGGGTGTTAATCAGGAAAAAATTGATGCTGTCATCGAAAAGATCAACAATATTACATTCAAACCAACAGTCGGAGAGATTTATAATGTAACTGTAGTTAAAATACTAGACTTTGGAGCAGTAGTTGAATTTGTTCCTGGAAATGAGGTATTACTTCATATCTCGGAGGTCTCTTGGGATAGGATTGATAAAGTTACTGATGAGATTAATATTGGTGACAATTTTGATGTTAAATACTTTGGAATTGACCCCAAAACAAGAAAACAAAAAGTTTCTAGAAAAGCCTTATTACCCAGACCCGAAAGGAGTAAAAAACCTAGAAATGAATAAATCGTGCATTGAATGAAACATTTTTGACTTTTCAGCGTATAATAATATGTAATCTAATACATTTCCATGAGACAACTAAAAATAACAAAACAGGTAACCAATCGTGAAACAGCCTCTTTAGATAAGTATCTACAGGAAATTGGTAAAGTAGATTTGATCACTGCAGAAGAGGAGGTTGAATTGGCACAAAGAATTAAGGCGGGGGATCAGATCGCCTTGGAAAAATTGACTAAAGCGAATTTGCGTTTTGTTGTCTCCGTTGCTAAACAATATCAAAACCAAGGCTTAACCCTTCCCGATTTAATCAATGAAGGAAATTTAGGGTTGATTAAAGCGGCCCAGCGTTTTGATGAAACTAGAGGATTTAAATTTATTTCTTATGCTGTTTGGTGGATCAGACAGTCCATTTTACAAGCCTTAGCAGAACAATCGAGAATTGTCAGACTGCCATTAAATAAAATTGGGTCGATCAACAAGATTAATAAAACTTATGCTTTTTTGGAGCAAGCGCATGAGAGAGCACCCTCTGCAGAGGAGATTGCCAAAGAGTTAGATATGACCATCAATGACGTGAAAGAGTCCCTAAAAAACTCGGGTAGGCATGTCTCTATGGATGCTCCTTTGGTAGAAGGAGAGGACTCTAACCTCTACGATGTATTAAATAGTGGCGAATCACCTAACCCTGACAAAACACTTTTACACGAATCCTTGAGAACTGAGATCGAGAGAGCCCTTGAAACATTGACACCAAGAGAGGCAGATGTGGTTCGCTTGTATTTTGGTTTGGGCAACCAACACGCCATGACTTTGGAGGAAATAGGAGAAACTTTTGATCTGACTCGTGAAAGGGTAAGGCAAATAAAAGAAAAAGCAATCAGAAGACTTAAACATACCTCTCGAAGTAAAATTTTAAAAACTTACTTGGGTTAAATTGAATTATTCATTATGGCAACCATCATTGCTCCCTCGCTTTTAGCAGCAGATTTTGGAAATCTGGAACGCGACTGCAAGATGGTCAATTCCAGTAAGGCGGATTGGTTTCATATTGACGTAATGGACGGAGTATTTGTTCCTAATATATCTTTTGGTATGCCAGTCCTAAAATCCATTGCTATTAATGCTGAAAAACCCCTAGACGTCCATTTAATGATTGTTCAACCAGAGCGCTACATTGAAACTTTTGCGGCATTAGGAAGTGACATACTGACCGTCCATTATGAAGCCTCTCCACATTTACACCGAACCTTACAATTAATCAAAAAAAATGGTATGAAAGCAGGTGTTGCATTAAATCCTCATACCTCAGTAGATTTTCTGGAACCAATTATATATGATATTGACTTGGTTTGTTTAATGAGTGTCAATCCTGGCTTTGGAGGACAAAGTTTTATAGAATCAACTTATGAAAAGGTAATAAAACTTAGTACCATTATTGAGAAGGCCGGAGCCTCAACCCAGATTGAAATTGATGGTGGAGTGACCGATCAAAATGCAAAAAAACTGGTTGAGAGTGGCGCTCATGTTCTAGTGGCAGGAAGTTTTGTATTCTCCTCTAAAAACCCCAAAAAAACTATTCTGGGTTTAAAAAACATCCATTAAAAAAGTGGCTTACGATCCCTTTTTAATTCCTTAAAATTCTGTTCTGAATTGAACCCTTCTATTCTTAGCTCGTCCTTCGAGAGTTTCGTTGTCTTCTATGGGTCTTTCCTCCCCATAGCCTTCGGTTTTTAGTCGATCGGGATTGACACCCAAATTGACCAAGAATACCTTTACAGCAGCAGCTCTCTTTTGTGAAAGTTGAAGATTTGCATTAGCATCTCCATCACTTGAGGTATGTCCTTCAATAATTAAATTCCCGTCTGGATTATTATCAAGAAGTATTTTTATTTCGTTTAATGACTCTAAAACTGCTCTTCCTTGGACTCTGTCGGTTCCTGCAGCAAAGTTAATTTGAGTAGCCAATTCATTTATAGTTTGAACCACCTCATTAGAGAGTTCCGGGCACCCATTATTTTCTATGGAACCAGCCTCTTCAGGGCAGGTATCAATATTATCAGATACTCCATCCCCATCACTATCTGCCCAGGGGCAACCTTTATTGTCCACTGCACCTTGTTCATTCGGACATTGATCGTCTTTATCAGCCACACCGTCAGTATCAGTATCTGGACATCCATTAAATTCAACCAAACCTTCTTCCTCAGGACATTCATCCTCATTGTCCGCAACACCATCTGAATCCGAATCAGGACAGCCATTCATTATTTCGGTACCGAACTCCTCAGGACAGTTGTCCTTGTTATCTGGAATTTTATCACCATCTGTATCAGGGCATCCATTGAACTCTTTTAAACCAGGCTCTTCAGGACAGGTGTCTTTTTTGTCTGGTACTCCATCTTTATCCGAATCACCTTGACCAAAATTATAATTTATACCAACCATATGCTGGATATGTTTATAAGTCCCTTTCTCCTCTGACCATCTGTATGTAGACCTGAGGTTAATAGATAATTTATTAGAGGTTAAAATATCAAACCCAGCACCTCCAATAATTGTTCTGCCAGCCCCCAATGATTTAAATACACCTTCAAAAGTTAATTTATCTCCAAAATCAGATAACCCATAACCTGCAATTAGAAAAGGAGAGAACCTTTTTGTTGTCAGATTGAATTTTAAATAGGTATCAACTGAAGTATAATCTTTGTCACTACCATTAATCTCAAATTTATTGATTCCATAGTTGGCCCCAATTGAAAATCCTGCTCCTAAATATCTACCAAGATAAACCATTGGACCAAATCCATTTTTTGATTCTATTGACTCATCCATGATTTGAACAGTATTAGCACCAATACCAATTGACCAAGGATTATCTGGAGTTTGAGCAATAATCTTTTTCGAAAACAAAAAAACAATCAAAATTATTTTAATAAGAATTAAATTTTTCATGAGGAATATCTTAAGATCTTTAATTTGTTAACGAATTTCACATGGTTTTATTATATGCATTAAGATAACAACTAGATTATAAATTGATTACACGCTAACAAAAGATTATCTATTAAAATTTAAAGCAGTATCAATCAGAGCTAAATGTGAATATGCTTGTGGAAAGTTTCCTAAAAGTCTTTTCGATTTAAAATCGATATCTTCACTAAATAAGCCTAAGTGATTACTGTATGATAGCAACTGATCGAACATAGCTTTTGATTTTTCCTTCTCCCCAATTTTATACAAACTACTGATGAACCAGAAGGTACAAACTGTAAATGATGAGCTAGGGGTTCCAAAATCATCATCATTTTTGTATCGAAATAATAACCCTTCATGAGACAGCTCCTTTTCAATGGCCTTTACTGTTTTGACATACTTCGGATCATTGGCCTCAATAAAACCGTAATACTCCATTAGCAGCACAGAGGCATCCAAATGAAGAGTTCCGTATGACTGTGTAAAAGATTGAACCTCTTCACTCCATGCATTTTCAATAATATCCTTATAAATTTCAGTTCTTAGTCCTTCCCATTTTTTTGCAGATTTTCCAGATTGAATAATTTCAGAGATTTTAATGGCTCGATCCACCGCAACCCAACATAGAAGTTTGGAAAAGGTAAAATGACGGTCCTCTTTTCTAAATTCCCAAATACCTTTATCGGCTTGTTTCCAATTGTGTTCAACAACCCAAACTATAGATTTTACAATTGACCATAACTCCTCGTGCTTGTCGGTTTCATCAATGTATTTTTCAATATGGAAATGAATAGCATCCATCAAAATTCCATAAATATCGTTCTGTTTTTGGATAAAGGCTGCATTCCCTATTCTTACTGGCTTGGAGTCTCGATAGCCCGACAAATGATCCAATGTTTTTTCGGTCAACATTTTCTCACCATTGATGCCATACATAATCTGTAACTTTTCGTCCTTATCAGGAATCAGATCAATGATGAATTCAATAAAGTTCTTTACGATTTTCAAGTGTCCCAATTTAGTTATGACCTTAATTACCATAGATGCATCTCTGATCCAGCAAAAACGGTAGTCCCAGTTTCTAACCTCCCCTATCGTTTCAGGTAAAGATGTGGTAGCTGCTGCCAGCACTGCTCCGGTTTTTTCAAAAGTTAGTAGTTTGAGTGTTATGGCACTTCTGATAATTTGTTCTTTATAAGCATTATCAAAAGTAGGGGTCTTAAAGCACCAATTAAGCCAATAAACTTTTGTTTTTTCAAACTCAAATTTGATGTCATCTATTGTAAAAGGTTTTATTTTTTCATTGTACGATATTTTGAAGAAATAATCCTTATCTAAGTTTATTTTATCCCCATTGAGAACAGAGGCTTTATTCAGATCTGTGTACAAGGTTAATGTATCATAACGCTCGTCATCTACAACACTAACTATATAATCGTCTTTTATATAGTTTTTGGTTTCACCCTGAGCATATTCCAACTTAGGATCATATATAACTTTTATGACAGGATTACCTTTAATTATTTTGACCAATCTAGTGATCTCAGGTGGCGCATAATATACCCCATTATCTTTTTGATAACGAGGCATAAAATCTAACAATTGAAACGCATCATTTCCATTATCAAAGCGAGTCAATAAAATGGCAGTTTTTTCAAGGTATTTTTGAGAAATTTGATAAGAATGATCGCAAAGTATTTTAAAAGCACCCCCTTTTTGGTCATCGAGTATTTTCCCAAATACAGATGGAGAATCAAATTGAGGTAAACAAGACCAATCAATTGAGGAATCTTCATTTATTAGGGCAGAAGATTTACAATTTCCTATTATTCCATAATTTAGGTTGTCTGATGAAGGTTGAGGTGGCCTTAAATGCATAATTTCGATAGGAGTTTTGATTTAACAGGATTATGGCAAAAAACATTATAGTATCAAATAGACTTCCGATACAGGTAACGAAATTAGATAATTCTTTTGAATTCACCCCAACCAGTGGTGGCTTAGCTACAGGTATGAACTCCGTCCACAAGGGTCAAGAATCCCTATGGATAGGTTGGCCAGGAATCAATCATGATGAAATTGATAAAAACACATGGAATCGATTAAAAAATGCTCTAAAAAGGGAGGGTTATTTTCCAGTATCCTTAAATCACAAGGAAATTGAAGATTTCTATTATGGGCTGTCGAACAAGTCACTTTGGCCTCTTTTTCATTACTTTATCGAGTTTTCTGTTTTTGATAAGAAGCAGTGGAAGTCTTATGAGGAGGTCAACCAAAAGTTTGCAGATAATGTATTATCAAATATAGACGAAGGGGATACTGTTTGGATTCACGATTATCAACTTTTACTATGTCCAAAAATGATCAAAGATGTTCGTCCGGACGTAACCATTGGTTTTTTCTTACACATTCCATTTCCTTCTTTTGAGATTTTTAGAATTTTTCCTTGGCGAGAACCTTTGCTAGAAGGAATTTTGGGAGCTGACTTGATAGGGTTTCACACCTACGATTATGAGCGTCATTTTTTGAGTTCAGTCAAGCGGATATTGAAAAAAGAAGTCTCTTTCAACCGGGTAATCATGGATACTCGAGAGGTTGTGGTGAATACCTTTCCAATGGGCATAGATTATAATAAATTTAAAAATGCGGCCCAATCACACCTTGATATGGCTTCAGATGAAAAATCAGATCTGAAAAAGCAATTGGAGTTACATAAAAAAGGAGCCGATAAGGGCAAACTCATCCTCTCTATAGACCGACTGGATTATACCAAAGGAGTGGTCAACCGCATTAAAGCTTTTGAACTTTTTTTATCTAAATACCCCCAATACCTTGAAAAAATTCGTTTGGTTATGCTCACAGTTCCCTCCAGATCAAGTGTCTCGGACTACAAAAGACTCAAAAAAGAAACCGATGAAATAGTCGGACGGGTCAATGGAAAGTTTGCTACTATAAATTGGACACCTATTTGGTACTATTACAGGGCAATGGATTTCGATGATTTGGTTGATCTTTACATGACCTCAGATATCGCCATGATAACTCCCGTTAGGGACGGCATGAATCTAGTTGCTAAAGAATTTGTTGCTACTCGAGTTATGGGAAATGGTGTTTTGATTCTAAGTGAAATGGCTGGAGCCTCCAAAGAACTTTATGAGTCGATATTGGTAAATCCTTTTGACCTCAACCAAATGTCTGATGCATTATTAACCGCCATTCAAATGCCTGAAGAAGAACAGCAAAAAAGAAACCTTAGGATGCAAAAAAGGCTACAACGCTATTCCGTAGAGTATTGGGCCAATGAGTTTATGAAAGCACTCAAAACCAAACATCTAAATGAAAAAGAATCTTCTGTAATCAAAATCAATGAAAAAATTAAAAAATCATTGGTTGAAAAATTTAAGTCTGCTCATAAAAGAATGATCTTTTTAGACTATGACGGAACACTGGTTGGCTATAATGAAAAACCTGAACTGGCTACACCTAACCAGTTTGTAATTAAAACATTGGAACAACTCCTTGAATTTCCATTGACTGAATTGGCAATAGTAAGCGGAAGAGACCACGAGTTTTTAGACCAATGGTTTGGTCACCTCCCAGTCACTTTAGTTGCAGAGCACGGTTTTTTGATCAAGCACAAAAATCAAAAATGGGTGGAAAAAGAAATACAGCTTAAAAACTGGAAAGAAGACATTATTCCTGTAATGGAAAGCTTTACTGACAGAACACCAGGAACTTTTATCGAGGAGAAGAAAAACAGTTTGGTATGGCACTATCGTAAAACCGATCCGGAATTGGCAGCCGAACGAACTATAGAACTTAAAACGGTTCTTAGCAGTTTAATTTCTGATGAGCTTAATCTCATGGACGGAGATGAAATTATTGAGGTGGTCAGTGGACGATACAACAAAGGGACTGCTGTTTCAGAAATAATGGGTGATAAAGCATCCGATTTTATTCTCTGTTTCGGAGATGATGTCACCGATGAATTTATGTTCAATGACCTTCCTGCTCACGCTATCAACGTTAAAGTGGGTAAAAAAAACACACAAGCCAATTATTGTATAGACAAGCCCTGTGATGTTATATCACTTTTGAATGCTTTAACCTCTTAGCTTAACCATCTTTATTTGTTTTATCAAAAGAAGATTCATAATTTAACAATTATGATAAGATACCTATTACTATTTACTTTTTTCGTTGGTAAAGCCCAGCAAATCACTGGTGTAATGATTGACTCTTTTCAAACTTTTAAAACCTACTCTGATATTAAATACGATGAGTCATTACGTCCTCAATTTCATTTTTCATCCAAGAAAAACTGGATCAACGACCCTAACGGTATGGTCTATTATAAAGGAGAGTATCATTTGTTTTTTCAACACAATCCAAAAGCCATCCATTGGGGGAATATGACTTGGGGACATGCGGTAAGTAAAGATATGGTTCATTGGGAGCAACTTCAACACGCCATACTACCCTATGGCAATGGAACTATTTTTTCTGGAACCGCCGCAGTGGATTTTCCCAACAGCTTGGGGAAAAACACAGAAGAAGAAGAGGCGATAGTTGCCTACTTCACGCATGCTCAGAACAACAATGAAGATTTGTTTTATCAAGCAGGAGCTTACAGCATCGATCGGGGGAGAACATTTGAACTAATCGATAAAGGTCGTGCATTGGTCGAAAACCAAGGTTTTGACAGAGGAGAGCGTGATCCAAAAATTTTTTGGCATGCTCCCTCAAAAAAATGGATACTGATTTTGTGGATCAAACGTGCTGATAAAAAAAAGTTGAATGATTTGGGAAAAGTCCGTTTTTTTAGTTCTAAAGATTTAAAAAATTGGGAAAAACTGAGTGATTTTGATAGAAAATGGGTTTATGAGTGTATGGATATGGTAGAACTTGAAGTTGATGGAGATCCTAACTATAAAAAGTGGTTAATATACGATGCTAGCTTTGATTACGAAATTGGAACATTTAATGGTTTGAGTCTTTTAACGGATGGTAAAAATCATATTGGTGACTTAGGGGATGCATACTATGCTGCACAAACTTTTAATAACAGTCCCGACGGAAGAACCGTAATCATGGGTTGGTTGAGAACAAGGAAAAACAATTTATTTGTGGGTAACAACATGCCTTTTAATCAGCAAATGTCATTCCCAGCTAAACTTGAGTTGAGAACGACTATAAATGGAATTCGACTGTTTCGATGGCCCGTAAAAGAAATTAAAAACTTGTACCATAAAAGCTCAGAGTATCAGAATATTAAAGTTAAAGTCCTGAATAAAAATTTAAAAAAAGAGATTTTTGATGGAATTGATATTTTTATGTCATTCGAACGTAGCAAAACCTCTTCCTTTCATGTAAATATTCGGGGTCAGATAATTAGCTATCAAAAAGGTAATTTTTATTTTAATGGT
>CETK01151845.1_pt1 | contig 19131 bp, 14 predicted proteins | sample 361431 | NCBI WGS metagenome assembly CETK01 (sample SAMEA2622452, study PRJEB7988) | marine metagenome | biome: marine biome (ENVO:00000447); feature: surface water layer (ENVO:00002042); material: "saline water (ENVO:00002010), including plankton (ENVO:xxxxxxxx)" | depth 5 m | reverse complement strand
GCTTGCATCACCGCACAAATTCGCTCAAAGCCCATACCCGTGTCTACATGTTTTGCAGGAAGGGTTTGCAGATCGCCTGACTTTAACCTTTTAAATTGTATAAAAACGAGATTCCAAATCTCCATAACTCTTGGATCATCTTTGTTTACCAAGCTTGCCCCATCTACTTCTGCGCGTTCCTGTTCGGATCGCAAATCAATATGGATTTCCGAACAAGGCCCACATGGCCCTGTTTCCCCCATTTCCCAGAAATTATCTTTTTTTCCACATTTTAGAATATGCGCATGATCAATACTGGTTTGACTTTTCCATAAATCGATTGCTTCCTGATCAACTTCTAACCCATCCTCTTGATCACCACCAAAAACGGTGGCATAGAGCCTAGAAGGATCCAACTTCCAGCGATCTACCAGCAGCTCCCAAGCCCAATCAATGGCCTCCTGCTTAAAATAATCTCCAAATGACCAGTTACCCAACATTTCAAACAAGGTGTGATGATAGGTATCATGACCTACCTCTTCTAAATCGTTATGTTTGCCACTTACTCGAATACATTTTTGAGTGTTGGCTGCTCGTAACCACTCTTTACCATCAAAGGCTAAAGTTTTTTGCTCACCTAGAAATAGAGGCTTAAATTGATTCATCCCTGCATTAGTAAATAACAAAGTAGGATCATCTGCGGGAACTACCGGTGAACTAGATACTATAGCATGGTTTTTTTCCCTAAAAAAATCTAGAAATTCTTGTCGTATTTGTGATGAAGTCTTGGAAGCCATTCGAAATATATGTGATTTAGGTCCGGATAGTTCTAATGCAAATACTCAAGCATAAAAAACTATAAATGAGAAAGTTTAAAGATAGAAAAAATACCTATCACACACATAGCCTAATAGCTGCTTAATTCGCTTATATTTAGCTATATTAGGTAAATATCCACAACTTAGTTCTCATCAATGAAATCTATAATCAACTATTTTATTCGCGGTCTTCTAGTAGTATTCCCATTAGGAGCTACCTTCTTTGTAACCGGCATAACCATAGACTGGTTAAATAACCTCAGTTCTAGCTGGATTCCTGGAGATTGGGCTCAATCCATACCAGGCCTTGGACTTGTACTTTCGTTTGCAATCATTGTTGCTATAGGGCTTATTTTTTCGATTACCTTAACCAAACCTATAATTCATGTCATCGAAAAAATACTTACTAAAACACCCATTATCAGCATCATTTATCATTCTCTAAAGGATTTAACCGAAGCTTTTGTAGGTGAAAAGAAGAAGTTCGATCGTCCCGTACTTGTTCAACTGAGCGCCGATGGTCCCTTCCGAATCGGGTTCATTACCCAAGAAAATTTCGTGGTAAACTCATTTGAATTAACTGCGGTATACTGTCCGCATTCCTATAATTTTTCCGGAAATTTATTCCTGGTAGATACATCTAGAGTCCACCCCGTGGATATAGATCCCTCACAAGCTATGCGTCTAATTGTCTCCGGGGGAGTTAGCCAAACAGGTAAGATCTAAACTAGTATACTTCTTCAAAGGTCTTTTCGGATGGTTTGACCTGAGTTTTTAGCTCTTCCAAAGTCCATTCCATTGGATCTTTATCCTCTAAATCACCACGCAGACTCAAGTAATCTAAGAATCCTTGCTTTGCTAATTGTTCATAAATGCCGGTTTGCATTCCCTTCATCCCGCAAAGATAAACAAGAGTGTTGTTTGCAGCTAGAATAGGTGATAATAGCTCAGAATAATCTTCAATGGCTGTTTGCACATATTTTTTAGAACCATTTTGACGCCTATCTTCTCGTGAAATCATTTTTAGATAATGAACATTGGGATGGCGGAAATCTAAGTCTTCAAAGTATTCTCGGTAGAGTAAATCGGTTCGGTACGAACATCCAAAAACCAATACTATTTGCCCTTGATGCCCCGCTTCAATTAACTCCATTATCATACCTCTGAAGGGAGCCACACCCGTCCCCGTTGCAAAAAACACATAATTAAACTCCTCAGAATTTTCAGGTAACAAATAGCGTTTTCCACTAGGACCTGTGATCGTAAGTGAATCCCCGGGTTTCAAATTGGAAAGGTAGTTTGAACAGACCCCTGTATAAAACACTCCATCTACTTCCTCATTTGCTCTTTTGACAGTAGTTGATACAAGATGTGGCTGTCCATTCTCCCCTTTTGAAGGTGAAGAAACCGAGTACAATCTAAGCTTATGAGGCTTACCTTTTTGATTTTCTCCAGGAGGTAAAATACCAATGGATTGTCCTGATCGGAATATTCCTTCCAAACCAGAACCACTAAGGTCTATGGTAATATGACGAATAACATTCGGGCTAAAATCGTCCGTACAAATATAATTCTCCGCAATGGTTGCTCTTGTTGGTTTTTTGGGGGTAAAAAGATTAATCTCTACCTCAGGTAAGATAATATTAAGCGTAGAACTGCCATTTTTGTTGTTGTCTGACATAATAGTGTCTGAAATAGTAAATTCAATATTAATGAGTGAATAAGTAATAAAATAAGGTAATTTTAGGTATGAGTTTAAAAAAAGTTGCCATTGTTGGTGCTGGAGTCACCGGACTAACAACAGCGATATTGCTTCGTTTATCAGGGTATGATGTTCATGTATTTGCTAGTAAATACCCTGTAATTGATCATAGTAATCCTTTTTTCGCCAGCGCCTTTCCTGCAGCTTCTATTGTGCCTCATTCCGTAACAAGCCCTATTTCAAAAAAGCTTTTTCTAAGCTCGGTCACATTCTATGAAAAATTATTTGAGCTTAATTTTTCTGGCATTTATCGCCAAATTCATTACGAAGTATTTTCTGAGGCCTCCAAAAGTAAGCCAGTCTACTTACAGTGGTTACCAGGATATACTGAAATACCTTTAAATGGCAATTCATTCATCCCACACATTCCTCATTACCCACTATCACGCGCCTGGAAGTTTTCCATGTTTTTTGTTGATTGGCCTGTTTACTGGAAAGCTCTATTGAAGATATTCACAACTCTTGAAATCTCTTTTACGCATGAAATCATTGATTTCACACGAATAAACTCTAGATTCTCCGCCGAAAATTATTCTTTAGTAGTACTGGCTAGTGGCTCGGGTTTAGAAAAAATGTACAACAAACCCTTAAACTTACTGAAAGGCCATTTACTTGATATTGATGATGCGCCAAAACTGCGTAATCCAGACGGGGATGTGTTTTCATATAATTATACCCCACCATTAAAAGTTTATAGTACAATGAATGGGAAACCCCAAGACATTTATAGTTATCCTCGAAGTGGTACTATGATTCTTGGAGGAAGTCGAATTGCTGGAAAATTAACCGGAGAAAAATGGAAAGGCGATGAACTCCTTCCAAACTATAAAAAAACAGAAAATAATCTAGAATGGCCCTATTCTGCTATATTTGAACTTAATAAAATTTTAATCGAGCATAGTACTAATTCTAAAATTCACAACTCACAAATCAAATCCAAAGTACATGGATACCGATATCTAGGTCCAAATTCATCCCTTTGTTTTAAGATTGACCCCTCTAAAAAGGTGCCGCACATACATGCCTATGGTTTAGGAGGTGCTGGCGTAACGCTCTCATGGGGCTTAGCAAATGAAATAACTTCAAAAGCCAATGAACTATTAGAAGCAACCAATGATAAGAACACCTTTAAGAGCTCATCATCCATCCAAGCACAGAATATTAGCCGTCTGTTAGCTAATCTAAACATAGGATGAGCTATCTTAATAGTAGGTCTTTATCCATTTTAAATGTTGACATTATTAATTATTGTACAAAAATATCGCCCTCATTTTTGTAACTGTACCTATGCGCGATATTGATCCAATGTCCAGTGATAAGAGTAAAACTCCCAAATAGAGTAATTCCAGCTTCTTCATACTCGATAAGACTATAGTTATATAATCAAGCTAGGAAAATAATGATGGTGTCATAAACCAAAAAAAGTTAACAACTTATTAGTATCAAATCGTTTTAAAGATAAAATCATCATAGGGATTATAGCTAATAAGAAAACCAAATGAGTGAATTCATGCACATACTCTAAAGCTGACCACAAAAGGATTAATGAAACAAATACAAAAATTAACTAACATTGAATAGCACAAACAAAAGATAGACTTATACCAAGTCGATCCCATCATTTTTATTTATTTATCGCCTCACCCCGAGGAAATTTATAACGCTTCGAATCCGCCTACGGTTGCGAATTCTGTTCTACCATTTATCGCCTGTTGCCCAATATTCTGAGCATAAAAATGAACATATTAATAAAATCTAAATACAATCTAAGTGCACCCAAAATAGCTACCTTTCTCCCCTCTTCTGATTCCGCGATCACCTGTGCAGCTAATTGCTTTATTTTTTGTGTATCGTAGGCTGTCAAACCAACAAAAACTAAAACTCCTGTGTAACTTATAATCCAATAAAGTCCTGAACTCTGCAAAAAGATATTAACAACACTTGCCAAAATAAGCCCAATTAAGGCCATAAACAAAAGATTACCCCAGCTAGAGAGATCTTGTTTTGTTGTGTAGCCATACATGCTCATAACTCCAAACATCCCAGCGGTTATAAAAAATGTTGATGCAACAGAGGCTCCAGTATAGGCAATAAGTAGAATGGAAAGGGTGAGCCCATTTAATACCGAATATAATAGAAATAATCCTATCGCCATATTTGATGACATTCTTTGAATACCTGATGAAATCCAAAATACTAGGGCTAGTTCAACTAGAATTATTCCAAAAAAGACAAATGAGGAGCTAAATAGGATTCCTAACAATAATTCAGATTGCGCAGTACGATAAGCTACATAACCCGTCAAAATTAACGCTAAAGTCATCCATAAATAGACTTTTTGCATAAAATCAGCTTCAACTGACAGTATACTCTCTACATAAGTTCTTGACTGTAAATCCATGATAAAAATGTGATGATTGAGTTTAGAAAATAATTACCTGTGTTAAATAATGACTATAAATATACAAATAAAGACTAATCTTCTTCTCTAATTTGTATTAACAAAAAACAAATTACACTCAAAACCAATAACTAAGCTTGATCAAAAATATATTAATAGGCTTATGGTCGAACATATCACCAAAATCTCTTGATATAACCATAAGTCCATTCCCCATTACTCCGTCTCTTTTTTGTTGCCAAACGAAAAATAAAGTAGATCCTGGAGTGTATTCCCAACGAAATACCGCGTTTCCTTGAAGTGCTGTATAGGTAAAGTCTGGTCGGTAAAATCTGAAAGATGTGGGATACTCGTCACCAAAAATCACCTCATACAAACCAGCTCCTAAATCGTTTAGCTCTCCCTCATCCACTCCATAAAAATCAAAATCAAAGGTTCTTTCTTGCTTTAATTCACCAAATTCAGAAAAAAGCGCCGATTGGATATAGGGTCTAAGATAAGTTTCTAACGTCATTTTCGGTGAAAATGTCCAATTCAAACGAATATTTACGGATAGGCTTGAACTTTTATTCCGAGCAAAAATATATCGATACCCATATGTTTGATCAGCATCAGGATCTGCTGCACTTCTTGCGATTGTTGCAACGTATTGGTCTTGCTGAGTTTGTTTGATATACTCTGGCCCAATAACCAATCTTACTTTTGAATTGACTACCCAATTCAAATTAAATGAAAAAGTATCGTCACTTTTACTATCCAAATCCCTTAAAAAAAACTGAGTGTATTCCACACTTAAATTTCTAGACGAATTAGTGTTTATTTTATTGTATACATAAAGACTATTTACCGGTTTAACTAATGGTCCGCCTCTAGTTAATCGATCATCAAATCGATTAAGACTAAATTGTGTTTCTGTTACCCAAACTAATTGATTATTGAACATTTTATATGATCCGACTGCCCAATTTTGTAAACCAATTTCTCCGTCGAAATTCCAACCAACCATATATTGATTCCACATTGTAAAATAGCGCCCAATTCTTGGATTTACCTCCTTGTATCTAATATCGAAGGATAAAATTTTATAGTCCGATCTATTTTGAAAACCTATATCATTAGTTTCGTAACCAGGTGTTACCAATGAATAAGTTAATGATCCCGTCCAGTGTTCACCCGATGCTTTTTTAAGACTCCATTCACCAGCAAAACCACTTAAATTAGAAATGGAATTATCCACATCGAAAGATTTTGCATCTACACGCTGATAATATCTGGTCGGAGATTGCTGTAAGGCAGTGATGAAGGATTTATCACCATCTACTCTACTATATGAAACTACCCCACTAGCAATCCATTGCCTATTATTCCAAGAATGTTCCCAATCCGAACCTACTAAATAATATGAATTTGCCAAATACTGCTCAAAATAAGTTTCTTTAACAGAACGATTTACGCTACTTATATATCCCCCAACAATTGTAATCCCCTCGTTAAAATCTTTCTTAACCCTTGATACAAAATAATTAGCGGAGGGTTCAATTGGATATACCCCTTTCGACTGATCGGTGCCATCTTGTAGACGTACTGTATAAGCTGCCTCCTCACCTCTAGTTACAGCATCTAAAACGCCAATAGACCAACCATTCCGTGTTTTACCACTTAATTTTACTGCCCCTGCTATTCGAGTTTGGTTAGGTCTATCCTGATATACCTGAGCTATGTCAGTGTTATAAATTGAATTACCATTAAATACATTGAATGCCCCTATTGAGCCTGAAGGGAACCGCCCTATTCTCCTAGAATAAAATGTAATTGGGTTACCTGGAGTGAAATCAGTTTGTGTTTGACCAAAACGAAAGATATCGCTACCCTCCAAAAAAAATGGCCTGCGTTCAGGAAAATAAATTTCAAATGCTGATAGATTTATAGTAGCTGGATCTGCTTCAACTTGACCAAAATCAGGATTAATAGTAGCTGTCAAAGTAATATCAGAAGTGATACCGTATTTGATACCTCCACCAAATTTCTGGCTAAAATTGTTAGCTTTAAAATAAGGGTCATCATCCACTTTTTGCTTTCTTACATTGTTAATAGATATATAAGGTGTTATTTCTAATCTATTATAATTAAATAAGTTATAAATTCCATGTAAACTACCAAATCTAGATACCATTCCACCTTCAGAACGCGAAATAGGTGCCCAAAAATTTATTTCTGAGTTTCGAGCAATTCGGCGCTGAAAATTTATCCCCCATAATTGATTTATTTTTTTAACATCATAACGTATTTGAGATAAAGGTATTTTCATCTCAACGGACCACCCATCCGAAAGTATCACTGCCTCTGCTTCCCAAACCGCGTCCCATAGAATATCTTCTTTTGTGTCGTTGTAGTATAAAACATCTTTTTGGACACCACGAGGGTTTACTGCAAAAGTAAAGGCAGTCCGTTTATCATTATAACTATCAATATTTATGTAAATCCAGTCAGATGAAAAGGAACCATCTCTCCGAAAAATAGGTGCTACAATTAAATCTGGGTTTTGCTCATAGGCCATAGCTCCAATCCACAGATATTGATCATCATAAACTACCGAAATTTCAGTAGGCTCACTAGGAATACCCCCGTCTATTGGGGTAAACTGAACAAAATCAGTGGCTTTTTCACTTATACTCCAAATTTCTTCATCCAATAAACCATCCAAAGTGATCGCATGTTCTTGACTCAATCTCGTCGCGTTTAATGAGTATTGACAGAAAACGGTTATGCTTGAAAAAAAGACAAAAAGCGTCGTAAATGCGATGCTCGAATAAACTCTAACAGTAAAAAATTTATGCATTCGCAGGCGCGACTGTCCATAAATAAATAAAAACATGATTAGATAAGTGGTTAGAATTGAAAGTAAGCCAAATCGTATATTAGTACGTTCCTGAAAAGCAATAGATACCAATTTAAACTTATCATAAGCAAAAGTGCTGAACATTTTTGATTAATAATGAAAACATAGGGCTTTTGTTTACATCAATATGTCACAATTTCTAACTTTTCAATCTATGATTTAAAAAACTTAATTATCAATATTCTGGCTTATTTAATGTATTTTATAATCTTTTATAATCAATACTTAAAATTACAAATAGTCCTCTAACCACCACTACAGACAATCTGTATAGTAATCATGAAAAAACTTATACCAATCCTGTTTTGTAGCCTTCTATTAGGCACCTCTGATTGTACTATAAAGACTGATGACGATGATACTCAAAGCTTAATTTGGTCCGATGAATTTGAAGGGAACTTTATCGATACAACCAAATGGAAGTTTGAAACTGGCGATCATGGATGGGGTAATAACGAATTGCAAAATTATCAGCCACAAGGCTCTGATAATTTGGAAGTAAATGATGGCACGCTTCGAATAACTGCGCGAAAAATTGGGCCCAGGCAACGGGTAGGTGATTATACCTCCGCAAGAATTAATAGTCGGAAATCTTTTTTATATGGAAGAATAGAAATACGCGCCAAAATGCCCGAATATAAAGGGCCTGGGATTTGGCCAGCATTATGGATGCTAGGTGAGAATATCGGGGATCTTGGATGGCCTCTTTGTGGAGAAATCGACTTAATGGAATACATAAGTTCCAACCCTGATTCTGTTCTAATGACTATTCACTCTCAAGCCAACAATCATATGAATGGCACTCAAGTGAGCTCAGGATTCGTACCCCTTCCAAATATTGAGGAGGAGTTCAATATTTTTGGACTTATTTGGGAAGAAAAGCGTCTTATATTCTATATAAATGGCCCGGAACAAGTCGTTTTAACCATCAACAGACCCGAAGAGTACAACCAAGAGAATTGGCCCTTTGATCAGCCTCATTTCTTCTTAATGAATATTGCTGTAGGTGGGAATCTGGGCGGGCTGCAAGGCGTGGATGATTCCATCTTCCCTGCAACCATGGAAGTGGATTATGTTCGTGTATATTCAATATAATAATTCTAAGGGGACTACCTTTGACAATAATATGTTGCTCAAATTATTCTTACATAACTCGGATCACATTATAAACAAAAAATAATTTCATTTGTAGCGGTTTACTGACTTGAAATCAAGTACGCAATAGTAGCTCCCCAAGAAGATCGATCATATGCCGCTTTATAAGAAATAACTCTAGAATCTCTTTCTAAGATAGCATGAACACTCCTACGTAATATACCCTTACCTTTGCCATGTATAATTCGTATCTCTACAATATTTCTGTTAAGACACTCGGTAATGTATTCGGGAATGAGGGTATTAATCTCATTTGGTTTAAACACATGCAAATCTAAAATTCCATCTATAGGATATTCATGAGTTTCATCCTTATTTGGCATAATATAAATGACTAGGAAAGTGCATCTACCACTCTACGTTCAGTAACAATATTTTTTGCAAACGAGAGTACCTTTTGATGTTCTGGATGATCAGCGTATCGTATTAACGAATCTCTATCTGCATGCATCGAAAACAAGCAAAGGTCACAAACTTGTTCACCCTCCCCTTCAAAATTAACAAATACCTGTAGGTGATCTATATCAGAAATTAACTCAGGAAGTCGCTCCAATTTTTCCTTAAATTCTTGAATTAATTGATGTTTGGGGACTCCTTGAAACTCATTTTTTATTTTCCAAAGGACGATATGTTGTAGCATATAGTTATTATTAACAGTGTGTTTACATCCACTTAGATCAGAAAATGACTGAAATAGCCATATACATAACTATTTGAGTTGTATCTAGCTGGTTATTTTGAATGGTTAATTTAGAAACGAATTTCGCTAAATAACCGTATATTCAAATCTCAAATCACTAAAATCATTATTCCAAATAAACTACTGAATTTCTTTTAATTATTATGAAAGAATCGATCAATAGCTTAGATCTATATGAAGAATTTAACCACGTAGGAGAGATTCATGCTGGAAATTACGCGCTTGCTCCTATCAGAACTGATACCAACGAAAAATAAACAACTAAAATTTATAGATTTTATTCGCACCCCGTCTGAATAAATGTTTAACTATGTTAGTAGTATGAGCTCATCTGCATTACATGTATACAATACATTATCTAGAAAAAAAGAACTTTTCGAGCCTATACATGCTCCTCATGTGGGTATGTATGTATGCGGCCCAACAGTGTATGGAAATGCTCATTTAGGCCACGCTAAAAGCTATGTTTCTTTCGATGTTATTCGTCGATACTTAAGTTATTTAGATTACAAAGTTAGATACGTACAGAATATCACCGACGTTGGTCATTTAGTAGGTGACGGGGACGAAGGGGAAGACAAAATTTCCAAAAAGGCACGTCTTGAACAGGTTGATCCTATGGAGATAGCTGAAATATACACCTACACATATTTTCGGGATATGGATGCGCTATCAGTTCAGCGTCCTGATATTTCCCCTAGAGCCACCGGTCATATTCCTGAACAGATTGCAATGATTCAGGATTTAATCGATAAAGGGCATGCTTACCTTATTGATGGGAATGTGTACTTTGATATACTATCAGCCCCCAATTATGGCCGATTAAGCGGCCGAAATGTTGAAAATGCAACGAGTGGAACACGTATTAAGGCTGCATCAGATAAACACAACCCTGCGGATTTTGCTTTGTGGAAGAAAGCCGATGATAAACACCTAATGAAATGGCCTTCACCTTGGGGAGTTGGGTATCCCGGGTGGCATATCGAATGCTCAGCTATGAGCATTAAATATTTAGGTACTCATTTTGATATTCACGGTGGTGGAATTGAAAACCAGTTCCCTCATCACGAATGTGAGATTGCTCAAGCTGAATGTTCTACTGGAAAATCATTTGCGAAGTACTGGCTTCATAATAATATGGTTACACTAGATGGACAAAAAATGGGTAAGTCTCTCGGTAATGCCATAAGTCTAGAAGAGTTTTTCAACGGCTCTCATCCTTTACTTCAGCGCTCTTGGGACCCTCAAGTTATTCGCTTTTTCCTTTTACAAAGTCACTATCGCAGTACTACCGACTTTTCAGAAAAAGCGCTAGAAGCAGCTGAAGCTGGCCTTCAATCACTACGGTCAGCCATTGAAAGTATACTAATGTATATACCTCAGAAACATCACGATCATAAAAATGATATAAATGATAAAGTACTTCCAAATCTTAAGGCAGCTTTTGAGTCTGCTATGAATGATGACTTTAATACGGCACGAGCTATAGCTACCCTATTTGATAAAACAAAAAAAATAAAGAAGAAAATTATCACCGGTCAGCCACCTTCGGATTTACTCGCTCTACAAAAATGGCTTAAAATTGCTTTAACCGAAATACTTGGACTTGAACCTAATGTACCTAATAAATCTGATTGTAATTTCAATGATAATCTAAGTAAAGATTTACTTCATTTATTAATCGATATTAGAACCAAAGCCAGAATGGAAAGAGAATTTGAGTTATCAGATATTATTCGAGACAGGCTTAAAGATCTCGATATCGATTTAGAAGATAGTAAAGAAGGAACTCGATATACTCTGCCCTAATGAAACTATTCCAACAAGTTTTCTCTGCAATCCTCATTGGACTCGTACGCTTTTATCAATTAGCCATCTCTCCTTATTTTGGTCGTAGGTGTAGGTATACCCCTACCTGTTCTGATTATACTATTGAGGCTATAAAAAAGTGGGGACCTCTTAAAGGTGCTTGGCTTGGAATAAAGAGAATTTCAGGTTGTCACCCATGGGGAGGTTATGGATATGACCCAGTGCCAAAAACAATTAATTCAAAAAATACACTACCAAAAGTAAGAGATAACTAAAATCTAATCTACTCACCTTTATAGATATAATTTTCACATCTGAACTTAGTCACAATGACCAATATTATTTTAAAAAAATAATTTCGATCGAACAAGTGGAAGAAGCCCATGACTTTGCTCCAAAAGGGTTAATTCCAACGGTTATCACAGACTACAATTCGGGAAAACTACTCATGCACAGTTCTATCAATGAAAAAGTACTAAAAAAACCATTGCTCTAGGGGAGGCAGTTCATTACACTAGAAAAAGGAAAAAACTTTGGCACAGAGGTGCTATCTTCGGTTTAACACAACTTGTTAAGGGATTACATACTGATAATAATTAAGATTGTGTTTGGCTTTGCGTAGAAGTCCATGGAAATGGGGTAAGTTGTTACGTTGGTTACCGCTCTTGTTTTTACAGAATTGTACCCACTGGAGATACTTTTTAACAAACAGATAGACGACTTATTTATAAAGAAAATGAGATGGTATTTAACCCAAAAGATGTCAACGGAGACACTCATAATTCGGCTATTCTTTAACCCTGCTTATTTGATGTGCTAAAGAATCAAGTTTGCTATAAAGTACAAAAAAGGTAGTACTTGGATTTTAATGGGCCTCTAGCCAGTTATCTCCTATCCCCCATCCGACTTTTAATGGGGCTTTTAGCTCAATAGCTTGCTCCATTTTGTTTACAATAATTCTTGGCACCCAATCCTTCTCGTCTTCATGCAACTCAAATATCAATTCATCATGGATCTGTAATAACATCCTACTCTTTATATTCTCTCCTCGTATCCACTGATCAATGGACAACATTGCTACCTTTATAATATCAGCCGCTGTGCCTTGTATCGGCATATTTATGGCAGCTCTTTCGGAAAATGCTCGTTGATTCCAATTACTTGACTCAATATTTGGTAAATACCGTCTTCTACCCATCAGAGTTTTAACATAACCATGCTCTTTTACAAATTCCTTAGCGAATTTTATATAAGCAGATATATTAGGAAACCGCTCAAAATAAGCGTCAATCATATCTTTAGCTTCTCCATTGGATATCCCAAGATTCTGAGCTAAACCATAGGCACTTAATCCATAAGGAATCCCAAAATTAACTTCTTTTGCTTTTCTCCGATGGTCCGAGGTTACACGATCTAAACTATCTAATGAAAAAATTTCCTTTGCCGTGCGAGCATGAATGTCTTCCCCGTTCTTAAAAGCTTGGATCATATCTGGATCTTCAGAAATATGCGCAATTATACGTAGCTCCACCTGAGAATAATCCGCTGATAATATTTTATACCCTTCTTCTGGTATGAATGCTTTTCTAATTTCACGACTGCGTGTTGTGCGTATAGGAATATTTTGTAAATTTGGATTCGAAGATGCTAGACGACCCGTTGCTGCCACACATTGATTGTAGTCGGTGTGTAGGCGATGGCTCACTGGTGATAAAAGATTAGGTAATACATCGGCATAAGTAGATTTCAATTTAGCTAAAGAGCGGAACTCAAGTACCTGTTCAGGTACTTTATGCACATGTGCGAGCTTAGATAAAACTGTTTCATTAGTAGAGTATTTACCTGTTTTAGTTTTCTTACCAGCCGGTAGACTTAATTTTTCGAAAAGAATGTCTCCTAACTGTACTGGCGAATTGAGATTAAACTCTTCACCACACTCATTAAAAATTGCTGACTTGAGGCGCTCCATATCTCCACTCAGAGCAACTGAAAACTCTTTAAGGAGCTTAATATCCAAAGCAATTCCTTTAGCTTCCATTCGAGCTAGTACTCGGCTCAACGGAAAGTCTAGATCGAATGCTACTTCGTTTAAACCGTCTTTCTTCAATTTTTCTGAAAAAATAGTATACAAACGAAACGTAATGTCGGCATCTTCACACGCATAAGGTACTAGAGCTTCCATAGTAACCTCTGCCATAGTTAACTGCTCTTTTACCTTACCTTTACCTAAGAGCTCAGTTATAGGAATGGGTTCATACTGTAGATAGCGCAAGGATAGCTCATCCATTTTTAGCCTCTGATCTGAATCAATGAGATAGGCGGCTATCATAGTATCAAAAATTTTACCACACAATTCGATACCATGTCGTTTTAAAACCGTATAGTCAAATTTGTAATTATGAGCAATAATCAGAAGATCAGTAGCTCCTAATATTTGTTCTAAGGCTAAATTCCATTCTGGGTTATAGGGAATATATACGGCCTTGTGTGATACTTGGGTCATAGCTATACCTACTAAATTAGCCATTAGTGGATCCGCGCTATCAGTCTCAGTATCAACAACCAATGGCTTAGTAAGATCAATAGACTCTAAATAAGCTAATAAATCGACTTCATTATCAATCAACAGATACTCAACTTCACTCGCATCATAGGTTGCTGCTTTAATATTAGTTGCAAATAAATTTAATGGAGATTCAGTCGCAGAGTTATCACTTTGAGTTTTTGAAAGCTTCTTTTGGGAATCCTTAATCTTGGGATTTATCCCTTCCTCACTCTTCAGCTTACTGAAAGAATCATGACCGAAGGTTGGTTGAACTTTCATAGAAACAGAGTCTACCGCTGAAGCGGTACGTGACGAAATATTTTCATATTTCCTAGTTAAGCTTCTAAAACCCATCTTTGAAAAAAAAGTAGCTAAATCAGACCAATCTGCTTCAGTTCTACTCAAATCTGTCCATGATTGTACCCCAGGAACATCGGTTTTAATAGTGACCATTCTCCGGGCATGCCTGGCCTCATCAGCATATTCAATTAAATTTTCTCGTTGTCTTTTGGCTGAAATAGTTAAAGCCTGATCCAATAATTTATCCAGCGACTCATATTGCTGGATTAACTTAGGTGCCCCTTTTTTTCCAATACCAGGTACTCCAGGAATATTATCAGATGCGTCTCCCAGAAGAGCCAAAACGTCAATAACTTGATTAGGATATACACCAAAATAATCCTTCACACCCTCTTCATCAATGCGATCAAAACCCCCATTTTTATTATTAGGTTTTAGCATATATACATACCGATTTACCAGCTGCATAAAATCTTTATCAGGGGTTACTAAATACACCTCTGCCTCCCCCTCATCCACCGAATAAGCTAGAGTTCCAATGATATCATCCGCTTCGAAGCCATCTTGTTCAATATTAGGAATATTCCAATAGCCGAGCATTTCTTTGATTAGTGGAACTCCTAATCGTAATTCTTCGGGTTGTGGTGGCCGTTGCGCCTTGTAGCGGTCATCCCATTCGTGCCGAAAAGTGGGGGCATGTGTATCCCATGCAACAGCTACATGACTGGGTTCAAACTCGTCGATTAGTTTATCTATGGTATTGGCAAAACCCATAATAGGTCCAGTGGGAATTCCTTCACTGTTGACTAGATTAGCTCGTATAAAAGCAAAGTGTGAACGGTAGGCTAGAGCCATGCCATCAATTAATAAGATTTTTTTCTCTGCCATGAATTGAATTATGACTAATCGTTAAAATAGGCTGCAATTGCTTTTGAAGAAATATTGAAATATTCATATAACTCTTCAAAAGGCGCCGACTCACCAAAGCTATCTATTCCTATTGCTCTTCCTTCTAGACCCAGATATTTTTGCCAGCCAAAGGTGGACCCTGCTTCGATAGAGACTCTCTTGGTCAAATGAGTTGGTAACACTGAATTCTTGTATTCGGTAGACTGTATATCAAAAAGTTCCCAACTTGGCAAACTTACCACCCGAACGCTAGTACCTTCTTTGGCTAACTCTGCCTGTGCTTGCATGGCTAGCTGAACTTCGGATCCAGTCGCTATGACTATTCCCTCTGCTTCTCCATTCTCAGCCTCAGATAACACATATCCACCTTTTGCAACTAATTCAGCCGAGTTATCATTATGCCTAGAGTAGATAGGTACATTTTGCCGAGTTAACACTAAGATACTTGGACCTGTTTTATGCTCTAAGGCCACTTTCCATGCATGAGAAACCTCATTAGCGTCTGCTGGGCGAAGCACTAATACGTTGGGCATGGCACGTAAACTAGCTAAATGTTCCACAGGTTGATGGGTAGGTCCATCCTCACCTAAGCCTATACTATCATGGGTCATTACAAATATAGACGGAATTTTCATTAATGCAGCCAGACGAAGAGCTGGTCTAAGATAATCCGTAAAAACAAAGAATGTAGCCCCAAATACATGTAAACCACCATGCAACATCATTCCATTTACTGCCGCCGCCATTCCAAATTCACGTACTCCAAAATGAATAATTCGCCCCTTGTGATTAAACTGTGTAAATGAACCAGCACCTTCAATATCAGTTTTTGTGCTAGGGCCTAAATCGGCTGAACCACCAATTAAGTTAGGTATCATATCTTTTAGAGCATTAATTACTTTTCCCGAACTAGTTCGAGTAGCCATTCCCTTAGGATCAGCTTCAAATTCAGGTAAGACATCCGTCATATTTTGAAGATATGTTTGATTCGTCCATGAAATAAATTTTGTGTAAAAAACTGGATCATTCTTTTCTAAATACTTCAATTTATTGTTCCAATCCAATTCGAGTGCAGCACCTAACTCCGCTCTTACATGAAACGCATCATACACATGCCGCTCAACATGGAAGTGATCGTCTGGATCCAGACCATAACCCAACTTGGTTCTACGAATTTCATCTTCACCCAGTGGAGCGCCGTGAGAAGATTCTTTTCCCTCTTTATTTGGGGAACCATAGCCAATCTTGGTTTCACAGACAATTAATGAGGGTTGTTCAGTGTTTGTTTTAGCTTTTAAAATAGCTTCTTCAATATGCTCATGATTATGGCCATCAACTTTAATAACTTGCCAATTATATGCTAAAAAACGTTCTTTAACATCTTCAGTAAATGCAAGATTAGTTTCACCTTCAATTGATATTGAGTTGGAATCATATAAGTAGATTAATTTTTCCAGGGACAAATGTCCTGCCAATGAAGCAGCTTCGTGGGAAACTCCTTCCATTAAGTCGCCATCACTTACAATTGCATAAGTATAGTGGTCAATTAAGGTCTGAGAAGCTGTATTAAACTGAGCGGCTAAATATCGTTCTGCCATGGCAAATCCTACGCCAGTTGCAAAGCCCTGACCCAATGGCCCTGTAGTCATTTCAACCCCTGGAGTCACTCCAAACTCCGGATGTCCTGGTGTTTTTGACCCCATTTGGCGAAACTTCTTAAGTTCATCCATACTTAAATCATAACCCGACAGATGCAACAAACTATAAAGCAACATGGAACCATGTCCAGCGGAAAGTATAAATCTATCACGATCGAACCACTGGGGATTTTTTGGATTATATTTCAAAAACTTAGTCCAAAGAACCATAGCCACATCTGCCATTCCCATTGGCATACCAGGATGTCCAGAATTTGCTTTTTGAACGGCATCCATTGAAAGAGTACGGATGGTGTGAGCACATAATAGGTCAATAGCATTGTTCATAAAAGGAGTAGATTATAGTTAGTATTAATGAAAATCAAAAAAAGTGGGGTAAACTGAAAGAAAATAGCTCCATTTAAATCCGAATTAGCTAAACTAAGTTAGTTAATGTGAGAATGAGTTTAAATAAAAAAAGCCTCGCTTTTGACGGGGCTTTATAATCTATAAAATGATTTTTTAAGGGCGTGTCCTTTCGCATTTTAGTTCGAATTCCATCTTATACTCCGAAGGTTGTTTGAACGAGCCATAACTCGCACTCTCAAAAGCCGAGCATGCTTCCCCTTTGTTTTCTAGCATTTGATTCGCTAAACCTAACTCAAAAAAGATTTTAGCTTTATCAGTGTTACCACCTGTTTCAAAATCTAAAGCCTGTCTGGAGTATCTAATAGCATCATTATAACGGGTTAATTTGTTGGAAGCCTCTGCTAATCTGTAATAGCTATCAGCTGATTCAGAAAAATAATCCAAGGAAGATTCTAATAACCCGATAGCTTGGGTAGAGTTACCTGCCTCAATAGCTTTTGCACCCCTGAATAATAAATCCCCATGAGCAGATTGATTTGCAAGACGCTCCACTTCTGAATCTTTCACTCGAATAGCAGTATTAATTGCCTGATCATACAAACTCATGAAACCGTCTACATCTTCAGGACTATTTTTTTTGTGAACCAAGGCTTTTTGATAATATGCTTTAGCGTAGTTTGGATTAATTCTAATTGCCTCATCGAGGGCTACTTCCGATTCTACAAACATTTCACGCTTAAACAACATAAGCCCTTTCTGGTAATTTAGCTGAGCAAGCACACTAGTCGACTTACGTTGAACATCGGTGTCACCAGAACTAATACCAATTTCTTGGGATTGGAAAAATAATGTAATAGCCGTATCTAATTTTGCCAAGCTAGGGCCACTGCGAAACTCATTAAAAGCATCAACTGCTACAGTAAAATAAAGTTTTGGTATTTGTTTTTCAGAACGAGTTTTGATGTCTTCGCCTTCATTACCTAGTTGAGTGGCAATATCAATAGCCTCAGTGTACTTATCGATGGCTGCCAAGTAGTTTTTAGCTTGAGCCAGTTCACGAGCTTCATTGTAAGCAGTAATGGCTGCGGTCTGATCCTGCGCCATTAGAAACGTTCCGGCTATAAATACAATAATTAATAAGGAAAAGAAAGATTTCATAGTCATGATGTGGAGTGTTTCGATTCTATTTCTAGAAAGTTTCGAATTTACGCAATTTATTATATTAAGAAAAAATAGATCTTAATGGTTCCCTGTTTCAATGAAAGATAGCAGACTGATTAAAAGTAAAAATTAGGCATTGGTTCTTCACGCTCGTATGCAGTACGTATTTTGGCAACCCCATCTTCAATGGAATCAGTTAAAATGAATAAGTCCCTGTCCTTTTCCGAAATGGTGCCATGCGTAATCATTATTTCTTCAATCCAAGAAACTAAACCACTCCAATAATCTACCCCAATTAACACAATAGGTATAGTTGAAATTTTTTGAGTTTGAACTAGAGTTAGACTCTCAAATAATTCATCCATAGTTCCAAAGCCACCCGGAAAAACAATTAATGCCTGTGAGTACTTAATGAACATGACTTTTCTAACAAAGAAATAATCAAAATTAAGCGCAAACTCTTTCTGTACATACTGGTTTATTCCCTGTTCATGCGGCAATTCAATCCCAAGGCCAACTGACTTTCCTCCGCTCTCCTGAGCTCCTTTATTGGCCGCCTCCATTATCCCTGGGCCTGCACCAGTGATGACTCCAAAACCCATTTTAGTTAATAGCTTTGCACACTCCGATGCTTTTTTATAGAACGGATCATCTACAGCAGTCCTAGCCGATCCGAAAATACTTACA
>CETK01062145.1_pt1 | contig 19178 bp, 10 predicted proteins | sample 361431 | NCBI WGS metagenome assembly CETK01 (sample SAMEA2622452, study PRJEB7988) | marine metagenome | biome: marine biome (ENVO:00000447); feature: surface water layer (ENVO:00002042); material: "saline water (ENVO:00002010), including plankton (ENVO:xxxxxxxx)" | depth 5 m | reverse complement strand
TTTTAAACTAAACATATTAGATTTAGTATCATTAAAACTATGTAACGTACAATAAATTATAAAACCTATTAATATATTGAAAACATACAAAAAAAATTGATTTTTTTTTTATAATCTGATAATTTTAGCAAGACACTGACTGTTGCCCTTCAATACTCAATGTCTATTTGTCCACAAAAATTACGAGATGCTAAATCTTTATTAGAAGAACAAGAACGACTAAATACTAGTAAAGTAACTATTAAAGCCGAGCTAGAGGAACTTAAAAAAAAATATGAAGAATTAGAAGTTCAATTTAATCAAAAAAATCAAGAGATAAAAAACGTAGATTCTAAACTTGCATCAAATAAAGATAAGTATAGAAAAGCCAAAAAAATAATAGAAAAAGATGAACATAATAAGAAAGTTATAGCTGAGAATCGGGAAAAGGAATGCTATGCTAGAAAATGTCTATCTTGGATATTAGATAATTGGGATGATATTATTGAATATGATAAAAATGAGATACTTGATATGTATTCTCCTTCTGGATTGGATGATAAAGAAGAAGAGTTTTATGATTTCCTCCTTACTTATTTTAAACTAAAAGAAGAATCAGATGATAGTTCCACTATTGAGGAGTTAACATTTGATACACTTTATGATAAATATGGAGAGTCTACTTCTGATATCATTATTGAATCTGCCCATCTGATGTCATTCAAAGTGAAAAAATTTCCTGATATAAAGTTAGAGCCGGTTTGGAGAAAAAGTGACATATATGGCATATCAAGCACTACAATTAATAATACTCCTGGATTACCAGGACAAATAGTAGAATATTACTATGATGACTGTATGACGAAACATGAATTTAGTTGGTGGAATCCATATCTGAATGGTGTTGATGTAGATAGCGATTATAAAGATGATTGTATAGCATATAAAAATGAAAATGATTTCACAATAGATACAACTTTGAATGATTTTACTTTTAGCTCAATAGATTTATGGAATATCAGAACTGTTGCCCTTTCAGATTTCACCCATGCATGGGATGAATATAGTGATGGTAGTATTGTAGAAAGGCGCTAACAATTCATATTATGATAGTTTATATAAATAAAGTTAATATAAATTATAATTATAAATTTTGGTAATTATTTAATTAATTAACCAAAATAAATTTTTTTATTATTCAATATTATTTTCTAACAAATATAATAAATAATTATAACTATGGTTAGTAAAATTACAAAAAGAACAAACTATAAAAAATCTTATAAAAATAAAAAAGCAAAAGCAAAAAAAAATAGTAGAAAAAGTAAATATAATAGGAAGAATGTGAGTAAAAAAGGTAATTATAAAAAAAATAAAAGTTATAGATATAGTAAAAAAAATAAAAGTAGTAAAAGTAGTGTAAGAAAATCTGGTAAAAAACAAAAAGTAAATAAACGTAATATGAGAGGAGGTAAATGCAGATATGCTATTGTAGATGAGCCGGGATTTTCAATTGATAAAACAGTAATTGGTGAAGGTAGTATTATAAATGGTCTAAATATTGGAGATTCAAAAGGTTTAGTTGGTAAATTTGGTTGTGATGATGAAATATCTCAACCATAAAATGTATTTATTTTTAATTAAACAAATTTAATTTTATTCATTTTTTTATTCAATAAATATAATTATGCTGATCAAATAATTATGTTTTTAATATAACTAATTAATCAAAGCTAATAACTGTAGGATATTTATAGTTTACTAGAGTTTTACTAGCACAATTAGATAATTCTTTTCTCTTTTTTTTCAATGAGCTTTTTTTTTTCTTTTTTGTTTTCTTTTTATCAATATTAGTATTGTTAACTTTAGTATTTCTTGTATTCATATCTTCTTCAATATCTTTAATATTTTGTATAATATAATCTAATATATGAGTTTCAATTGCCCACTTGAAGAAATTTAATTGACCTATGGTAGTTATAAAATACTTATTATTATCATAATATAATTTAATTCTATTTCTTCTACAAAAAGGATCAAAATGTCTTTTATTATGTGACTTTAATTGTCCTTTATAATTATTATGAACTAAAATAAAATTATCAAAATTATTATATATTAAATTATTTCCATTATAAGATAAATCGATTTCGTCTTCTATTTTATCAAAATCTTGAAAAATTTTATTATTTTTAATTTTAAAATCATTAATATTAAATATGGTATTATATTTTTTACAATAATTTGTAACAAACCAATCAACTAATCTTAAAGATATAATAGAGGTACCATCAAGTATAGGTATTAATGTTTTTAGATTCTCAATATTGTTGTAAAATTCTAAAATAGGTTTAGTAAGCAATGTTTGCTTCCCTGATATATTTTTATTACCTTTTATATATATCTTTATTTTATCATTTTTTATTTTACTTTTATTTATTTTATTATTATTTGTTAATTCATTGTCATTTAAATCATCATTATGGTAATTATTACTAACTGTCATTATTAAAATCTTTAAATTCTAAATTATTAATATTTCTTTATATTAAATGAATGGTCAAATTATTAATAATTTTATAAAAATAAATAAAAATAGAAAATTTATATTATTATTGATTGTATCATTTTTTTTTTTATTAATTACAATAAATATATTAAATAAGTATAATAAATACTCAAGCAATCTAATAGTAAAAAATGACTTAAATAATAGAAAAAATTTTATAGTACCTGATATGAAAAGACCTTTTTTAAATATTTATGATAATAATGATAATAAGATAAACGTAGTTTTTATTACTCATCCATTTACACGAGATGAATGTTTCAAGAAATATAATGAGGCAAAAAAAAAAGGAGTTTTATTTATTGGAATGTCAAGCTATATGGAGTTTCCAGGACATATTTCAAATCCATATGATGTTTTACATAATAAAAATGATAAAGCTTGGACTGATTATAACTATTTTGATCTAACAGAAGGTTGGTGTCATTGTTTTAGACATCCCGATAAATATATTCCTAATAATTTCCCAAAATCTTTAATTAGTGAATCTGATTTTGCTGATTTTAATAGGCATGTACCTAATAACAAAATTGAAAAAGTATATGATTTCATTTATATTTGTCTTAAAGATAATGAAAAGTGTCAAAATGGATGGCAATCATATAATAGAAACTGGGAACTAACAGAAAAATGTTTAAATATTATGTGTAATAAATTCAAATTAAAAGGTTTATTAATTGGAAGGGTTAATTGTAAATTACCAAATAGTTGTCATAATTTAATGGAATTAACAGATTTTGTCGAATATAAAAAATTTATTAAATACTTTAACCAAGTAAAATTTATTTTTGTCCCTAATAGATCAGATGCTAGCCCTAGAGTATTAACAGAAGCAATGTGCTACGACATACCAGCATTAATAAATTATAACATACTGGGTGGCTGGAAATATATAAATAAGGATACTGGCATATTTTTTAATGATATTAATAATTTTGAGTTTAGACTATCACAACTATTAGAAAAAATAGGAAATGGTAAATTAAACGTTAGAAATAATTTTATCAATAATTTTGGAACTATTAATTCAGGTAAAAAATTATTAAAGTTTATAACAAAATGCATTCCTAGAACTAAATTAAATTTAGATTTAGATAAAGTAGAATATTTAAAACCAGGAATATAATTATAATAATTGTAAATTATAATAATTGTAAATTATAATTATTGTAAATTATAATTATTATAAATTATAATTATTGTAAATTATAATTATTGTAAATTATAATTATTATAAATTATCACTATTTATGTAACTACTATCACTATCACTATCTATTGAGCTTAACTTATTAGAACTTAGATTCTTGGAAAGATCTAGCTCTGTATCATCTTTAGATTCACTAACTTCAATATTAATTTCATTTAATTTTTTTTCAATCATATCGCATAATTCATCTTTTGATTTTTCATAGACGTCTAAATCAAATTTGTTTTTAGCTATTTTTTTTAGAGTTTTAATACTTAGTCCTCCTCTTTTTGGTGAAAATCTACATTTCGCTATATTACCAGGATATTTATCTCTTAAAACATTTTCATGTGAAGAAACTTGTTTACTTATATTTATTTCATTTTTTATCATATTACATAAATCTTCTTTACTCATATTATCAGCATCATTTGGTTTTACATTTAAATAATTTATTACCATTTCTTTTAGTGTTTTTTTATAATATCCACCCTTTACAACACCTTCAAGACAATTATCTATATTTTTTTTATATATATTCTTTATATGTATATTATTATTATCTTTTTTAGTTATTAATCTAAATCTTTTATTGATTATATTTACTAATTCTTCTTTCTTTATGATAATATCACCTTCTTTTAAATAATTATTAGGTATATTAAGATATTTTACTCCAAAATTAAATAATTGTAATTTAGAATAACCACCTTTTGATATAGGTAATTTTGATTTATCAATATTGTAATTATCAATAGTAATATCAGCGATAGCTTTATTTTTCAATGTAAATTTTTTAGTATCATATGGCGGTTGACAGTATCCTTTTTTCTTAATAGTTAAATATTTTGGATTAATAATAGTTTGATTATTATTTTCAATTAAAAATTTATTAAGTTTCCATTTTTTTTTATAAATATTTTCAAATTTATCGGATGCTTTTAGTAATTTGTTAATTTTCTCATTATATGCTAATTTAACTGGACACCAAGAAAAAGAATTGTTATTCTCATCAGTTTCATTTTTACATTCATATAATAATTTATATCTATCATTTTCAGATTCTTCTAAATATGGGAATATGCATTTGCCACTAATATATTTTTTTTTAGTATCACCAACCGCTATAATTTCTTTAGAATCATCTTCATTTTCTATTAAGTTATTGTCTGGACAATAACCCCACGATGTAGGTTTTCTTTTAAGATTAAGAGTTGTTGGACACATGTACCCCCTGTTACTAGGAATACAATTAAATTCTAATTTATTATCTTTATTTGAAAATGGGAACTGACATATTCCTTGATTCATATTTTTATTAAATACACCCTTTTTATCAAAAAGTGTAGTGTTAATATTATAATTAGTATATATAACTTCTACATTAGTATTTATCAAATCTGCTAATAATTTATTAATTCTATTCAATATATATTTTTTTTTATTAGTTAATAAATTATCTAAATCTTTACTATCTAAGTTTAAAGATATTTTTTTATTAATTGGTAGTTCATTTGTCAATTTTACATCTGTTTTAAATTTAGAATAAATACCCTTATGTAATATATTAGCTAATTCTCTTGGATTAATAATTATTTCATTTGGATTTCTAAATATTTTAAGATTTATATTAAATTTAGGTATATAACTTCCTTCGAATAATATATTTCTTAAGTATATATTATTTACTAGATCATTTATTAGTAAAAATATATAATAATCATATTCATCTTTACTTAAATCTAATAAGCATTTTTTATTATAATCATCATAACTACATAATTTTTGAGTATGACATTTATTTTTTTTAGTTTTATAACACGATTTATATTTAATTAAAAGATTTATATCTTTAGAATCCTCTTTTTTTTTCTTAGTTACATAATCGTTCATAATAGAATTAATCATATTCACAATTTTATCATAATATTCTTTATATTTAATAAATTTATCCTTAGAATTTAAATATTTATTCAAATCTTTTTTTAATTGTCTGAATTCTTTATTTTGTATATTTCTACTAAATTCATATATAAAAAAATTATATTTAAAATCATTAAATATTTGATTATTTGAGTTAATTTTATCGTATTTACTATTAATATCTAAATTAAAATCATGCATAACATATTCTAAGTTATCTGTAATTTTTTTTATTTTATTACTAATCGATGTTGTTAATTTTTCAAATTTGATTGGTATAATCATATTATTTGAAAAAAGTATAGCATTTATGTAATTAGTTAATTGATTTATAAAAAAACTTTTGATTTTATATGTTTTCTTAATAAATTGATTTAATTGATTATCTGTTTTACTATTATATATTTTTAAATAGTCATTCAATGATAATAAATCATCATAGTTAAGTATATCAACAACACCATAATTAATAGAAATATTAGTTGGATATATTGGTAATATTAAATTATTATCAAGTTTTATTATTTCTACATTACAATTTGATATCAAATATTGACTAATTATTGTTCTACCAAATTTATTTAATTTATCAATTATATTTAGATTATATTCATAGTTAGTTTTATTACAATTAGAACTATGAACAGTTATTAAATTGATAATATTATCATATCTATCACTAATATTTTGTTTAATTGTATTTGGTAATTTTAATAATGATTCATTTTTAGAATAAATATTTAAATCTACTAGTCCTTGAGCAATTATTTTTTTTTTAATATTTAAAACATGAACGATTGGTATAAAATTAAAGTTATTCTCTTTAATTAAAAATATAAAGTTTTTATTATCTAATTTTAGATATTGATTACATAAAATTTTATTACAATCATTGTTAAAAAAAATTATATTAGCACCATTTGGATTTAACCATTCTATATTTTGTGAAAATAGATCAACAAAATGTAGATAATTTTTATAATCATATTCATTCAATATATGCGATATATAGTTATAAAATGATGTATAAATTTTATATAAAATTATAATTTTCTTTATTTCTGTTTTATATTTATAATTTTTTATATCTTCCTTAGTATTCAAGTTTATATTATTTATTAAACTTATTTCTAAAGAATTTAATTTATCAATAAATCCAATATCTATTTCAAATATTTTTAATAATTCTGTGTATTTTCTTAAAAATACTTTAAATTTATCATATTCATTTTCCGTGTTAGGTAGTATAGAAGATGAGCAGTATATGTCTATTAATTCACTATTGTTTAATTTAATAAAAGTCAATGGATCTAAATTATTAACAATATTTTTTAATAAATCATTCAATGAAACATTTAATATAACAGACATTGTCTCTAAAAAGTTATATTTTTTATTTATTGACACACCTCTTCTTAATAATAAATTTGCATTATTTATTAAATTGTAATTATTTTTATCCATAAATAAATCTTGGTGATTGCATAATAATGTATTTAAATTATTATTTAATTTACCTAATTTGCATTTATCTAAATCAATAGATTCATTTAATATATAATTATCTACATGATTAAGACAATTTATATCATTCGTTTTTTCTCTAGTAGCATCATCTTGTTTTTTATCAGTGGAACTTAAATTACACTTTTTATATCCAATCGGTTTTAACATTTCTTGTATTTCCCTTTTATTAGGGTCATAATCTTCACCTGGTTTTTTAAAACAACAAGGAACACATAATTTATTTGGATGATTTTTAGGTTTTGCTAAACCAGGATATGCATCTTTGCCGGTATCTTTTAATAATTTACCCCATTTTTTTTCTTTTTCAGAGTCTGACCAATATGTACTAGTTGTAGGTTTCCTAATTACTACAGTATATTGATTGTCTAAATAAGTTTTATCTCTTTTATCCGGTGGTATAGGTAAACCTTGATTATATGGACTTTTATAATTATTTTCTATAAATTTTTTAACAGAAATTGGAGCATGTTGTTTATAATCCCATATTCTAGGACAAATATAATAATTTTTCCTATATTTAATATAACCTGTAAATGAGTCAGGATCATATGATTCTAATTCTTTTTTAGTAACAATATATGGTTGTCTCATTTGTCTATTATCACAATCTGAATCTCCATAAGAATATATAATTTTATTATTTTCATCTTTTATTTCATATAATTCTGGATCATATAAAGATCTAATTTTTTTCATATATTCTTTATATTTTAATTTGTTATCAGTAATATTTTGTTTTTTAATTTCTATATCTTTAAACTGATTATCGTCTCTGTCTTTTTTTTCAATTTCAATTAATTTTGAAATATCATCTAAATCATGTTCAATACTGTTTTGAAATTGATTTTCACTAGTTTCAACTACATTTTCATTAAATTCAATATTTATATTTTCCAAATCAATATCGATATTGAAATCAGCATCTGGATCAATATCAATATCAATATCAAAATCAAAAGAGTCTACATTTTGTGATTTAATTTCTTTATCAGTTGAATTTTTTTTAATTGAAGATTTAGATATAGACCTACTATATTCTTTACTATAATTTTTATCAAATATATCTGAAACAGAGCATTCTTTTTGATATAATATAGTATTTATAGATGATCCGACCATTCTTCTAATATAATACAAAATTTTACTAACAGAATGAAAGTTATCTATATTATCTATTTTTATTTCAACTAACCCTTTACTATTAATAAGTATATTAATATCAATTCCATATAGGAAATCACAATTAGATACCATTTCATATTCATCTCTCTTGTCAAATAATAATTCTATATAATCTACACTAAGACCAAATATTTTTTTTATTATTTTAAATAAATTATTTCTTTCTGATTTATTTATTTTATTGTTATTTTTTGACATAAATTTATTCATAAATTGTATTACATTTGTTGGATGATAAAACATATCTATTTGTTTGAATAAACATCTTATATTTGAAATATTTTTATCTAATATGATAAATTGATTAAATTTTTGTAAATTATCAGTAAAATACTTCACAAAAATATCATGTGATGTTTTTAATAAATCAAATTTAAATGATCCTTTGATAATTAAATCCGAATATAATATATTGCTGTATGTAATTTTTGATTTATTTTCTTTAAATATAGATTCCAAATTAGGTAGATGTAAATATTTTAAATTAAATAATTTTTTAATTTTTTTTATTATTGAATTAATTATTAACATATATTTCATTACATTTTTATTAATATCTATGTAAGTATTATTATCAAAATATGCTAATATATGTCCATTTTCAAAAACATTAATAGTTAATATAAAGTCTATTTTAATTCTCCATTTAAATTGTAAATAATCTAATTTTTCAATATATTTAATCTTACTATGTAATTTATTTATTAATAATTTATGTATTACTGAATAATTATGTGATTGTATAAATGTTTTATTTATTTTAATATTATAAATATTACCTTTTTTATATAGCTTAATCATAGGTAAATAATAATTCGTTGATATATTATTAAACACACTGTTAATATTTAATTGTGAATTTAAATTAACATTATCAGTATATATTTCAAATATTAAGTTTCTATTTAAGTTTTCATCTAACTTGAAATATTTATCTATATTCAAATTATTTTCTTTTATAATATCATAGCATTGAATTCCTTTACCATCTATTATGTTCTTTTCTTTACATAAATCTATAAAATTTATATATTTATTAAAATTCAAATAAGTTGACAAAATCTTTTTATTATCAATATTAATATTTTTGTTATCTTCATCTACATTGACTATACCTAAGTAATAATTAATCATATTTTTAGGTAATTTATCTTCTATATCTTTTTTCAAAATGATATAATATTCATTATTTACAGTTTTATTATAGTAATTCAAAGTTAAATATAAATTAGTATTTTTATTATTAGAGTATATAGTACTATTAATATTTACAGTTGATGATGAATTAAGTTTGTTTAAATATTTTTCTATATTATTATATGCCAAATATTTAAAAGTTTTACTACCAATATCAATATTATAGTCAATTGTTATGATTTTTGGTATTGATATAAAAAAATTTATAAGTTTTTTATTATAAATTAGATTGGTATAATGATGATCAATATATTCACCTGATATTAAATTTAAATTTTTTGGTTCTAAATTATCTAAATAATTATTTAATTCTTCATCATCAAACCCTGAAATTTCTTTTAATTTTGTTATTAATTTATGATTACTTATTGTCATTTTATTTTCAAATATATAATTTACAAAATTTACTAAATTATGATAGGTTATATTTAATTGTTTTACATATATAATTTGGTTTAATGGAATAATATCATTTTTTTTGTAATTAGGTCGAATATTATAATAATCTATTAATTCCATAATAATAATTCTAATGTGTTCCAAACACATATTAGTTTCCAAATACTGAAAACAAAATATTATATTATAATTTTTTAAATCACCAAATATGGTTTTATAATGGGGTATAGTCTTATTTAATAAAATATCATCTGTTTTATTTAATTTTTTATCTATAGCTAATTTATTTAATAATTTAATTCCGTTTTGGGTTTGCGGACCTACTAATATAATTTTATCATCTAATTCTTTATCTTCAAAATTTTTGATAATAAATTTCAAAATTTTTATTTTTTCAAAAGGTTGGCAAACAATTTTACTCATTTAAAATAGAAAAAGAAAATATTAAATTTAATAAAATCTTAAATACTATCATATAACGATGATTAAAAATTATAAATTAAATAAAACTAAAAATAAAAAAACTTTTAGAAAAAATCAAAAAGGTAGTTCTTTGGAGAGTTCATAATTTAATAAATCTTCAATTTATCAATTAGAATCAAATAAGCCAATTAATGAATTAATAAAACAATCAGTAGGAAAAACAATAACAAGTTTAAATAGAACTGAAAAATCAAATACAACTCAACGTTATTTGAAAAAAAGGTTTGATTCAGGTTATAAATATAGTTCTAAAAGAAGTATTAAAAAACCAAAATTAAGTAAAAAGAAAAAGAAAAAGACAAACACAAATATAAAAAAGAAGAAGTTTAAATTAAAACAATTACAAATTATATTAGCAAAATTAGAACAAAATAATAATTTAAATAATAAAGATGCAAAAATTAAAGTAATTAAAAATGAGATAAATAAATTAAAAAAATCTTCACGTATACCTTCTCCATTATTAAGAAATTCTACAAAAAGCAATTAGAATAGATATCCATACACCTGTTTAATAATTGAATTAATAGTTAAAAATTCTCTTTTGTCTTCTTCATTTAAATCCATTTTATATTTAGTAGTTAATATATAATCAATAATTTTTACTGATGTATCTGTAATTACAATGTCATTTTCTTTACCATCAAAATCACTGTAATTTAAATAATCTGTTACAATATAACTATATAATGATATGAGTTCATTTTTATCCTCTTCTTTTATTTTTACACCGTATTTATTACATATTGACATTAATAAATTATCAACTATTTGTTTATTTTCTGTAAAAAATTTTTCAATACATTGAACCTTTGTTGAATTATAAATACGCTTAAAATTTTTTTTTAATTCTCTTTTATTTACTAAATTAATAGTCTGATCTATGTTGTTAATGTTAAACATATACGGTAGTTTATATATAATATATATATTATCAAATTATAAAAATTACTTTACAATTTAATAAGGAGAATCTGTAATTTTAGTGCCGCAATAATTTTTAGGGTATTTTGTAAAATCTATTTTTTTATAAATTCCAATATCAATTGCAACTTTTAATAAATATTTAAAATTTTCCCAAAATTCTTCAGTATGGCCTACAGATTTAGTAAATACATGAGCAAACTCATGAAGCGCGACAAACATTAATATATTTAGTTTTACGAGTTTATTTCCATCTTTCTTATTTCGAATACACATTACAATTTTTTCACCTTTATTTACTGAATAGGAGGTATATTTCGCATCTGGTGTACTTTCACTAAAATTATCAGGATTAAAATTATTTTTAGCTCTAGCTATATTATTTTTTATCTCTGTTTTAACTTCTTCTTCTTTCTGTTTAATTATTGATTTATTTTCTTCATTAGATTCATCAGTAATTCCTAATTCTTTTAAAACATCTGATTTATAATATTTTTGATATATAGTATCTACATCGGTAGCTTGTAAATATTTATTTAATTTATCAAGTCTAATTGCTATATTTGATATTAAATTAGCTGATTCTTGTTTATCTGATTGATTTCTAACTAAATATTCTTTTTGATTTACCTCTGATTTTACCATTGTTACATCGTAAGTTCCATTCTCAAAATATTTATAAAGACACGATAACAGAACTATTGATACTACTGTATTAATTAGGGTATCCATATTAATTATAAATAAGATTTAATTTAATAAATTGATTATATTTATTTAATATCATAAAATTGATTTTTGTTTTTACTTAAAATTATAATTTATTATTATTAACGTAATGAATATGTTATCACGTAAAAAAAACAAGATAAATTTTAATAACTCAGAAGACATTGAATTTTCTGTGATTGATTGGTTCGAATGTGATGTTACTAAAAAAGTCAAAAGAAAAAGAGGAGAAGATGCTACCTTTTTCTTAAATGAAGAACATAATAAAACATATACAATATTTGCATTTGGTGTAACAATTGAAGGATATAGTGTTTGTTTAAGAATAAATGGTTATTTTCCATATTTTTACATTCAAATACCAGATAACTTTACTGAAGACAATATTAATGAACTAAAGAAAATTTTTAATTCTAATAAATCAGAAGAAATTGATGAAGAAGAATTCATCGATATCCAGGAATCAAGTGAATTGAAAAAAAAAGATAAGGAAGAATTATTAAATGAATTGAAGTTTGAGTCTGAATATTTTAAATCATCAATAAAGGAAAGTTTATCTGAAATAGAAGAAAGTCAAATATTCTGGTCCTTTATGAATGGTAAGATATTCAAATTCTATAAAATAGTATCCAGAAGTAAAACTAGTAATAGATTTCTATCTAATTACTTAAAAAATCCAATTACATTAAGTAATGGAACTGGGAATAAAATAAAACATAAGTTTCACCAATTTGAAAGTGATTTAGAACCGCAATTGAGATTCTTTCATGATACCAATATAAAACCTGCCAATTGGATCAAAATAAATAAAAATAATTTCAAAATAGAGACTAATCAAAGTAAATGTCAAATTAATATTAGCTGTCATTGGAGAGATATTATCGCATTAGATAAAACGGAGATACCCCCTTTAATAGTTGCTTCTTTTGACATTGAAGCTGATAGTAGTCATGGTGATTTTCCTCAGCCTGATAAAGACTGTAAAAAATTAGCCAATCAATTGGTAATTACTTGGATTAGAGATAATAGAATAATAAATACATATGATAGTTCTAATAAATCAGAAAAAGATAACGAATCTTATTTAAAAGCTAAAGGTCAGTTAGAGCTGAAAGAGTATTACTTTGATAAAAGAATTCAGCAGGCAATTGGTATTGGTCAATATCAGAATTATGATTATGATATAGATTTAATATACTTAAAAGAACCAAGTAAAGCTAAACATTTAATTAAAATGCCAGTTTATTTGGAAATGATCAAAAATATTTATCATATCTGTAATAGACCTTTAAAGAAAGTAAAAACAGATACAAATATGAAGAATGCGGTAAATGAAGTTACTATACAACATGATGATTATTTAAAAAATAATAAATTTTTAACAATAGATACATATATAAAAATTATCAATGAAGTAGCTAAGGCTTTTAAAATACCGACACAAAGTTTACAAGATAAAATTATTAGCAAAGAAGTCATGTCTAGATTCGTAAATCAAGAATTAAATAAAGTATTTGGTAAAGCCAATGGTGACCCTGTAATTCAAATCGGTACTGTATTTTGGCGTTTTGGAGATGATAGACCTTTTCATAATAACATTATAACATTAAAGGGCTGTTCTGATTTTAAAGTCGGTGATCAAGATTGTGAAATTATTAGTAAACAAAAAGAGATTAATGTATTATTTGAATGGAGTAAATTGATAGAAGAGTATGACCCTGATATCATAACTGGATATAACATCTTTGGTTTTGATGAATCGTTTATGTATGATAGATTAATTGATATAATTTCTGGTAACCAAGGTATTAAGAAAAGAATTAATAATTTATCAAAAGCAGAGATGAATGAAATACGATATTCAGATGAATATAAAAAATTTATGAATCTTACTCGATTGGACGATAGTTTATTATCTCAAATTTATGCTGCTTCTGGTAGACTTGTTAATAAAAAATTAGCAAGTAGTGCTTTAGGTGAAAATTACCTTTATTATTTTAATATGCCTGGACGTGTCCAAATTGATTTATTAAAGGTATGTCAATCTTCTATGACTAAATTACCATCTTATAAGTTAGATAATGTTGCTGAATTTTATATATCAGGTAAAATTAAAAAATTTTTATCAGATCCTGATTTTCCAGACAATGATAAAACAAAAATCATCGAAGTTGAAAACATTAAAGAATTAGATGAAGGCAATTTTGTAGTAATAAGTATGATGACTACTGGACAAAAACTTTATGATGGTGAAAAACTAAAATTGGAATATTTAGATAGGACTAACTCTATTATTAAATTAAATAAACCAATACCAACTGATTGCTTAGCAAATATTCCTACTTGGGGATTAGCTAAAGACGATGTTAGTCCTAAGGATATTTTCAGATTACAAAAAGGGACAGACCAAGATAGAGCAATTATTGCTAAATATTGTATTCAAGATTGTGCTTTACTTATACGATTACTTAAAAAATTAGATAGTATACCAAACAATGTTGGTATGAGTAATGTATGTATTGTTCCATTTAGTTATATATTTATGAGAGGTCAGGGGATTAAGATATTCAGTTTAGTTGTAAATGAATGCAAATTAAATGGATTCAAATTACCAGTATTAGAAAAAATAGCACCCGAAGAAGTAATTATAGATGATTCAGAAAGAATTAAAAATACTGTTTCTAATGAAAAGGATGATGAAGATAAAAATGAGGAATCATTAAACAAGAATAATGTATTTCAATTGAAAAGTGATTTTAATGTTATAAAAATGACAGAAGATGGATATGAAGGAGCTATTGTTTTAAAACCCAAACCTGATATTTATACAGAACCTATTACAGTATTAGATTTTAGTAGTTTGTATCCTAGTGAAATGATTGCTAGTGATTTATCCCATGATAGAATATGTGAAGACCCATATTGGCTTGGTGATGAAGGTGCTAAAAGAATAAAGGAGTTAGGTTTAGATTATTTAGATCGCAAATATGATAATTTAAAATGGGTGGACCCAACTAACCCTAATAAAGGTAAAAAGAGAGATGGCGAAACAATTGTTAGATTTATACAATATCCAGATGGTCGTAAGGGTTTGATTCCAAGAATTCTAATGAAACTATTAGGTGCCAGGAAAGCAACTAAGAAGAGAATTAAATTAGAAACCGATCCGTTTAAATGTAGTATTTTAGATGGTCTACAATTAGCTTATAAATTAACTGCTAATTCACTATATGGTCAAATTGGAGCTACTACTAGTAAAATATATAAAAAGCAAATCGCTGCCAGTACAACAGCAGGTGGTAGAATGAGAATCTATACTGCTAGAGATTATTGTTTAGAAAATAATAAAGGTTGTGAAGTCGTATATGGTGATAGTATTCCCGGAGATGAACCAATTTTAATATCATTTAATATTAATTCTAAAATAGATATTAAAATTACAAGAGAAAAGGAAACTAAGTTAACAAAAGAGTCTGATTTGTTAAAAAATGATAATAAGCAAAAAGAACAATATATTGAAATACAAGATTTAATTAAAAATTCAAATTCATGTGATTATAAAAATGAATTCGGTAAAGAGTATTTTATTCCAAAAGATAAGATAAAAGTTTGGTCTGATAAAGGTTTTACTGATATTAAATATGTAATAAGACATAAAATTAATAAAAAATTATATAGAATTGAAACAACTACAGGTATTGTTACAGTTACTGAAGACCATTCATTATTGGATAAAAATGGTAATGTTATCAAACCTTCTGAATGTAAAATTGGTGATATTTTGCTAACGTCAGATTTACCAAAAAAAATATTTACTAAAAATCAAATAAATAAAATTAATTATAATATTAATTTAATATTCCCATATGATGGAGTTATTAGTAAATATAATATTAATAATTATAATAAAGTGTATTTAGCTAATAAATATGCTCTATATAGTAACTTAAATGGTAATTTAGAATTATATTATGACAAAGATAAGTTGGTTTATTATAAAACTAAACACCATATTGTACCAGGTATGATTAAGAAAATAACATGCTTGAGTAATTCAAATTATCATGCAGATATAAGTCATAATACAGATGATAATATAAATAATATAAATAATAATACAATTCATAATACAAATAATAGGGAAAATTATGAATATGTTTATGATTTGGAAACAGAAAATCACCATTTTTCAGCTGGTATTGGAAATTTAGTAGTTCATAATACAGATTCCGTATTTGTTAAGTTTAATTTAAAAGATGAACATGGTAATCAGCCTATAACAGATATTGACAAAGTAAGAAAATCAATTGAGATAGGACAATATATTCAAGATAAACTTAAAATTGACAAAGTATTTCCGGCACCACATGATTTAGAATATGAAAAAGTATTTATGCCGTTAATTTTAATTACTAAGAAGAGATATATCGGAATTAAATATGAGTTTGATCCTGAAAAAGGAAAGAAAACTAGTATGGGTGTCGTTACTAAAAGACGAGATAATGCTCCTATATTAAAACATACTTTTATAGGTGTTGTAGATACATTAATGAAAGAAAAAGATATTTTGAAAGCAGTAAAATTTGTTCAAGATATTTGTTATCAAATGATAGATGATAAATTTGATATTAATATGTTCGTTATTAGTAAAACATTAAAAGAATATTATAAAGATCCAGAATCTATTGCTCATAAGGTATTAGCCGATAGAATGGCGGCACGAGACCCTGGAAATAAACCTTCTAGTAATGAGAGAATACCTTACATTTATATTAAAATAGAAGAGTTACCAGGAGTAAAATATTTACAAGGTGATAAAATCGAACATATTAATTATGTAAGAGAAAATAAGTGTAAAATAGATTATATTACTTATATTACTAATCAATTACTAAAACCAGTCAGTCAAATATTTGAATTAGTTGTTGATAAATTACCTAATTATCCTTATAATTATAATTATTTTGAACAATTAGAAAATGTTTATTATAATAAATATAAGGGTGATTTAAAAAAAACAAGTAATAAAATAAGTGAATTAAAGCAAAAATTAATTAAAAAACTAATATTTGATGTAGTAATTAATCATGCCTCAAATAAATTAAACAATATAAATACATTAGATAAATGGGTTGTTCCCGATAAAAGTATCGATGTTAAAGAAAAAAAGAAAAGAGAGAAATATAATACTAATCATGTAAAAAAATTAAAACAAACCAATATATCTAAATGGTTTAATTAAATAGTTTAACTAAACTTAAATATATTTGATAAAATATTAATTTACGATGATTTTTTAGTATTAAGTCTAAAATATTAAAATATACCTATAAGCAGTAATTCATCTGTGTAAAATTTGTCTAATATTACTCTTATACCATAATTTTTACTATCAGATTCTCTTTTTATGTTTATAATTTTTAAATTATTATTTATGTTTTCCATACACATTTTTTTCACTATATTATTTTTTTTTGGAACATAACCAATAAGTTTTTTATTAAATAATATTTGAATAGCGTTACTATCATATATATTATCCGGTTCTAATTTTAATTGTAAATCACTGCCTAATTTCATAGAAGGTATATCTAAATTATTTTGATAATTTGATATACCCGCTATTAAAAATGATTCATTTGGAAATTTTATTTTATTACTAGAGTATTGAAGATTTAATTGACTAATATTAGACATTATATGTTTATTAAAGCAAACTCTTTAAACTATTTAGATTAATCTTTAATTTATTATTATACTATTATACTATTTGTATTATTTATCTCATCGGTATCATCGCTGGAATTACTATCTTCATCATGTTCCCTATTTTCATTATGATTATCGACTTGATTACTATTTGTATTAGCAGATAAATCTAATCTACATACAGGACAAGTGTTATGATTATAAAGCCATCTATTCAAACAAGTGTCGTGAAATATATGTTTACATCCATTAATTTGTCTGCATATATCATTATTGTTAAGATTGTTAAAGCATATAGCGCAACTTTTAGGTTCATTTGAATAATAACAATTATTCTCAAGTTCTATTTCTCTACTTTCAATATCATTTCTGTTCAAAGAATCATATAAAACATTACTTTGCTCACTATTTTTGTAAATTAATATTTTTGTTGATAAATCTAAATCCCTAATTTCTAAGCCATTTTCCACATCATCATCATTACTTTCTTCATTTAAATCTCTATTCAAATTTATTACTACTTCATAACTTCCTAATCCACTATTAAATACATTTCTTAATAAATTACGAAATACTGTATTATTTCTAATATTTTCATTTCTAATAGTACTACCGGTTCCAGGTGTGTTGTTATTATTATTATTATCATCACCAGCATCATCATCAACATCATTAGTATTTTGAGAATATTCTGTTGTATTATTTGGTGTTGCTGTATAATAAATTTGTCTAATAATATTTTCTAGATTTTCTGAATTATTAAGTAAACCCTGTCTAATTTGTTGGTGACTAGAATTAAAATTATCAGGATTATCATGGCTAGAAGAATTAATTGTAGTATTAGATATTATATTTCTTACATCCACATAATGTCTGCGATTATTGTTTGGTACTTGATTACTATTACTATTCCTATTACTATTTCTTTCATAATCTCTAGGATTATAGTTATTCCTAATATTTCTGTAAACATGTCCATTACCGACATTTGGTCGATGTAATCTCGCTTGTGGTAATCTAGTTTGCCTGTAATATCTAGTATAAGATGGAAAATAAGGGTAATTATCCCGTATTATATTACTATTACTTGTATTATTAACCGAATTAATATGTTGACGATTTATTAAATTTAAATTATTAAATATTTGATTATTATTATTTGAAGTTACATTAGTTTGTCTACTTGTTTGCCTATTAGCCTGTCTACTTGTTTGTCTATTAGTCTGCATATTAGTTTGCCTATTAATATTAATATTACTTGTAGTTCCAGTATTTGGATTATACCTATATCCATATAATGGATTTAGATATATTAAATTATCTCTAATACTTGTATTATTAAAATTAGGGTCATAATTTGGAATATTA
>CETK01158234.1_pt1 | contig 19284 bp, 14 predicted proteins | sample 361431 | NCBI WGS metagenome assembly CETK01 (sample SAMEA2622452, study PRJEB7988) | marine metagenome | biome: marine biome (ENVO:00000447); feature: surface water layer (ENVO:00002042); material: "saline water (ENVO:00002010), including plankton (ENVO:xxxxxxxx)" | depth 5 m | reverse complement strand
GACATCTTCGAGAGACAGAACCAGGGAAAGTTGGGGCATTTTCATAAACTCCATTATAGTTGAGCAATTCGCCTACATACTCGGTAAGCTGTTTTATCGAAATCTCATCTTTATCCCCAATATGATAAATGTTGCCACTGATTCCTTTTTCAATTGCCAAAACAGTTCCCTTAACTGCATCATCAATGTAATTAAATGCCCTTGTTTGATCATGCCCATAAATTTTAAAAGGGTTTTCATTTGAATTAAATCTTTCCACTAAATGAGGTATTACATGACGAAAACCCATCTCTGGACCATAAACATTATGATATCTGATCACTATTGCTTCAAAAAATCCTTTACTTGCATAATTTAAGAATCCTGATTCACCCAACATCTTTGTCACAGCATATGTAAATCTTGGATGGCCTATTTCTTCAATAGTTAATGGGACATCTTCAGGAGTTGGAACTTCTGACTTGAAGACTTCAATTGAACCAGCATAAGTTTCACTAGTAGATGAGAATAGTACTCTTTTGCAGTTAGAGTCTTTTAACCATTCCAATGTGTTTATTGTTAATAAGCTATTTATTTTAATAACTTCATGAGGAATAGAGTTAACTTTATCTACTCCCACAACAGCTGCTAGCATGTATACATAATCGTAGTTATCATCAAGAAGCTCAAAAGAATTTGATTCTGTTAGATCACAATTAAAAACTTTTGCTCTTTTTGAATCATAATTTTCTTTAATATATTTGAGTTTTGTTTCTGACCTTGAAAAGTTATCAACTATATGAAAATAATAATCAGTTTTCCTATATAAATAATTTAGAATATTTGACCCAATAAAGCCACCACCTCCAATTATTAAAACTTTAATCTTTGACATAATTTAACCATTCCCAAGGACAAAATATTTTTCTTTTGGATATTTTTTATTAATAAAATCAGTTTTAAGTAAGATGCCCACCGTGTCGATTATAATTGGTTTCTTTTCTAAATCATAAAGATATTTCTCAAAAGTATCGTTTTCAATGTAATCTCTATGCCCAGTACAAATAATAATTAAATCATGATCATTGTTAAGAAATTTTTTTATATCATTTTCAACTGATTGATTTTTTTCTTCCCAAAAACCTACATATGGGTCATGAAAATCTAAATGATATGAATCTTTAAGTCCTTCAATAAATGGATCAACGGGACTAAATCTTGTATCTCCTATCCCAGGTCCATAAGCAACCCCCATAATCCCAATATTTTTAACTTCTTTGTTATTTAATAAGATATCCTTAACAAAATTAAGACAATATTCCGGCATCTTATCATTTTCCTGAACAGCTAATTTTGAAAATTGTAAGCCTTGACTAAGATGGAAAAACTCTTCACTTGACCAGCTAGCCATTAATGGATCTTTTGTTAAGCAATAGCCGCCAACTCCTATCCCGGGATACATCATATTAGAGTGGGTAGGTCTGAGTTTAATTGCATCTACAACTTCGTATAAATTTACTCCAGAAGATTCTGCGAATCTTGACCACTCTATAATGAATGCAATGTTCATAGCACGGTATGAGTTCTCAAGAACTTTTGCCATTTCAGTTGATTCAGTTGAACTTAACCTAGTCAGTGGATATTCATCAGTAGAAATAATTGTCTTTAAAAAAAGCTCTACTGCATCAGCGCTTTTCTTATTTAGCCCAGAATAAACTCTGTAAAAGTTTTTGATTGAATCAACATAGTTTGGTCCCGGCATTACTCTTTCATAAGAGTGCCCGATCATATATTCTGATGAAGATAAACCTCTTTGTTCAAGCCCTTCTTTTATAATTGGGTTAATTATTTCTCTACAAGTTCCAGGGGGAACCGTGGTTTCAACCAATATTAATACATCCGGTTTACATTTTTCAGCAATCGAATGCATCGCAGACTTAAAACTTCCCAAGGGTACATCATATGATGAAATATTCTGATCTTTATCTTTTTGCTTTATCACATCTAAATTTATATCAACAAGGATCACATCTGCATAAACAAATGCTTCAGAGTCATAGGTAGCAAATAGATTCTTTCTTCTCTTGGAATTTTTAAAAAATTCTTCCACCATGGGATCCGATGAAATTACTGGAAGATTGCCCGAATTAATATCTGCTATCTTCCAATACGAATCTTCGTTTTTCTGATCCACGCCAATAACGTTATATATGTCCTCATCGCTATTGGCAATTACTAAGGACATTACAGTTCCAACAAATCCAAGGCCCTGTACAGCAACATTTATTTTATCTTTTCTTGAATTTATAAAATCTAGAATAGCATCCTTATCATCCGCTTTAGGAATACTATATTTTTTGCCCGATATAGGCGAAGTGGTTTGCTTATCAATATTATCCATTTTCATCCTCAGTTACCCAATTCACCCATGCTTCAACAATTTTATCTCTATCGAATTCATCTTTAGCTAATTTTAATGAATTATTTTTCATTACAGCAATGTCTTCTTTCATATTCTTCAAATAGAGAATTGCTTCTGCAAAAGCTCGAATATTATCGGGTTCAACGGCTATACCAATGTTATTACGTTCTATTAGTTTTGCAACTTCTCCTGGATAATTTGTTATTACGGGAATCCCAGCGGAAATATAATCATAAAATTTATTAGGAGATGTGCCGTTATAAAACTCTGGGATATTTTTAAGAACCTGAAGGCCAACATCAGCATTTTTAATATAGCTTACAATATCTGTCTTTGGCATTGGTTGTAAAAAAATACAATTCATTAATTCTTCAGAATTAGCTCTTTGAATTAAATCTTTTTTAGAGCTACCATCTCCTATAAAAATAAACTTTATATTATGCTCATTAATAGATTTTAAGTATTTTGCTGTATCTAAAACGGCATCTAATCCATTAGCAATACCGTGTGCACCTGAAAATATTGCAATAAAATCATTATCTGAGATTTCGTTTATTTTTATATATGGATTACTTACTTCGCTCTGAAATAGCAGATTATCGCAACCATTAGGAATTAATTTAATTGAAGACCTTTTAATGCCTCTTCTAACAATCCCATCAACCATTCCGCTTGAGAGTCCAATTAATTTATTTGCACTTTTGTATGAACAATATTCGAGGAGTGACATCAAAGCTAAAATAAGTGGATTTTTTATAATTCCCATTGCTTTAGGAAGCTCAGGCCATAAGTCTCTTACTTCAAATATAAAATATTTTTTTCTAAGAATCTTAGCTAGTATTCCTGGAATACCTACCGTCAAAGGAGTGCTAGTAGTAACTATAATGTCATAATCTAACGAAAAAACATATCTACTGCTTCTTAGTATGAATGCCATAAAACTGGCCGCTCGTCTAGGAAAAGACTGATGATTGGAATACTTAGTATTAATTTGTATGATGTTAATCCCGTCTACTATGCCAACTCTGAGACCATTTTTATAATCACTTTTTAGCCCACTTTTACTATGACCGCATATGACAGTTACTTTATGACCAGCCTTAACTAATGCAATAGCATTTTCATAAGACCTTGTTCCGCCTGATCCTTCTCTGCTTATAAAATATTGATGAAAATATAGAATGTGCATAAAATTTTACCAATATAGATTTGAGATTATTGTTCCCTTTTTTTGTATTTCGATTTCTAGAACTTTTATTTCTTTTTTGTGTAAATAAGAATCAGATTGCCACCCTTTTACTAATTGAAATCTTTTTATCTTAGATGAAGACTCAATATCAATAATATAGTTACTATTTTTTAAAAATATTTTATTCTTCACTTTTTCTATTTCCCAGTTTCCTGGTAATAGTCTCCATCTCAAGATCGCTTTTTTTCTAAACCCGCTTACCTCGTCAATAACTCTACATGAAGAGCTTGTAAGGCTAACCTCTCTGATATGTTTTGAGCCCCAATTATCTATATATCCTGCTTTATTTTTAAGTCCATCAGTTATTTCAGTTATTGGATTATATTGTATGGTTTTTAACCATCCTCCAAATAAAAATCTACTTAGCTTTATCATTTGGTCTCTATCATCAAACTGAATAGTATTATGGCCCTGAACTCCTGAAAAATATTTTGATAAATCAGGCACAGAGTTATAAGAATAAGTTCCAGCATCTCTAAAAATATTTTTTTCTTCAATCCATAAATCTAAATGCAATAAATCCGATTGAGCTGGCCTAAATTTAAAGTTTGGATATCTGAAAACGGCTCTCGCTTTTCCTTTATTTAAAAATGAAAATCCGCCATTGCTAGATTCAAAATAATCTTTTACCTTTGATGCTTTATGTCTTCCCTCAATATCTAACCATTGCAATTGAAGGTTCCAAAGTCCTTCTTCTAAGTAAGCACGCTCTTCATTAAATAAAGCCATTGAAAGCTGCACTGTTGGCCTAAAATCTTTATATTCTGAATTAGTAAGCTGGATGATTATTGATCCATCATTTGCTCCGATATTTGGGCCATGACCAGATTTAGGCGAAATAATTTGATACAGCCAATTTGTTGCGGAAACAAGTCTTTCATATAATTGATCTGAAAACCTTGGTAAATCCATTTTAAGTCTCCAGACTTCTGCAAAGGAGTATGTGTCTAACATTAACCTATGGTAATTAAGTGAATACTGGCTAAAACTTCCATCTTCTCCAATAAGTCTCTTGGCTCTTTCTTCAAGATAATATCTGCCCTTTCTTTCAAAATCTTCTCCATAGTCATATCCATTAGCTAATAGCCAACTTCCCCCTATAAACAAAGCTGCCGCTTCAGAAGTGCCATGATTATTGTCTTGAGCAATCGCATAACTAATTGTCGATTCAATACGCTTAAGGTGTATGTAAACTAGCTCCAATAGTTGCTCTCTTGAACTTTTTTCTTGATTTAGAATTAATGTTGCACAAGCTAAATGTATTACTCTTATTGATGCTTCTTGACCACACTTCCAATTGGATCCGTAGAAAGATGGATTATTTATACACCAATCACTTAGCCATTGGTTTATCCTTTTAAATGAGAATTCATCTCCGTTTCTTGCTCTTTGAGCAAAAGGAAGAAGCCAGCTCATTCTTGATAAATCCCAAATAATCTTTATATCTCCTACAGACTCATCAAAATCAAGAATTTTCCACCATTTTTTTAGAGGAGTATTTAAATTTCTATTGGAAATTAAATTTTTATGCCAATTAGGTATATCATTTCCTAAATTAAAAAAAATATGACCAAACAGCGAACCTGTTAATTTCCAATCATTTCTTGTTTCAAGATTTTTGGGTTTTAAATTTACTTTATTGAAATAAGGTCCTTTAGGAAGAGAGTGCTCCAATCTACATGCCTTATGCAGCCCCACTTTTAGACTTAGTCTATAAATAACAACGTTAAGAATATTATTTAGGCCAAGACTAAAAGCTGTCTTAATTTTAATAGACCAAATATGCATCAAGCGCACTTTATTGATTAGATATTATTTCTGAAATCTCTATGGTTGCCTCTGCGACTTCAAAAATCTCTTCTATTGGAATTAATTGAACTCCATTATTTATTGATTCAATAAAAGCTTTTGCACAATTTTTTTGACCTTTATCTTGTTTAAATGAGGTCATTTTATTAAAGCTATCCCAACCATAGCCTCTCAATTTCCTGAAATTATCTAACTGTAATATCTTTCCAGCTGAAAAGATTTCTACACGTTCTTTTGGATAAGTATTTGAGCCATTAGATAAATAGTTTATTGAACCAACCGAGCCATCATCAAAACCCAGAGTAATTGACACCCTGTCATCGATTATCTTATTATTTTTTTTATCTTCAGATGCTATTGCCTGTATAGAGTTTATTTTGGTTCCAATCAAAAATCTTAAAAGATCTATAAAATGGCAAACCTCTCCAACTATTCGGCCACCACCAATTGCTTTATCCTGTGTCCAATGTTCTTCAGGTATGTAACCTGCATTTACTGTAATAATGATATTTTTTGAATCTTTATCTTGTTTTATTAGTTCATTTATCTTCTGAACATATGATGAAAATCTTCTATTAAAGCCAACCATAAGCTGAGGGCCGCCTAACTTATCATTGTTATGAGCTTTTAGGTACTCTGATTTAATCAGCTTGAGAGAGTCTGAATCAATTGCTAGTGGTTTCTCGACCCATATATTTTTATTTGATTTAAGCGCTTCAATAACAAACTTAGCATGAGTATTGTGCTGTGTAACAATAATTGCAGTATTTATTAACTCATCTTGAAATATATCATCTATATTAGTTGATGAGAATTGAAATCCCATCTCCTTTCCGCTGATAACTCCATTGATGCCATTGGCGGTTACAAGGGTATGCAGTTGAGCTCCAGCTTTTTTAAAAGCTGGTATTAATACCCTGGATGAGTAGTTACCACCTCCAATGAAACCTAAGACTGGTTCTGAAGACTTAAATACTTTTTCCTCTTTCTGAAGAGAAATGTTTGTAACGAGTCTATCTTCATCAGGTGCAGAATAATTGAGAATAATGCCTAGCATTGAATTATCTTCGATGAGGTTTTTATATGCATCTTCGGCTTCTTCAAATTGAAAATTTGCACTTATTAATGGTTTAACGTTAATAAGGTTCTTAGCCATTAATTCCAATACAGCTTCAAAGTTTCTTTTTTCTGTCCATCTAACAAATCCTATCGGATAGTCATATCCATCATCTTCATATTTTTTTTCATACCTGCCTGGCCCATATGAACAAGATACTTGAAAAGAGATTTCTTTTTCATAGAAATCTGATCTATCGATATTTAAGCCAACTACTCCAACTAAAATAATTCGACCTCTTTTCCTTGAAATTGTTGCAGCTTGCTTTATAACATCATTTGATTTTGAGGATGCAGTAATAATCACTCCATCAACACCTCTTCCTCCGCTGAAAGAGTTTGAGGTATTAACAAAATTACTTCCATTAGGGTTAACTATTTCAGCACCAAATTGTCTGGCTATAGCTAACTTTTCATCATCGAAGTCAACCGCAAGTACCTTACATCCGTTAGCAATAAGTATCTGAACAGTCAAAAGACCTATTAAACCGGCACCAATAACAACAAAGCTTTCTCCTATCTCAGGAGATGATAGTCTAACTCCCTGAAGAGCAATACTTCCAACAACAGTAAACGCTGCCGACTCACTATCAACTTCATCAGGGACTTTGACACATAGGTTTTTTTTTGCAACAACTATATCGGCATGAGCACCATTAGAAACAACCCTATCTCCAATTTTTATATCTGAGATACTGCCATTTAATTCTTCAACTATCCCTACATTGGAATACCCCAATGGAATTGGCCTTGATAATTTTGATCTAACTGCATCAATGGTGCTTGATAAGCCTTCAGCAGCAATCTTATCAAGAACCATCTTTACTTTTTCGGGCTGCTTCTTTGCTTTTTGTAAATATGAAGATTTCCCAAAGTCTACAAGCATTTTCTCGGTGCCCGGAGAAATTAAAGTTTTCATTGTTTTTATTTTTAATGAATTCTCTGAAAGAATTGGAGAGGGACATTCCTCAATAAAAGTTTCCCCTGTTTTCAGACTCTGAAGTAACTGTTTCATAACCCAATTATATCTAATCTAGCAACCTTTTAGCTGCATTTTCCCATGTAATTTCATCAAGAGCATGAATATTAGATTTTTCTGGGCTGTCTATACTTTTCAGATCATCTAACAAGCTAGATAAGGATTCTAATGATGGGTCAATCATTTTTATTCCTTTAATTGGATTTGAAAAACTTCCTATATCAAAATGATTAGAAAGAATTACTCTTTTTCCTTTAGCTATTGCCTCAATACCAGAAATAACAAAATCAGAATTATCCATCGAAATGAAAACATCACAATACTTAATATTTAAATCTTTTTCATTATCACTCACTCTTCCCAAGAATTTAATAGAATCTTTTTTTACACTTTCTCTTGCTATTTCTTTTAATTTACCTATCTCAGGTCCATCGCCAATAATTATTAACTCTCCTTTGATATTTGAGGAAACGAAAGACTTAATGATTAAATCAACTCTTTTCTTTTCATCCAGCCTGCAACAAGAAACAATTATTGGATTTTCAGAAATTGGCAAACATTTTTCGAAATCTGATTCTTTGATATTGTCTCTTCTTATAGCACCTCTTAAAACTTCTGATGATTTTTTATATAAAATCTCTACTTCAGTTTTTACCTGATTAGATAATACAAATACTTTTTCGGCTTTTCTTACTGACCAATACTTTAATAATGAAATTACCTCATTTGTAATAAATATAATTGGTTCTCTAAAAAAATGAGGTTTAGGTCCCAGTCTATTAATATAGTCTGGTTGTTTTTGAATTATCGAACTTAAATTTTTTTTAAAGATCAAACTATATTTACTAATATCAGATTTAAACTGAAACATTTGTCCAAATATAAAAATCCTCATGGGAATTTTCATAAAAAAAGTAACTAAGTTTAGCCTTATACTATCGAACTCGCTTTGACAAATTATTAAATCGGGCTTAAATGATGATATTTCTCTGAAAATCTTATTTAGACCCAAGAATTTCATTACTGATTTTTTTATATATGAAGTCTCATTCTTATAATTAAGATTTAAGCTAACAACATCCTTAGTATCATATTTTCCATCATAGATTTTTTCCTCATCTAGTATGTCGCAAGTGATCTGAACTTCATGACCATTGTTCTTAAGTTCTTGTGAAATCTCAAAAATGAATCTTTCTCCGCCTCCAGACTCAATCAGCTGAGATGCATACCATAAAATCTTCATGTATTGTTTTCAAATTGAGGAAAATCCTTTTTCTTTGCCAAAATATAAAATAATAAAACTCCTAAAATATTCATAATACACATAGCTGCTATCCAGCCATTAATACCAAGACTTTTTATTAGATAATAAAAGATTAGATATGAAAGGACCAACATAGTAGATACCGCTAATATCAAAATTCTAGGTCTTCGAACTAATGCCACTCCATCGAGAAGAACTCCGTTGATATTAAAGCAAATATAAGATAAAGATATAATTGTTATTTGAAAAAAGCTCATCAAGGGGTCTTTTGCATAAATAAATAAATATACTGCTGCAATTAATACTATAAATAATGGTACAAGCAACAAATATTCTTTTCTAAAGCTAAAGTTAATATCAATTTTCTCATTACCAACAATTGATTTTGATTTGATTCTATATACATTTAAACTAAATAATCCAGAAATAATAGTTAAAAATGGGATTATAAAACGATCGAAATATATTTTTGTTGAGCCAGCTACCATTAGTTGGTCTTCACTAAGAAGCTCTCTTAATAAATAGAAATCAATTGTTAAATAAACGTATGAAAAAGTATTTATTGCTGTATAAGTTATATAACTATTTTTAAAATCAACCAAATTTAATGAGTTTTCATCTGAAGAACTATACAGATCATATAATGATCCTCTTAAAAATATAATTATGATAATCAATGAGCACATGTAAGAAATAACTAGATTTAAAAATAGTTGATTTGTGTCATTATCAATATTTAAAAGATAATAAAAGCATCCTAGAACAAAAATAACTGAGATGATTGAACTTGCATGCATTTTTAATGAGTATTTCTTAATTCTCATTATTGTTATTAACAATGTTTGTATTTGAAAAAAGAGACCAAAAGCAAATAACAAAAAAAGATAAATCTTTTCAAGGCTCGGTTTAAGAAAAAATATACTCAAAATTGCTACTCCAATAAGAACATTCATAGCAATGAAAACCTTTAGTATTTTTGAATCTACTAAACTTCTTACGCCACCAGAAACATTTAATATTCTTAGAATTGTTGCCGAAATCCCGCCGAATATTATTCCCGCCAACATTAATGAGATGTTCCAATAATAACCAAAATCAATAAAATCTTGATCGCCAAAGTTGTTTCTAACGCTTGTGAATAAAATTAGTACTATTAAAAAATTAAAGGCTTTAAAAGATACTAAATTCAGAAAATCTACTTTATCTACTTTAAAAATCGAAGAGTTCATAAGTTTATAATTTTTATTTATTAATTATTCTTTTGAAATACAAAGCAGGCTCCCCAAACATCTTTAGTCAATGGTTCTGATGTTAAGAATTCCTCTTTAACAAGTAAATTAAAATTAAACTTTTTTGCAAACTGCTCTATTTCCTCAACAGAAAAATGACGCATTGGATGCTTCTCTTTGGTGAGATTCCAATTTTGAGAGTCATGATATTTTGAAAAAATGGTAAAATTAACGTCAACAATTTTTTCTGAATCATGAATTGTTGGCTCTGAAATTCTTAAGAGCTCTAGTTTAGAGTTTTTCATTCTTTTAATTCTTATTTCGGGCGGAGTATGCTCTACAGCATCTGAAAACCAAACGTCAAATATTAATAAACCATCTTTTTTAAGATGAGCATATGAATTTCTAAAAAAACTTTCTAGGTCGGCATTATTTGTTAGATAACTAACAACATGGAATAGTGATAATGCTATATCAAAGGTTCCAATATTCTTTGACTTATAGGAAATCATATCGCCTTGAAATAAATCAAAATTCCTTGAAGTTTTTGAAATCCTTACCATTTCCTTACTCAATTCAACACCTTCAATTTCAAAACCATATTGCGATAATTTACTTGAATGTATTCCAGTTCCAGACCCAAACTCAATTATTTTTTTTGCATCTTTGAAGTTTCTATTTATTAAATTATTTATATATTGAACTTCAGCATCATAATCTTTGTCTTGATACAGCAGATCATAGTAATCAGCATAATTCTTAAAAACTTCACTACTATCTTTCACTTAAGGCCTCTTTAACGGCATCAGCAGAAAAATCTATTTGATCAATTGTTAATGCAAGACCTGATGGTAGATATAAACCGTTCTTAGCAATGAAATCAGCAACAGGATATTTTTCGTTTTTAAATAAATTCATTTTTTTAAAAACTGGTTGGTCATGCATGCCAAGAAAAAAGGGTCGTGTTTCGACTCCTTTCTCATGGAGCTTTGAAGCTAATTGATAAGCATCCATACCACATTCATCATTGAGCAATATTGAATGAACCCAATAAACATTTTTTGCCCAAGATTTTTCAATTGGCAAAGATATTGATTCTAAGTCTTGAAGTCTCTTATGATATTCATTTGCAGCCCATCTTTTTTTCTCTATTATTTTATCCATTCTTTTAATTTGCTTAATGCCGACTGCTGCTTGCATGTTTGTAAATCTAAACTGATGGCCTAACTCAGTATGTTTAAATCTTCTATCTTCTCTAAAACATAAGTTTCTTAAACTTTTAGCCCTATCTGAAATCTCTTTATCATTTGTAACAACCATTCCGCCTTCACCCGTGGTAACTAATTTATTGGCAAAAAAACTAAAAGTAGAAACATCTCCAAGACTTCCACACCTTATCCATTTTTTAGAGTCTGTTCCTCTTTTATGAAGATACTCTGCGCCATGAACTTCAGCAGCATCTTCAATAATTTTAAGATTATACTTCTTAGCAATTTCAATTACAGGATCCATATCGACTGGATGCCCAAATATATGTACCACCATAATTGCCTTAGTTCTTGGGGTAATTTTAGATTCTATTTTATCGACATCAATGCACCATGTATCCTTCTTAGAATCTATAAGTACTGGCTTTGCACCACTCCTAATGATTGCCATAGCGCAGGAAATGATAGTGTATGTTGGCATTATTATTTCATCACCAGGCTCTATTCCGATAGACTCAACTGCGACTTGAAGAGCTGTTGTTCCATTAGAAACTGAAATTCCATACTTGCAACCACAGTATGAAGCCCAATCATGCTCAAATTGTTCAACATATTTTCCTGCAGATGAAATCCATCCTGTTTTAAAGGCATCTTCAAGAAGATCGAAATCTTCTTTTTCTAATAAAGGTTCGTTAACAGGGATCATAAAATATGTAAAATTTATTTACATTCTAAACTTATTTACAAAATAATTATCTATTTTATTAAAAATTAAATTCGAAAATAGAATTGTAAGCAATATTCCAGTAAAAATATTTGCTTGTAAAAGTGAGATGGGCAAAATTAAATAAATCATTGGATATAAGGAAACAGTCAATTTTATTAATAATAGGTGCGTGAAATAAATAGAATATGACTGCTTGCCAATAAAGGCTAAAAAAGTTGTTATGCTTAAGGAGTTCATTTCTTGAAATGATCCAATTACAAGTATCGTTAATAGAAATAAAACAGAAAAGATATATTCAGGCCCAAATATTTTTCCCTCAAAGCTAATTGAGCCAATTGAAAGAATAAAAATTATAAATAATAGTAAAAATCTGTTTTCAGAAATAAAAGAATTGGTTAGATCATTTTTTGATAGGTGAAAACCAATCATTCCCATTACAAACATTGGAAAATGGTTTAAAAAGCCATAGTAGGAAAACTCATTTCCAATTAAAAATGCTCGATTTAGTAAAGAAAAAATAAGCGATATAAGAAGGCTAAGAAAAAAAACTTTTAAAAGCTTCTTCAAAGAATTCTTTGCATATAAGTGCAAGAATGGGAAAAGAATATAAAAATATACCTCGTTTACTATTGACCAGTCGCCATCAAGCAAAGAATTCAGTGAGGAAGGAAAGAATCCCTGCAAAAAGAAGACATGAATTAAAAAATTTGAGAAAGTTACATTTAATTCATTTGGGCTGTTTCTTGGAAGCGCCATTCCGTTTTGATTGGATATATAAAAAACAGTGAGCCAAATTGTTAAAAATAAGAAATACAACGGGATTATCTTTGAAGCTCTTTTAACAATATAGTTCTGTAAAGTCTGTCCATTAAATAAATCTTTTGATGTTAGTGAAATTACATATCCACTTATCACAAAAAAAAAGGGGACTCCATACGAGAGAGTTTGAATAGAAATATTTAGTAGTTTAGAGTTTGGTAGATTGCTTAAGGCTAGGATATGAAGCATCACAATCATAGATACTGATATTCCTCTCAGTGCATCAATATTTTTTATCCTTTCCATTCTGAATTTACTGGAGAATCCCTATTAAGGTTTTCATTCTAAAAATATTTTCGTATTCTTAATATAGTGATTTCCTTTTTGATGAAATCGTCTGCAAATCAACTTCTGCCTCTAACAAATCCGATTTAGCCATCTCTCTAACAAGATCTTTAAATGATGCTTTTGGCTTCCAGCCAAGTATTGCCTCCGCCTTTGATGCATCTCCTAGCAAGGTCTCAACTTCAGTGGGTCTAAAATATCCAGGGTCTACTCTAACAATACAATTACCATTTTCATCGAAACCTTTTTCATCAATTCCAGACCCGCGCCAGTCAATTTTATTTATTCCAATTTCAGCAGCAGCAGTATTCACAAAATCTCTTACAGAAAACTGCTCTCCTGTTGCAATTACAAAGTCTTCTGGTTTATCTTGTTGAAGCATGAGCCATTGCATTTCGACATAATCTTTAGCATGACCCCAGTCTCTTAATGCATCTAAGTTACCCAAATATAAACAGTCTTGAACTCCCAATTTTATCCTAGCTAAAGCTCTTGTAATTTTTCTAGTAACAAAAGTTTCGCCTCGTACTGGGGACTCATGGTTAAATAAAATACCATTGCAAGCATAAATCCCATAAGCCTCTCGATAATTTACTACTATCCAATATGCATAAAGTTTTGCAACTGCATATGGAGATCTGGGATAAAAAGGAGTTGTCTCACTTTGAGGCGTTTCAAGAACTTGACCATAAAGTTCTGAGGTTGAGGCTTGATAAAACTTTGTTTTATTCTCTAATCCCAATATTCTAATCGCTTCTAACAACCTTAAGGTACCAAGTGCATCAGAATTTGCAGTATATTCTGGCTCCTCAAATGAAACAGCAACATGACTTTGAGCAGCTAAATTGTATAACTCATCTGGCTTAACTTTCTCAAGGATATTAATCAAACTACTTGTGTCTGTTAAATCACCATAGTGAAGAAATAAATTGGTCTTTGATTGAAAAGGATCATTGTAAAGATGTTCAATTCTTGAAGTATTAAATGATGAAGACCTTCTTCTAACTCCATGGACTTCATAACCTTTATTTAACAAAAATTCTGCAAGATAAGCTCCATCTTGTCCTGTTATGCCAGTTATCAATGCTTTTTTCATATATTTCCTAAAACAACCTAATCATTATAATATTTTTTCGATGGTCCCATCAGAATAAAAAGAAATAAAATCATGGACCATTTTACTGCTGAAAAAAACATTGAAAAAAATTCTTTTTCAAACTGAAAAAATATAGTTATTAAGTATGCAACTAAATACCACTTTAAACTTAATTGTTCAGATTTATAAAAAATCTCGATTAAAGTTGTTATTAACTTAGAGTATATTAACGCTAAAAAAATTAAAGAAACTGACCCAAATGTAAGCATAATTTCAACAATTATTGTTTTTGGAAAATCTACAAATCCGCCTCCAGTAATTTCATTTGCGACTACAACTGAGCTAGAGGTTGTTAAGTTCAATTTTGTTATTTCATAGTATTGGGGGTCTATAAAAGCAGATATAGGAAAATAAATTACTTGCAAAAATCCTGACAGATTTACTGACATTGGATCATATCCATAATGATGAATAGTGTAAAAAATCTCTAAAATATTCAATCTATCTCCAATTATCACTAACACTGACTGCATTTGTGAGAGAAAATTTGTCTCAATAATTCTCCCTGAAGCCTCTAATGTCAATTCTCTAAAAAAAGTTATCGATAGCAGCGTTATAAATATTAAAAAGCCATATCCTATAAATCTTGAAAAGTTTCCAGATGCAGACGGCTTCAAGGGAAAAAATAAAAAAACTAGAAATAGAATAAACTGCATTCTGGAATTTAATAAGAAATAAATAAGAAAAACAGATGCAAATAAATAAAAAACGATTTTATATAAATATATATTCTTTGTATTTGGAAGAGAGTTGTTAATAATTGCCCTGAAGGCGAGAATAACAAAAAAAGAGGCCTCAGTAATAAGTCTATATACTATTTTTTGATATAAATTTAGTTGACTTGTTGCTTCAAAAAGGGCGGCATGCCCCATTCTTCTAAATATTAAATTATTATCAATAATTACAAAAACAAATATGCTTAGGAAAATAAATATAATAATAGGTAGAAAAGCAGGTAAATCCTTATACTTGATTTCTGCTTGTATCGCTTTATTTGATTTATTAAAAACTAGTGTAAAGAATAAAAAAGGTATGTAAAAAAGAACAAGTATTATCGGTTGATATAAAAAATATAATCTTTTATCTGCGGGCTCTAATGCCAAAAAACTTAAATAGGGGCCAACTAAAACATATGCAAAAACAATTAATACTATGAATGATAGAAAATATTTATTTTTTATCCTAAATAACGTATAGGCTGTTAGAATCAAAGAGAAAGAAATTGAGAGTATGGTTGAAATCATACCTTGTAATCTTTTTCATCAAATCTTTTTTTATCATCTTCTCCAACATATGGTCCTTGCTTCACTTCAAAAAGAATCGTGTCCTCAATCATTCTAAAACCATGTGCGCCCCCTAAAAGAAGAACTATCTCGCCTTCACACATCTCTTTTGTGAAAATTAAATCCTTTTTTTTGTTATAAATATCGATATAGCATTTGCCCTTTTTTACAAGGATACATTCAGTTGTGCCTTCTACTTTTCTTGTTACAGGTAAGTGCTGGTGAGGAATAATATGCTCTCCCGCAGAATAAACTATCATCCCCATCTGTTGTCCAAAATGATCTGGAGTTAAAAATGTAGTCTGATTTGGCTCCCATTTAGGATCAATAAAATATGCAATTGCATCATCTCCATCATTCACTATTTCTAATGGACCTTTTCTCACTGCCAGATACCTCTTGTATCAATTATAGATCCATTCTTAGGTTTAAAGTCTTTAAATTCTTTATGGTCAACTAATAAAAGGTGAATATGTATATAATCCTTTAAATCATTGAGACCTGTTATCTTATATTCTTTATTATTCAAGAATACATTTTTCAGATTTGGGTCAACAAAAAAAATCTTGCCTTTATTTATTCTTAATATTTCCTCTGCAATCTGCAGAGCTGGACTTTCTCTAATATCATCAACATCTGGCTTAAATGTTAAACCGTAAATACATATTGTTATATCTTGAGCATCTAATTCATTGGAATCTATAACTCTTGATATTTCTTCTTTTATTCTTTCGATAACCCAAAAAGGTTTAGAATCATTGATTTGTCTAGCCTGCCTTATAATTCTTGAGTTACTTTTGTCTGCATCAACAATAAACCATGGATCAACAGCAATGCAATGCCCTCCAACACCAGGCCCTGGATTTAAAATATTTACTCTTGGATGATGATTGGCAAGTGAAATCAATTCCCACACATTGATATCCAAGTTTTCACAGATGATTGATAACTCGTTTGCAAATGCTATTTGTACATCTCGAGAGCTATTTTCAACAAGTTTCGTCATTTCAGCTGTCTTAGAGTTAGTTTTAAAGCATTTTCCATTTATAAAATTTTTATAGAATTGACTTGCCTTTTCAGAGCATTCATTGGTGATTCCACCTAGAACCCTATCATTATTTTTTAATTCATAAAGAACATTCCCAGGTATAACTCTTTCAGGACAGTATGCAATGTTTACATCACAATCATTTGATGTGCCATCTTCAAAATTAAGATCTTCTCTCAGTTCCTTTAATATGTCTCTAATATGCTCTGTTGTTCCAATGGGCGAAGTAGATTCAAGTATTACAAGATCGCCTTTTTTTAAAAATGAAGATATAGATATTACAGCATCCTTAACATAATCAATATTAGGTTTTGGAATATCCTCCTTTGAAGTTTCGTGAAAAGGAGTAGGGACAGCAATTATGTAAACATCTGACTTAGCTGGATTTAATGATGCAACAAGTTTCTTTTTGCTAACGACGTCTTTAACTAATGAATCTAATTTTGGTTCAATGATATGAATGTTGCCTTTATTAATTATTTCAACAACCTCTTTATCAATATCAACGCCAATGACATCATATCCGCTGTCAGCTAGAAACGCAGCAGTAGGTAAGCCTATGTAGCCCAAGCCGATTACACAAACTCTTTTATCCATCTTATAGTTCCATTGATAAATAACTTGCTATTTTTTTTGATGCTAATCCATCGCCAAAGGGATTTTCTGCTTCACTCATCTTCTGATAAATAGCCTTATCATTAATTAACTCGATAAACGAGCTGACTATTTTTGTCTTTTCAGTTCCAACAAGCCTAATTGTTCCAGCTTCTATTCCTTCAGGCCTTTCTGTAATTTCTCTCATTACTAATACTGGCACATTAAGAGCACCTGCTTCTTCTTGGATGCCTCCTGAATCTGTAAGTATCAAATAAGATTTCTGCATTAAAAATATAAAGGGGAGATACTCAAGTGGATCAATTAAGAAAATATTACTCATGTCTGATAAAAATTCTTCAACTGGTTTTCTTACATTAGGATTTAGGTGAACTGGATACACAAATTGCATATCCCTGAAATCTTCAGCTAATTCTTTTATAGATTTACAGATTTCTTCAAAGCCTTTTCCAAAACTCTCTCTCCTGTGCCCGGTGATTAAAACTATTTTTTTATCAAGATCTAAAAAAGAAAAATATTCAATTATTTTTTTCTTAAGAACTGTGTCATTTTCAATTTTTCTTAAAGCAATAAATAATGCATCAATTACTGTATTTCCAGTTTGCAATATATATTCTTGATTGACACCCTCATTTATTAGGTTTTTGGTAGCAAGGTTTGTAGGTGTAAAATGATAGGTTGCAATTGAGCCTACCAGCTTTCTGTTTGCTTCTTCTGGCCATGGAGAGAGAATATTTCCAGTCCTCAACCCAGCTTCCACATGTGCAACTCTAATATTTTTATTAAAAGAAGCTAAAGCTGAGGAAAAAGTTGTTGTAGTATCTCCATGAACAATAACTAAATCTGGGCAAAAATCGTCTAAAACTTTATCAATACCTGAGATCACCAAGGAAGCAATACTGTTAAGATTTTGTTTTTTTTTCATTATATTCAAATCATAATTAGGAGAAATATCAAATATTTCAAGAACTTGATCAAGCATTTCTCTGTGCTGACCAGAAACACAGATTCTGGTATTTAGATTTTTGATTTTACTGAGCTCTCTTATTACTGGAGCCATCTTAATTGCCTCTGGCCTTGTTCCAAAAACGACCAGAATCTTTTTAAGCATTTCTATTTTTTTTAAATGACCTCAGTGCTTCGAAAAACATAACTGAAATTAAAATAAAGATAAAGCCCAATATGGAGATTGTAATACACAGAATAGCTCTTGCTGGATATGATTTTTCTTCAGGTAAAAATGGAGAATCTATTGATTCAACTACATAATCTGTTTTTGATTTTGCCAACACCTGAAGCTCAATATATTTTTCCTCTAATCTACTAAGAGTTTTTTTAATTTGATTATTTGTATAGTTTTCTTGCTGCTCCGACAAATATTGTAATGCTTTACTATAATCTTCTAAATCTTTGCTTCTTTCTGTTTCATTAAGCTCTTTAATAATTAAATTAATAAAATTTTGGGCAAAATATGGAGATGCATGCTCAAATGTAATAAAAATCAGGCCTGATAATTTATCTTTGCTTGCAGAAATCTTACTAATGTAAAACTCATCAAAAACTTCAACATAACTTGGCTCAGAACCCCTGTTTTTATCAAAGTCAGGTTCCCTGACCCACTGCATTTCTTTCGTGTCGTAGAGCCTTTCATCATAGATAATCTTATTAAGGCTAAAGTCAAAAGATTCTGCAGCAACAATATTAAGTTTTATATCTTCAAAAGTAAGTAGATGCCTCAAAAACTCTCTCGAATAAATCTTTTTAATTATCTCCTCAGCTGTATTTCCATTTTGGATATTCAAATCTATCCCAGCTAACCCGGCCAAATTTGAGTATTGAGGAGCTAGATTGGAAATCGAGGATGTTTCCTGTGAGTCAACAAGTTTAATGTAAGCTGTTGAAGTATATTTATTGTCTAATGATAAAGCATAAAAGACTGAGAAAAGTGCTACTAATAAAGATAGAAATATAATACTTATTTTGTATTTCCACCAAGTTTTAATATAGAAATATGGATCTGTATATTTTTTTATATTCATAACGTATTGCTGGTGCCCGGAGCCGGACTTGAACCGGCACGATATTGCTATCGAGGG
>CETK01034341.1_pt1 | contig 19365 bp, 19 predicted proteins | sample 361431 | NCBI WGS metagenome assembly CETK01 (sample SAMEA2622452, study PRJEB7988) | marine metagenome | biome: marine biome (ENVO:00000447); feature: surface water layer (ENVO:00002042); material: "saline water (ENVO:00002010), including plankton (ENVO:xxxxxxxx)" | depth 5 m | reverse complement strand
TGGAAACTTTATTTTCAAACCTGAAATAAGAATTGACTCTGCATCGGGTAAATTTTACACTGATGCTGACGGAGCTACTGATGGCTTGAGTGCCTTTTTAGTAGCCGCAATTTACTCATTCTAATATATGATTTTGTAAAAATTTTATTTCACTAAATGATAAGATTTGCCCCCCAATGTTAAAACTTGGGGGGGTAAATCATATTAGATTTTAGACTCAGAAATAGAAAATCAATAAAAGAATTTGATTAATCAAAGATTTAAATCTCTCTAACAAAACATTTAAAAAACGTTTTCAAAAACAAATATTTAAATAATTCAAAACATGAAAAAAATTGAAGCAATCATCAGAAAATCAAAATTTGATGATGTCAAAGAAGCTCTTCACGATGTTGAAGTAAATTTCTTTAGCTATTGGGACGTAACCGGAGTAGGTAACGAAAAAGAAGGCCACGTATATCGTGGAATTACATATAGTACTTCTGAAATTCAAAGGAGATACTTATCTATAGTAGTCTCCGAACCTTTCGTAGAAAAAACAATCAACGCCATTCTATCCACAGCTGCAACGGATAAGGTGGGAGACGGTAAAATATTTATTCTACCTGTTGAGGATGCTTACAGAATAAGAACTGGAGAAAAAGGAAATGATTCATTAAACTAACAAACAAATAATTATGGAAACTACAATTTTAACAGTAAACAATTTATGGATGATGGTCTGTACAGCCTTGGTGTTTTTTATGCACTTGGGGTTCTCTTTTTTGGAAATCGGACTGACGAGACAAAAAAACACCATCAATATTTTATTTAAAAACTTTTTCGTGATCACCGTTGGATTACTATTATATTGCATAGGCGGTTTTAACCTCATGTACCCTGGATTCGAAGATGGAGAAATGGGAATACTTAAATTTGCTGGATTTGGCATCTCAGCACCAGAGGGAGGAATGGGATTTGGTTATGCTGACGGGGGTTATACTTGGTGGACCGATTTTCTTTTCCAAGGTATGTTCGCCGCTACTGCTGCAACCATTGTTTCCGGAGCAGTTGCAGAGCGCATCAAATTATCAGGTTTTATGCTTTTTGCAGTATTGTACGTCGGCCTCATTTATCCCATAGTAGGAGCTTGGAAATGGGGAGGTGGATTTCTTGACGCATGGGGATTCTATGACTTTGCCGGCTCAACATTAGTTCACTCTGTTGGAGGATGGGGTGCTTTAATAACTATTTACTTATTGGGAGCCAGGATTGGAAAGTTTGACAAAGATGGAAAACCAAAAGCTTTACCGGGACACAATCTCCCGATTGCATCTGCGGGCGTCTTTATCCTTTGGCTGGGATGGTTTGGATTCAATGGAGGATCCGTATTGTCTGCTGACCCTGAATTGACTTCCTTGACGTTAGTAACCACTTCACTTGCTGCCGCAGCAGGCGGGGTTGCTGCTGCTTTCTTTTCAAACCTACTCTACAAAAACTTTGATTTAACCATGTTTATGAATGGAGTTTTGGGCGGATTAGTGGGGATTACAGCAGGAGCAGACCAAATGAGCCCGACCGATGCTGTTCTTATAGGATTAATTGCCGGGGTTGTTGTCGTATTCGGTATTGCATTGATTGATAAACTTAAATTGGATGATCCTGTGGGAGCTGTAGCAGTTCACTTGATATGTGGTATTTGGGGAACTTTAGCTGTAGGTATCTTTGGAACAATGGCTGGATTTGATCAATTTTTAGTCCAATTGATAGGCGTAGGTATTGTAGGTGCTTTTTGTGTTGCAACTTCCTTTATCATACTTTACATTGTAAAGGCTACAACTGGCTTAAGAGTTAACAAAGAAGAAGAAATTAATGGCTTAGACCTTTCAGAACACGGAATGGAAGCTTACGCTGATTTTAGGATCAATGGGAGTTAATTACATACATTATTTATAAAAAAAGCCTCCATCCCATGGGGGCTTTTCTGCTTATATTCAATTTAAATATAAGAATCTATTGCCTTGAGCGAGCGAATACCTATTTTTGAAAAAATATTTTTATGAACCAGATCACTTTACTTATGTACTGCGCTGATCAAAAAGGAATCATCGCAGCAGTGACTAATTTCATACATCAAAGCCAAGGAAATATTACATATATTGACCAATATGTAGACCGACCCAATGCCGCATTTTTTATGCGTGTGGAATGTGATTTAAATGGTAATGCTTTTAATTTTCAAGATTTTAAAGATCAATTTCACCAAGAATTGGGAATTCGTTTTTCCCTCCACTGTGATTTTTATCTCAAAAACCAAAAACCAAAAATGGCGGTTTTTGTTTCCAAATATGACCATTGTTTATATGATATATTAGCCAAGCAACAATCCGGAGAATTGACTGCCCAAATTCCATTCATTTTAAGTAATCATCCTGATCTTAAAAAAATCGCCCAACGTTTCGACATTCCTTTTTACTGTATTCCTATAAATAAAGCCAATAAACCCGGGGCAGAGAAAAAACAATTGGAATTACTTGAAGAGCATCAAATTGATTTTATTGTATTGGCTCGATATATGCAGATTATTTCTCCTACTCTCATTGACCACTACACCCATAAAATCATCAATATTCACCATTCTTTTTTACCGGCTTTTCCAGGTGCAAAGCCCTATCATTCTGCTTTTGCCCGCGGTGTCAAAATTATCGGTGCCACGAGTCACTATGTCACTGAAGAGTTAGATGCAGGTCCCATCATTGAGCAAGATATTGCAAGAGTAACTCACCTAAATTCAATTGCCGATTTTATTGAAAAAGGAAGGGACTTGGAACGAATAGTGTTGCTTCGTGCCCTCAAATTACATGTCAACAGAAAAGTAATGGTTTATGGCAACAAAACGGTTGTCTTTTCCTAATTCTAATCATTCAAGAATATAAGCATTCCGTCGTTGAATTTTTTGGGCTTTTCTACATTGACGACATGCCCACACTCTTCCAAAACTAATAGCTGTGATAAAGGATGGTTTTCTGTTACTTTTCGTACAGATGGGAGAAACATATAATCTTGATCTCCCATAATGTATAGCGTAGGAATATCAATAGAAACTTTTCTGAAGATCTTCAACTTGGGTATAATCTCCGAGGTAAGTTTGAACCAACGAACAAACTCTTTTTTATAGAGTTTTTTAGCTTCACGAATAAATAAAATTCTTGATTCCCTATGGTTTCTATTAGGCATTATGATAAATGCAAAGAATCGGTAAAGCCACATATAGGGTAAAACAGATTTGGTGGCATTGCCAAAATACATGAGTAGTCTGGATCTTAAATTTAACTCTAATATCGCTCCTCCCATAATCATCTTGTTCACACGCTTGGGTTGCATTTCAGCTAACTGACGGATCAGAATGGTACCCAAAGAAATTCCTACAAAATGTGATTTTTCAATTTTTAAATGATTCATTACCTCAAAGATATCATTTGCTAATGATTCAAAAGAGTACCTGTTTTTAAAAGGGTTTTGGATTAAACCTTGAGAAGCACCATGGCCCCGTAGGTCGATGAGTAATAAATTGAAATATTTTGAAAAAAAACGAATTTGCTTAAACCAAATAGCACTGCTCCCACCTGCTCCGTGAATGAAAGTAATCCATCTTGCACGCTCGTTTTTTGCCCTGTAGATATTGTGGTACAACATTAAATAATTCCTTTTTGACGCAGGTGAATAGCCATTCGTTGTTGAAGCCCTCTCGATACCTCTCCTGCTGCTTGATCAAAATCACTCTTGTTAGAAGCATAAATAATACCTCTGGAAGAATTGACCAACAAACCACATGTTTCATTAAGGCCATTTATTGCCACCTCTTCTAGACTCCCTCCTTGGACCCCTACTCCTGGTATCAAAAGAAAAGAGTTTGGAATCAATGTTCTTATTTTTTGCAATGCTTGAGCTTTAGTCGCTCCTACCACGTACATCAATCGATCAGCGTTTTTCCATTTTTTTGACTGTTCAATGACCTTTTCGTATAGAGGTTTACCTTCTGTTTTGAGCAATTGGAAATCTGAAGCACCATCATTGGAGGTCAAAGCTAAGAGTATGGCGTGCTTTTTCTCGTATGACAAAAAAGGCTCAACAGAATCTTTACCCATATAGGGTGCAATTGTAACCGAATCAAATTCAAAATGTTTAAAATAGGCTTTGGCATACTGCACGGATGTATTTCCAATATCAGCTCTTTTTGCATCAGCTATTGTAAATATTTCTGGATAATTTTTATTCAAAAAATCCATTACTTTTTGAAGGGATTTCCACCCATCTGATCCAAAGGCCTCAAAGAAGGCAATGTTGGGTTTGTAGGCAACACAGTACGGTGCCGTGGCTTCAATTATTTTCTTACAAAAAGTGAAAATAGAATCTGGGTCATCTTTCAAATCTAATGGCATTCGGTCCTGATCCACATCCAAGCCGACACACAAAAAAGATTTTTTGCTTTTGATTTGCTCTAAAAGTACTGACTGTGTCATATAGTCTCTCCTGCCTCCTTATGTTTTTGAGTGTTTTGATAAAGCTTTAGTTCATCGACCAATTTCTGAATGTCACCATTGATTATATTTTGAAGGTCGTACAGAGTCAAACCAATTCTGTGATCCGTTACCCTACCTTGTGGATAATTATAGGTTCGGATCTTTGCGGAGCGATCTCCAGAAGAGACCAGTGAATTTCTCTTTTCGGAATCTTGATCTAATTTTTTTTGGAGTTCCAATTCATAAAGTCGAGAGCGCAATACCTTAAGAGCTTTTTCTTTGTTTTTGTGTTGGGATTTCTGATCTTGACATTGGGCAACGATTCCAGTTGGTTCGTGGGTTAGTCTCACTGCAGAATAGGTGGTGTTGACTGATTGCCCCCCCGGACCAGAGGAGCAAAAATAATCTACCCTTACATCGTTCATGTTAATTTCAACATCAAACTCCTCGGCCTCGGGTAAAACCATAACGGTGGCTGCCGAGGTATGAACCCTACCCTGAGTTTCAGTTTGAGGCACTCGCTGAACCCGATGTACACCTGATTCGTATTTCATGGTTCCATAAACCTCCTCTCCAGAAACTTCAAAAATAACCTCTTTGAATCCACCAGCAGTTCCCTCATTAGCATCGACAAAACTAACTTTCCATTCTTGATCTTGACAGTATTTTGTGTACATACGATAAAGATCACCGGCAAAAATACTCGCCTCGTCACCTCCTGTTCCTGCCCTAATTTCAACAACTATATTTTTCTGATCCTCGGGATCTTTGGGAATCAACAATAACCTAATTTCTTCTTCTAATTGTGGAAGTTGTTCCCTCGCCTCATCCAATTGTATTTTAGCTATATCTATCATTTCTATATCCGACTCCTCTTTGATCATGGTCTCCGCCTCCTCAATATTGGCTAAAATGGATTTATAGTCCTCTGCCTTGGCAACAATTCTGTTCAAATCCTTGTATTCCCTATTGAGCTGAATATATCGCCTTTGGTCTGCGATTATATCTGGCTGTATAATTAAATCAGATACTTCAATAAATCTTTGTTGAATAATCTCTAGTTTTTCTATCATCTTGAAAGAACAGTGTAGAACACAAATTTAAAGTTTTAAAAACTATCTTTCAAGTTTCTTAAAGTACAACTGATACTTTATGATTATTTCATCCTTCATTTTACGTAACATAAAGGAGGGCAATGGAACCTTAAAATCAGAAAGCGTTAAATCAAAACTGCCCTCCAATAGAAGATTATTTTTCTTAAGATTCACTTTTGCAGTGATATTTTTACGCAATTCAATCCCGTGAAAATTTAATTCACCACCAAATTTAGCTTCATTGTCTTTCCATTCTATTTCCTGAGAAAAAAATTCAATTTTTGGGAATTGTAAGACCTCTAAGATTTCAAGTGCATTGTTGTCCCTATTGCTATTTTTACTGTCAAAATCCCTTACATACATTGCAATGGCTATTTTTTGAAAAATATCTTGATTTCCAATCAGTAAACCCTTCACGTTTTTATTGGTCCCCGACCAATCATGTAAAAAATGAGACGCCTCATAGGTGATAAACGAATTTTCAGAATTTAATACCCATCTGTCCTGCGCTTGAGATACCCAGGAGAAAATGATTAAAACCCAAAACAATACTCTTTTCATAAGTCTAAAATTTAAATACCAATACGGCAGTTGCATAGCTTACAAAAGTAGTGTAAGCTGCATATTTATGTAGATCTTTTTTTTTAACATTTGGGAACAATTCACTATCATTTTTAGACCAAGAATTTGTTGCTATCATTCCTGAAAAATGAACATAAGCTAACAATTTATGAGCTTTAATTGAATTAAATCCTTTAACTCTTTTTTTGACCAAAGGCGGAGGAGCAAATAGAGAAAGTCCAGCACCGGTAAAATAGGATGCGGTAACCCATTGTCCCAAAGTTTTGTGTGCATCATAAAGTTCATAATCACCATTATACAACCTCCCCCCCATAATTCCCTGAGCCACCATTCCTGCAAGTGTTAAATATCCAATGATCTGATGAGATTTAAGCATAACATTTCTGACCTTCAACTCTTTCTCCCTATTCTCGATAGAAAGTTTTGAAATACCGGTTTTACGAAAAAGACCATTTTTTCCCCATAAAAGAGATTGGGTAAAAATCATTTTTTGCGGCAGTAATTGTTTCTCCATTGTCATTTCCTCCTCAAATAAACCCTCCAACAATGCGTCACGCTCTTGAGCTACAACGACTTGGAAAATAAAAAGAATTAGAAAAATAATTTTTTTCATATAATTGGTTCAACAGAGTAACACTAAGATAAATTATTAATACTGAAAAATACCTTCAGCCGACTGGATCGTCAACTTTTTTTCATCTGAAGCTTCGACCCTACCCACGACTTGGGCTTCAATATTAAATGACTCGGCAATTTCAATCACTTTGTGTGCATGGGATTCGGACAAATAAACTTCCATTCGATGACCCATATTAAAGACTTCGTACATTTCTCTCCAACCTGTTCCCGATTCTTTTTGGATCATTTCAAACAAAGGAGGGCAAACAAAAAGATTGTCTTTGATTATATGTAGATTGTTAACAAAATGTAGAATTTTAGTTTGTGCCCCCCCACTGCAATGGACCATACCATGAATCATAGATCGGTCCATGGTTTCCAAAATCGTCTTAATGACGGGCGCATAGGTTCTGGTGGGAGACAAAACCAATTTACCAGCATCTAAAACTGTTTTTGTAGGATCCGTTAGGGCCTTGGAACCAGTGTAAACAAGATCATCAGGCAACTCATTGTCAAATGTTTCGGGGTATTTTTCTTTAAGAGCTGGATAAAACACATCGTGTCTTGCGGAGGTCAGACCATTGCTTCCCATTCCTCCATTGTATTGATCTTCATAGGTAGCCTGTCCAAAAGAAGCCAGACCAACAATCACATCTCCACCCTGAATATTTGCATTATCAATTACATCATTTCTTTTGATTCTGGCAGTAACGGTGGAATCAACGATGATGGTCTTTACTAAATCCCCTACATCGGCAGTTTCTCCCCCGGTGCTATAAATTTTAACACCTAGTTGAGCCAAATTGGTCAATAATTCCTCGGTACCGTTGATTATAGCTGAAAGTACCTCAGCAGGAATTTTATTTTTGTTCCTACCAATAGTTGATGATAACAAGATATCACTGGTCACCCCAACACAAAGCAGATCATCAATGTTCATGATCAATGCATCCTGTGCGATACCTTTCCAAACCGACAAATCTCTGGTTTCTCTCCAATAAGCATAAGCAAGAGAACTTTTAGTTCCTGCCCCATCGGCATGCATGACCAAACAATGATCCTCACTACCCGTCAAAAAATCAGGTACAATTTTGCAAAATGCCTTAGGAAAAAGTCCTCTATCAATATTTTTAATGGCATTTTGTACGTCTTCTTTTTGAGAAGAAACACCCCTAAGCCTATACCTGTTGTCAGTCATTGTCTTGATTAGAATTCAAATTTAACACTATTCAATTAACCCATAAAGATTGAATACTTTTTATCAGCGACAAAATAAGAGTTCGCGATATTTTGCCAAAGGCCAAAGATCATCATCTATAATCAACTCTAACTTATCACAATGATATCTTATATCATTTAAAAAGGGTAAAACTTTTTCAAAGTAGGCATAGGCTTTATTAAATTCGTCATCAATTTTATTTAAAGACTTCCGGGTTTCAATCATTTGAATTATACCTTTATTAATTTGATCAATATGCCCCGAAATACGTTCAATGATTTTTAATTGAACCTCTGCAAATTTTTGGTAGTCCTTACCGTATATTTCCTTCAAGCCTTTTACGTTTTCAATTAATATGTTTTGGTATTTAATTCCGGTTGGAATGATGTGGTTACGAGCAATGTCCCCCAATGATCTAGACTCAATTTGAATCCGCATGGTGTATTCATTTAGGTCGACTATATATCTTGCTTTCACTTCTCGCTCAGATAGCACATTTGTTTGTTCAAAAAGTGAAATACTTTTTTTGGAAATATAGGCCTTTAAAGCCTCCGGAGTATTTTGAATATGACTCAGGCCACGCTTTTTTGCCTCTTTCACCCACGACTCACTATATCCATCTCCTTCAAAAAGTATATTATTTATCCCTTTTAGATTGTCTCTAAGAGCATTAAAAATTGCATCGTCTTTTTTCATATCCTTTTCCTCGATCAAAGTATTGACCTCCTTGGCAAATTTTTCTAACTGCTGAGCAACTGCGGCATTAAGAACCGTAATGGATTTAGCACAATTAGATTTGGATCCTACTGCTCTGAATTCAAATTTATTTCCTGTAAAAGCAAAAGGAGAAGTCCGATTTCTATCCGTATTATCCAACAATATTTCTGGTATTTTACCAATGACATTTAATTTGAGGTCTGTTTTTTCCTCTGGAGAGAGTTTTCCCTTGGAAACATTTTCTAGGTCGTCCAAAACAGCTGTTAATTGTTTTCCAATAAAAACAGAGAGGATGGCAGGTGGAGCCTCATTGGAACCCAATCTTAAGTCATTACTAGCACTTGCAATAGAAGCTCTCATAAGGGATTCATGAGATAATACCGCAGCAATGGTATTAATAAAAAAAGTTAAGAACTGAAGGTTACTCATGGGAGTTTTACCAGGACTTAATAAGTTGAGCCCTGTATTAGTAGATAGAGACCAGTTATTGTGTTTCCCTGATCCATTGATTCCCTCAAATGGCTTCTCATGAAACAATACAATAAAGCCGTGTTTTGATGCTATTTTGTTCATTAAGTCCATAACCAATGAATTATGGTCAACCGACAAATTAGCTTCTTCAAAAATCGGTGCCAATTCAAATTGACCAGGTGCAACCTCATTATGACGGGTTTTCAGTGGAATACCAAGTTGAATGGATGTGTATTCGAGTTCTTGCATGTAGGAAATTACCCTGGGGGGGATAGAACCAAAATAATGATCGTCCAATTGTTGTCCTTTGGAGGGTTGATGACCAAAAAGTGTTCTACCTGTTATAATCAAATCAGGACGGGAAGCAGCCAATGCCCTGTCCACCAAAAAATACTCCTGTTCCCAGCCCAAAGTGGCATTTACTTTAGTTACATTTTTATCAAAATATTTACAAATTTCAGTGGCGGCAGCATCAAGGGTCTGAATGGACTTAAGTAATGGAGTTTTATAATCCAATGCTTCACCAGTGTAAGAAACAAAAATCGTTGGAATACAAAGGTTTTTTCCTAAAATAAAGGCTGGAGAAGTGGGGTCCCAAGCTGTATAACCCCTAGCTTCAAAAGTATTTCTTATACCTCCACTTGGAAAACTGGATGCATCTGGTTCTTGTTGTACCAACTGGCTACCATCAAAGCTTTCTATGGGTTTCCCTGAAAATTTTATATCAAAAAAAGCATCGTGTTTTTCGGCCGTGCCTCCGGTCAAAGGTTGAAACCAGTGGGTATAATGGCTAGCTCCTTTAGACAAGGCCCATGCTTTAAGTGAAGCAGCAATCTGATCTGCATAAGATCGACTAATTTTTGAACCCTTATTAACCGAGAGGACTATCTGATTGAATGCATCTTTGTTAACGTATTGTTCTAACACCTCATTCGTAAAGACATTACTTGCAAATAAAGAAGAATATTTTTGATCATTTTGAAAAGTTTGGGGTTGTTTATCAAAAAGATTTTCTAAACTTTTTTTTCTTAGGTAATTCATTAGTTAAGTGCTTTGGAAACCATAACAAAGATAATTTATAAATGAAAAAATTCAGGTAAGTGTCCATAATATTTGCAAAATTGGAAATTTACCCCCCTAAAAATTAGGGTGTTCATAAAAATATGTAATGATCTTATAATTGGTTCCCTAAATAGAGGTGGTATTGTTAAGAAATTTTATTTTTACGTAACTCTAATAAAAAAACAAAATGTATGAGCAAGTCTAAATTAGAATATATCTGGCTAGACGGTTATGAGCCGACCGCCAGTTTACGAAGCAAAACAAAAATTGTAAGTGACTTTGGCGGTACTTTAGAAGAATGCCCACTATGGTCATTCGACGGTTCTTCAACCCGTCAAGCTGAGGGAAAATCCTCAGATTGTCTATTAAAACCTGTTGCCATCCACCCAGATCCTGACCGAAAAAATGGATATTTAGTAATGACAGAGGTTTTAAATGCTGACGGAACTCCGCATGTCTCCAATGGTAGAGCCACTATTGATGATGACGACAACGATTTCTGGTTTGGATTTGAACAAGAATACTTCTTATGGGATCCTGAAACTAACCTTCCGCTTGGTTTTCCTAAAGACCAAACACCACAAGGGCAGTTCTATTGCTCTGCTGGAGCAAAGAATGCTTTTGGTAGAGAAATGATTGAAGAACATTTGGAGCAATGCCTTGAAGCAGGCATTAATGTCGAAGGTATTAATGCAGAGGTAGCATCAGGCCAGTGGGAGTACCAGTGTTTTTCAAAAGGGGCTAAAGAAGCTGGAGACCAAATGTGGATTTCCAGATATCTTTTAGAGCGTCTGGGTGAAAAATATGGACTTGCAATTAACTGGCACCCAAAACCTCTTGGAGCTACTGATTGGAACGGCTCCGGTATGCACGCCAATTTTTCCAACGAAACTCTTAGAACTTGTGGTTCAAAAGAAACCTACGAAAAAATATGTGAAGCTTTCAGACCCGTTGTCAAAGAGCACATTGATGTTTACGGAGCTGATAATGACCAAAGGCTTACTGGTGATCATGAAACACAATCAATCAATCAATTCAGTTACGGTGTCTCTGACCGTGGAGCTTCCATAAGAATTCCCATCATGACAGTCGAAAATGGATGGAAAGGATGGTTAGAGGATAGAAGACCTGCTTCTAATGGTGATCCATACAAAATTGCAAGTAGAATCATTAAAACTGTAAAGTCAGCTGCTGTTTAATACTAAAATATTTAATTAAAAAGCTGAATTGTTAGTTATATAAAATCCTGCCATTTAGGTGGGATTTTTTTTACATAAATAAAGGAAATATAAATATACCGTAAAGCGTAATCAATATTAGACCATGGATCAAGCCTAACTTGTCCCTTTTTGGAAAAAATACAAAGGGAAGTATCAAAAAAGAAATACCTAGCATCCACCATATATCATTTCTTAATAATCCTGGGTCTTGAATCTCAACAGGATGGATCATTGAAGTTATACCCATAACAGCCAAAATATTAAAAATATTTGAACCAATAAGATTACCCATTGAAATGGCTTTTTCTTTATTCATGATGGCGATAATTGAGGCCGAAAGCTCTGGTATACTAGTTCCTACTGAAACTATAGTAACACTAATGATCCGTTCACTCACACCCAGATTTTTAGCAAGAGTTACTGCCCCCTTGATCAGAGTCTCAGAGCCTAACCATAAAGAAAATCCACCCAATAAAAAGTAGGTTATTGTCTTAGATATTACCAAAATCTCATCTTCCTCAAGAGGTTCATCTAAAATCGCTCTCTCTTGAAACTTAATTAAATACACCATTAAAAATAAAAGCAAAATGAACAATACGGTTCCTTCGTAAGCCACCAACTTTTTATCAAATACCAAGAAAATATATAAAAGCAATGACGCTAAAATCATCATAGGCCAATCCGTCTTGTAAAAACTTGGTGTAACCTCAATGGGAGAGATCATAACAATTATTGCTAATACAAATCCTAAGTTAGCAATATTTGAACCTACCACATTACCCAAAGCCAAATCAGGATGGCCACTAAGAGCAGACTGAATACTAACAATTAATTCGGGAGCCGAAGTCGCTAAGGAAACTACCGTCATTCCAATAACGATTTTTGGAATGGAAAAACGAAGTGATAAGGCTACAGCAGCTCGCATCAGCCAGTCTCCTCCTTTAATCAATAGAAAAATACCAATTGCAACTGCAATGTAAGCCATGTATTAAATTTAGGTAAAGATAGTAGAATAGGATTAAACTCTGTTGGTTATAAGGAATCAGAATATTAGAGTTAAATCTGATGCCACTTCATTACCATTTTATATTTTTTTAATACTAATATCAATAGTATAACACTATGAATGATTTGGATAATGCTTGGTCTCATAGAGTGATCCTAAAAAGTAATATTGAGATAAAAAAAGAGCGGATGCAATAAATAAGCTAAAAAAGGTAAAAGCATTAATCGAGTATTTAATGACCCTAGGCATGCCGTTGTTGCCTCTAGCGACCATTACGGTTTATTCGCTTAGGTTATCTCAGAGGGTAAGCAATATCATAACTGCAATGGGGAGCTGAATATCGTCTATGATGAAAAAGGAAATGAGGTATGGAGACTAAACGCTACCTAACGAAAAACTCATAAAAAATAATAGCAAGAACAACTCCCTCTAAAAATGAAATCCATGCAACTTGATATGTATCAAGATTAAATTGCTCCATCATTTGTTTTAATAATCGTTTATGCCATTCAATCATTTAATCAAAAGGATTTATTTTTATTTAATAATGATATCCCAGAAAAAATAAGGGCTATCATAGCAGCAAATCCAACTGGATCAAAACCACTTTTAAGCCACTCATTTACAAAGTATGCTCCACCACCCAAAACTGACACTAACCATAGCCATTTTAAATATTTCATGGCATTAAATTAATCAAAAAATGGAACTTACAGTTAATCAAAATGGCTATAGATCAATCTACAATTCAACTTGGTTTGGAGAGAACGTTTTAATCATTAATTACAATGGCTAACTAGACACCTGCCGCTCATTTCTTGCTAGGTTGACTTTTACCCTCCTTAACGGGAGGGTTTTTATTTGCACTTATTTGTTCAATTGAATCTTTCTTAATTATGTGTTACATTTATTTTCTAGTATGGCAGCAGAAAGGAATTGTATGATTTTAAAATTAGGCCCTTCACGTTCATCGGTCGTCGGAGGATTTTCCCAACCAATTCTGGTGCGCCTCCAAACAAAGCTACTATTGGTTTTTCAATCGGACTTCAATAGACGTCTAAATTTCCCTTTCTCAAAAAAGTAAAATATAATAGCACTATAATGAAGTTAGATGAAATTTGGACAACTAAATTAGCTATATTGTTTATTTTTGCATTTAGGCATGGGCAGTATAATACTAATCGATATTACTTGATTATACACAATTCAGGTTAAAGGAAAAAAGTTATGAGTAGATATACCGAATACCTAAACGAAATTGAAAAAAGAAAAGGTCAGGGGCTTCACCCCAAGCCAATTGACGACGCTATATTATTGAGTGAAGTTATCGGACAAATCAAAGATGTTACCAATGAATATCGAAAAGATTCTTTGAACTTTTTTATTTATAATGTATTGCCCGGCACTACCAGTGCCGCTCTTGTAAAAGCTCAGTTTTTAAAAGAAATAGTTCTTGGTAAAATACAGGTAGAAGAAATTACTCCAACTTTTGCATTAGAGCAATTGTCGCACATGAAAGGCGGCCCCTCAATAGAAGTGCTTCTAGATTTAGCACTAGGTAGCGATTCTGATTTTTTTGGCGAAGCCGCAAAGGTATTGAAGACGCAGGTATTTCTATACGAAGCTGATATGGAACGTCTTGAAGTAGCCTATAAAAAAGGTAACGAAATAGCAAAAGACATCATAGAAAGCTACGCAAAAGCGGAATTTTTCACCAAACTCCCTGAGATTGAAGAAGAAATAAAAGTGGTGACTTTTATTGCAGGTGTAGGAGATATTTCTACCGATTTACTCTCTCCCGGCAGTGATGCTCATTCTCGATCAGACCGAGAGTTGCACGGACAATGTATGTTCGAGCACAACAAAGAACAACAGAACGAGCTGCTAGCACTGAAAGCGGCACACCCTGACAAAAGAATCATGTTGCTCGCAGAAAAAGGTACCATGGGCGTTGGTTCATCAAGAATGTCTGGTGTTAACAATGTGGCGCTTTGGATTGGTAAACAGGCCAGTCCATATGTGCCCTTTATCAATATTGCACCCGTAGTTGCAGGAACAAATGGAATTTCTCCAATTTTTCTCACAACGGTCGGTGTTACCGGAGGAATTGGGCTGGATTTGAAAAACTGGGTGAAAAAGTATGATGACAAAGGTAATCTCGTGCTAGATGAGGAAGGAGAACCCGTTTTAGAACAGACCTACAGCGTAGATACAGGTACAGTGCTTACCATAAATACCAAGACCAAAAAACTCTATAACGGCGATAAAGAATTGATGGATATTTCTCCGGCATTTACTCCCCAGAAAATGGAGTTTATGCGCGCCGGTGGATCATATGCTATCGTATTCGGCAAAAAACTTCAGACCTTTGCGGCAAAGACCCTGAAAATTAAGGTTCCCCCTGTATTTGCACCTTCAAAAGAGATTTCCCATAAAGAGCAAGGGCTTACTGCTGTGGAAAAGATTTTCAATAAAAATGCCGTTGGCACCTCAGGGGCTTTATTGCATGCAGGTTCATACGTTAGAGTTAAGGTCAACATAGTTGGCTCTCAGGATACCACTGGTTTGATGACCTCCCAAGAATTGGAAATGATGGCAGCAACCGTTATTTCTCCTATTGTGGACGGCGGATATCAATCTGGTTGCCATACCGCGTCTGTTTGGGATTCAAAATCGCAAGAGAACATTCCAAGGCTGATGAAGTTTATGAACGATTTTGGTCTTATTACCGCTCGTGACCCCAAAGGGGAATATCACGCCATGACCGATGTCATTCATAAAGTACTCAATGATTTGACCATTGATGACTGGGCCATTATTATTGGTGGTGACTCGCATACCAGAATGTCGAAAGGAGTAGCTTTTGGTGCCGATTCAGGTACGGTGGCTCTTGCACTGGCCACAGGAGAAGCGTCTATGCCCATTCCTGAATCGGTAAAAGTGACCTTCAAGGGGGAAATGCAAGATCATATGGATTTCCGTGACGTCGTTCACGCCACCCAATCGCAAATGCTTAAAAAATTTAGCGGCGAAAATGTATTTCAAGGCAGGATTATAGAAGTGCACATCGGTACATTGCCTTCTGATCAAGCCTTTACTTTTACTGACTGGACAGCTGAGATGAAAGCCAAAGCTTCTATATGTATCTCGCAAGACGATACCCTCATAGAATCCCTTAAAATTGCAAAGGGTAGAATCCAGATTATGATCGATAAGGGAATGGACAATGAGAAGAAGGTACTTCAAGGACTTATTGACCGCGCCAATAAACGCATCTTTGAAATTAAATCAGGAGAAAAACCACCTTTGTCTCCAGATGAAAATGCAAAGTATTACGCAGAGTTCGAGGTAGACTTGACCATCATAGATGAACCCATGATTGCGGATCCAGATGTACATAATGAAGACGTATCTAAGCGCTACACCCACGATACCATTCGAGAGCTTTCTTATTATGAGGGAGAGAAACACGTAGACCTTGGTTTTGTAGGATCTTGTATGGTGCATAAAGGTGATATCAAGATTGTATCTAAAATGTTGCGGAATCTTGAAGAGACTTATGGAAAGGTGGAGTTTAAGGCACCCCTAGTAGTAACTGCCCCTACCTATAATATAATTGATGAACTCAAGGAAGAGGGGGATTGGGAAATGCTACAGAAATATTCTGGTTTTGAATTTGATGATGCCGCACCAAAAGGTCTAGCGCGCACCGAATATGACAATATTCTTTATCTAGAGAGGCCCGGCTGTAACCTCTGCATGGGCAATCAAGAAAAAGCGGAGAAAGGCGATACCGTAATGGCAACCTCTACACGACTTTTTCAAGGCCGTGTCGTAAAAGACTCCGATAGCAAGAAAGGGGAATCTTTACTGGCATCTACACCTGTTGTGGTACTCTCGGCTATACTTGGCAGAACTCCAACACTAGAGGAATATAAAGTTGCCGTAAAAGGTATTAAACTTACACAATTTGCTCCACCACTTAAGAAAATGACAACCAACTTAAGAACTGGTCATTTACTTTCTTATTAAGTCTTTAACTATTTTCAGCGAATCAAAAAAAGAAAAAATAAACACTAAATGGATAAGATATATTTTGGATGTGTAAAATCGGAACTTGAGGATTATATGACTACATTAATATGGGTAAATGGTATCGACCTTAAAGACATCATCGAAGAAATTGAGGCAGAACAATTCGCCAAGAAAGGCTTGGACATTGGAAATGGCTGCTATGAAGGCATATCATTCTTTATAGCCTTTCATAATCAGAGTCACTTTATGTGCAGTACACTAAAGGATTATGTCTACAAAAATGTGCACTACACACTATTTGATTATAAGTATTCCGGTGTGCCGGGCGATCATAGTCTTGCATGCAAAATAACTATTGGTCCAGAGGAGATCATTTGGTCTGATTTCAAAAACTTCTCTAAAGTTATTCCCTTCGATTTAGATTATGGAAATTTAAGGTTTCGATTTTCCAAGAAACAATATTGTGAAGCCATAGATTTAATTACGAACAATAGGCAAGAAAATATGTTTGCTTGAGGTCCGTTTATTGATTTTTTTTCCTTAATTCTCATATCAATTATTTTGTCCTGAATGCCATAAATAACAGATACTTTATTGTATTTATACTTATAAAATTTTAAACCTAAGAAATCTCATATACCTAATATCACATTTAAGTTAATTTAACTTATATTCATTATTTGTTGTTAGCATAAATTTAAGCTAAAATGAGAAGCGTTTTGATACTTTTAAAGGTTATTGTTAATCAAAGTTATAGAGTAGTTAGGTGTCCCAGTGCCCCACCCCAAGGGTATGGGATAGCTGGGAAATTCCTCTATCAAAATAACCTTTTGCTTCACCAAAAGATTATATAATCTGTTTAACCAAAAATACCTCTTTCAAGATTTTGCCTCAAATTAACGTAATCTATTTCAGGATATTCTTTTTCAATTAAATTTTGAATTTCAAGAAATTTATTTTTTTGATTAATGCACATTTCATTTGAAAACTTAATCCAAATAGATTGAATAGTTAAAATATTTTCGAACTCTCTATTACCCAAGAGCTCTGAAATTGATTTTGTGAAATTAGTTTCTCCCATTCTAAAAGAATAATTTTCAAGTAATTCTCGATATTTAGTTAGTTCAATGAGGTTATAATTTTTAGAAAAAAAAGGTAAAAAATATTGATGCAAATCTAACCTATATTGCCTATCCTCTTCAATCATTAAAGAGAGTAATTGGGGTAACGAGGCGATTTCATTTTTAATTAAATCGTTCTCGATTAACAATAATTTTCCTGAATTTATTATTTCATTTAGAACACCATTTTGAGGAACAAAAATCCAACCAGACAGTGATATATAATTCATCAAGCTATCAATTGATTTTGTTGATTTCCATTCTCCATTTTTACCTGTATTATTAATTATATATTGATTTACATCAATGATTTTGTTTTTTTCCTCAATTATAACTTGAAGACTCTCAAGGTTATTAGATATCTCATTATGTAGAGATAAAAGAATCTTTTTTTCTTCAACTTTTTCTTTCTTGTATTCATTCCAATTATTAACCTGAAGAGCTATGAGAATTCCAATTACTACAAGTATTACTTCACCAACGGCATATCTCAAATACTTAACCGTATCTATACTAACTAATTTTTTAAACCTAAGAAATCTCATATACCTAATATCACTTTTAAGCTAATTTAACTTATATTAACTATTAGTTGTTAGCATAAATTTAAGCTAAAATGAGAAGTGTTTTGATACTTTTAAAGGTTATTGCTAATCAAAGTTATAGAGTAGTTAGGTGTCCCAGTGTCCCACCCCAAGGGTTTGAGACAGTGGGACATTCTTATAAAGTTAGTTTGTTGGGAACTCCTGCTAATCTTTCCATAAGTATAGGCTTAGTTTTTGGGGTTATTATTTGTTTCAGCTTTTTTAAGATTAAATTCAAAAACTCCGTCTATTTTATTTTCCCCTATTAGATTGACACCTCTTAAAGTATCAATCATTACTTGAACTTTTTCAATATCTAAATTTTCAGGAACAGTAATGTCAACCTTTATTGTTTCAGGAAACCTAATAGATACACAAGAATAAATAGATGTAACTAAAAGAAATATAAATATAATATTTTTAATCATTTTGAGTATTTAAATTGTTTGTTATAATATATTGAATACTTGTACTTTATTAAGTCAAAGAAGATGCTTTATTTGGGGTTATAGAGGACAGTTCTCCAAACAGGTTTGTTTTCGTTTGATAGAACACATGAGTTAGTGATATTTGTAGGTAGAGAAGTAATATTAGTAACACACCAACCTGACAAATCTTGGTTAAAGGAATTTGCTAAACGAAACATAATACTCATATTAGTTACACTTGAAATATCCCAATTTCCAATGTCCTGACTAAAAGCAGTTGCTAAATTACTTGAATCAAATATTGATGCAGTACAAAGTGATCTTGACCAGATGCAACCGCGTGACAGAGTTAACGCTTTATTCCAATTCCTAAAGTTTCACATACCAACTCAGTAAGCGTTAGAGATTGCAGACGTTAGTGAAGATTCACGCACCGAGTGGATTGATAAAATTATGTCTTACGATCCTGAAGAACTTCATAAAAAAATAGAAGATGAAATCAGCGGGAGCTGAGTGTAAAAGAGAAAGGGGAATCAATAATGAAGATTGTAGTCAGACATTCATCACTTGCATTCCTTCATCCCCTTTCGACAAAAACAAATTGAGAAAAAAGTACCTATTGGCACATGCAAATATTGCATTTTGAATGATTTAAAATCAACAAATTATAATAGTTAGTTCTTATACAATGATAGATGACAGAAAT
>CETK01158789.1_pt1 | contig 19419 bp, 15 predicted proteins | sample 361431 | NCBI WGS metagenome assembly CETK01 (sample SAMEA2622452, study PRJEB7988) | marine metagenome | biome: marine biome (ENVO:00000447); feature: surface water layer (ENVO:00002042); material: "saline water (ENVO:00002010), including plankton (ENVO:xxxxxxxx)" | depth 5 m | reverse complement strand
ATTTGTATAGTGAATGTGGTTTGGACTGTATTCAAGTTGACTATGTATATGGAGCGGAATTCTCTAATGAGTTAAGTTATTTTGAAGCTGCTTTATTTTGCGCAAAATTAGAATATGAAGGCTATGATGATTGGAGGCTTCCATCACTTAAAGGACTAATTGATTGGATTTATAAAAACAATCAAAATATTTTGCCCATTCCAAATTTTCCTGGTGAAACTGGTTATGGAAACTATTTTTTATCGATTGATCACAACAGTTCATCTGAAATGGTCCAAGTATCAATTGGTAATAATTCAAATATGGTAGGAACTAATGGATCAACATGGAATGGTAAATGTTTTTGTGTAAGATAAAATAGTAAAAACTATGATAAGAATTTTTTTATTAATTTTTCCTTTTTTCCTTATTTCGCAAGAAAGCATAGTTGTTGGTGACGTTGATTGTAACGGCGTTTTAAATAGTGAGGATGCTTCTCTTATCCTTCAATTTATAACAAACTCAATCGACTCTCTTCCATGCCCTGAGAACTCAGGTGGAATTGATATTAATCAGTTGCAAGAAATCATCGAATTGATTGATTCTGAACTCTTGGTCAATAATATAAGTAGTTTTGATAATTGGCTTTTAATCAGTGATAACCCAACTTTTGACGATTATATATTTGGACAGTCCGAAAAAGATGGTTTTTTATTGTTTCAGTACAGTAGAGAAAATCAAATTAATTCTTCGGCCTCCTTTGGATTTAGTTTCTACACTGGAAGTGAGTTAGATACCACAGACTATAATATGGATGTCAAGATTGATATTAGAAGTTCATGGAACCCGTTAAATACCAAGACAATCCCTATTAGGAAGGGAGATTACTGGTTATTAAAAAATACAGATGATTTGTATCCAACAAATGTTAAAATTGATAAGATATATTTCATCTCACTCAGCCAGTCTTCCTCTTTCTCAAATATTACTGATGAAGTTGATCCTTCAAACGAATCTGATTTATCACCGTCAACACTAAAAAACATAACCTTTCCCGATGGTTGCTGTGGACAAGCTATCACTTGGGATCTTGAGTCTGGAAATTATATTGTTCCTGACGGTAAAAATTTATACATAACACAATATTTTAACTCGAATCAAAGTAGTGGTTTAAATTTAACCTCCAACAATTCATCAAATCAAAACTATCTTCAAGAACTACAGATAGTCAAAGGTTACAGTAACCATATTTTGTATACTGGTGTTGGTTTTTCTCCTTCAAACTCTAATAATTTACCGATTATTGTTGGTGGTGGAGATGCCATTAGTGGATCTGGTAGTTTTAATGGCTTTGTTATAGATGCTAAAGTTGAATCATATTTTACCCAAGGTGTTAATTCTAGTGAAGTTATTTACACAGTCCCTGAAGGAAAAAACTTATTTATTATGCAGTATTATGGTGATAGTTCCGGTGAACTTAAAATAGATGGTGTTAAAATATTTGAAAATTACGGTAATTATATTTTTTACACAGGTGTGGGTTATACTCCCGCAATTACACTTTCACATCCTATTATCTTGGGTCCTGGTCAGCAAATTTCATTAAATGGAGTTATTAACGGGTACATTACTCCCATAAATTATTTTACAGAGTAGTGAAAAGTTTTATAAGTACCATATTGTTTCTTTATTCACTAGTAATTTTTTCACAAGATTGCCAAATTAATTTAACTATTCCCTCAGATTCATATGAGGCTTTTGATGACAATTTTGAATTGATTGATAATGATATTGTGTTATTACCTATTCTATCAGATGGTGATATAGATATTAGTTCATTTCAATTAAATCTTGAATTCAATCACCAGCAATTAGAAATAAATGATGAGTTACTAGGAGTTATCAATAACTCTGAATTTTATTCTTTGAATAACATAAGCCCATCTTCATTTGATGTTTCAAGCGGTGGTTTTTATAGTTCAAATATAGTTCAAATAGATTCAGTCACCTCAGTTTTTTCAATTGCCTATGCAACAAGTTTGCCTCAACCATCGATTGATGTATTAATGTATATTCCGCTTATTTTCAATGAGTTAGAGTGTTCTCAAATAAAATTTACAAATGGATATATTGATCAGCAATTTGTATTTCCAAATCAAACCTTTGAAACCTTGGTGAGTAATCAAGATGTTTCAAATTGCAATCAGGATGGACTAATTTGCATAGAAGTAACACCTGATATTTTAGGTTGTACCGATTCCGACGCGTGTAATTACGACATAAATGCTAATTTATCAGACGATTCATGTGTGTATAATGGAGAATCATGTTATGTAGTTGTTGCAAGTGACTGCTGCTGCTGTGGTCTTTGTATGTGTGTTTGTGAAAACTTTTTAGATTCAAATTACACATGCGAATTTTTTATCACAGGTGAGGATTCAAACAACGTAGTTGTTCAGGGACAAATTGAAAATTGTGAATGTAGCCTAGGACAATTGGAGGGTTGTACTGATGAAAATGCATGTAATTACGATGAGCCAAGTATAGTAGATAATGATTCATGCCTTTATCCTAACGATGGCTCTGATTGTGATGGTAACTGTCTAGATGAATATGTTCTAGTTGAAGGAGAATGCATAATAGAATTAACTGGTTGTACAGATCCTTTAGCTTGTAATTATAGCGAAAATTATAATTCTGATGATGGGTCATGCTTTTACCCTAATGATTGTGGGGATTGCACAGATCAGGGTGTTGAACAATCAATTGAACTTCCGCAAGGATGGTCATTATTTTCAACTTACATATGTCCTTTTAACCCATCATTTGAATTCATAATGGCTGATTTGGTTGAAAATAACATGTTAACCATAATAAAAGATGAAATGGGTAGTGTTTATTGGCCTGAATTTGGTATTAATACAGTGGGTGATATTCAGAATGGAAAGGGCTATCTTATCAAGGTACTAGATAATTATGTTTTAGACATTTCAGGAAGTTCTTTGAATTTTGATTACCCTATTTCAATTCCTGAAGGTTGGTCATATATTGGTTATTTACATCAAGATACTTATTTATTGGAAGATATGTTTGAATCAATAAATACTAATATTATGATTATAAAAGACAGTCAGGGTAACGTTTATTGGCCATTATTTGAAATCAATGCAATTGAAACAATGTCACCCGGTCAAGCCTTTCAAATTAATTTGTATGAAGAAGAGCTTTTTTCATATCCTTCAGCAAATAATGTCGGTAGATTATCTAGTAAAAATTTTGAATTTAGTGAGATTAACTCCGGTAACAACATGACTCTTGGAATACCTAGAAATGTTTGGAGTGATGAGCTTAGTGAAAATGATGTTTTAAAAGTATTTGATCAGAACAACTCTATTGTTGGTTACAGTAATTATAGACCCCAGGGAACAGTCATCACGGTTTGGGGAAATGATGAAACTACAATTGAAAAAGATGGATTGGATGTCGGTGAGGAATTTATTATCAGTCTCTATAGAGATAACTCAAACGTTCGAGAAGATATAATTGTAAAAAATTGGAAAGATGGTGAGGGATTTTATAGTGTAAATGGAATAAGTATTGTTGGTTCGATAGAAAAGGGTATTAATTCCAAAAAAATTATACAAATTTCAGATGTAATCGGAAGAAATATCAATCCTACGTCATGTGGTGTAATTTTTTATATTTATGATGATGGCTCAGTAGAAAAAAAGTTAAAGATTAAATGATGAAAAATTTTTTATTGCTTTTCATAATATTTCCATTTTGGATTTTTTCTCAAAACACAAATATAATTGGTGATGTCGATTGTGATGGTTTGGTAAATTCCGAAGATGCATCTTTAATATTGCAATACGTCACAAGTGTTATAGATACGCTTCCTTGCTATCAGAATTTAAACGGACTGACTCCCGATCAATTAGAGGAAATGATTAATTTGATTAGCGAAGAAATTATTGTTGACTCAGAACCAGCAATTAATTCACTAGGACCAGCTTATGACTTGTCATTATACCCTGATTTCACCCCTTTTTTTCCACAGAATAGTAATTATTTTCTTTATTATTTTGATGCAATAAGGTTTTGCTCAGAATTAGAACACGATGGTTATAGTGATTGGTATTTGCCGACTGCTTCTCAAATTCAAAAATTTTTAAAAAATAATACATCAAGTGCCAATATTGAAAATACAAATAATGTTGATGGATATAACTTTTGGTTGTATTTAGATGAGTTTTCAATAGGTGATATTGGTGGAGCAGGAGTTATGATAATTTATTATCAAAATCAGAACTTCAGAAATTTCTATTACACCACCCTCAACGATACAAACAGGTGTTTTTGTGTACGCTAATTAGATGCTGTAGTTTGGTCTAGTTGCTTATTTATTGATTTTTTATTTTGCTTTAAAGTAACCAAAAATTGCTAGCAGAAGCATTGCAACATCTGGAATTATGGTTGCAAAACTAAAATTCATTAAATCTTCATTGCCCATGACACATACAAAAACATACATTAGAACTAGTGTTCCAATTATATATGCCAGGAGAATATTTTTTGCGGTCTCAATTGCAGCATTTCTACATAAAATTAATGTTAGACCAATTATTAGAATTGCTGGCGACAGTCCATAATGCATAACTTCACACATTCTGATTACATCGGCATTATCTGAGTTAACTATAGTCCCAACAAGATCAGATGCAAAGAACATCATTACAATTGAAACTATGGTGTTGTAAGCACCAATAATTGATAGGGAGATTTTTGTCTTCATAACTAAATATTTTTAATTGTTACAATTATACAAAAATTATATTAGTTGAGTACTATTAATGAAATAGCCATAGTTACCATTAAAATATTTTCAATTAAAGTAGCCTCAGTCAAAGGAAGTTTTAAAACGCCGCCTAAACAAGCACATTCAATATTTTCTTTTCGTTTGAGACTTTTAACAACACCATATGTGGTAGCTGTTAAAATAATTAAGGTAGTAATTAAACATAGTAAAGTATAAAGTCTGAAAAGAAATAAACCTCCCAGAGCAAGTTCAACAAATGGATATGTGTAACCATAATAAAAAAACTGCTTACAAATCGGATCGTATTTTTTAAAGGCGATTACAAAAGATTTTAAATCCAAAAATTTAAAGAAACTAAATACAATGAAAAATAAACCCATGTAGTCAAACATTAGATTTTCAATTTTAAAATTATCAATATTTAAAAGTATGCTTGAAATAATAATAAATGATAAGATTAAAATTAGGGGAAATAAGGCTGTAAGTTTTACATTATTAAAACTATTTTGTTTATCAAAATCATGGTCTTCTAAAGAAAATTTTTCATTTAAAAGTCCTTGTATATTTTTTTTATCAAGTATATTTCTTGAATGTATTTCTAAAGTGTGAGTTTTTTCGTCTATATTAAATTTAATTATGTCAGAACTTATTTTTAGTGATCTAGAAATATCTCTGATACAATTTCTACATGTAATACCTACAATTTTAAAATATTGTTTGATGACCATAATTTAATATTTATTGAACTGACAAAAATATTATACAAATATCTAAGAATATTAATTATAATTTTTTTTTTAAAAATATGAAAAATTTAGTTGTTTTAACTGGTGCTGGAATTAGTGCGGAAAGTGGTCTTGGAACATTCAGAGACTCAGGTGGACTATGGGAAAATTATAAAATAGAGGAAGTCGCAACTCTCGAGGCTTTTGTTAAAAATCCTGAGCTTGTTTTAGATTTTTACAATTTAAGAAGGCGTCAGATGATTAAGTCTGAGCCAAACGATGCTCATTATTCATTAAACATGTTGGAAAAAAAATTTAATTTATCTATCATAACTCAAAATGTTGATGATTTACATGAGAGAAGTGGAAGTAAAAATGTTTTACATCTTCATGGACAACTAAATCAGTCAATGAGCACAAACGATGGCAGAGTATTTGATATAGAAGGATCTGAGCTCAATATTGGAGACTGTTGTCCTTTGGGAAGTCAGCTAAGACCAAATGTTGTTTGGTTTGGTGAAATGGTACCTGATATTCAAATTGCAACTGAGATTGTATCGAAAGCAGATATATTTATTATCGTTGGAACTTCTTTAAATGTGTATCCTGCTGCATCACTTCTAGACTACGCTAGTGAAAGTTGCAGAGTTATTTTAATTGATAAAGATCCAGTAGTAATCGATGGCATAGAAATTTTAGCTGAAAGTGCTACGATAGGAGTACCAAAAATGGTTGATAGATTATTGAAATAGTATTAATTTTGTATAATGAAATTTTTGAATGTTTTAATCTTATTTCCTTTTATAATATATTCTCAGGTTTTTTATTTGGACAGTGACTACATTGAGTTTTCGGGTAACTATCTTGAAAATAACTTTAGTTCTAATACATATTTAAATACACTGACTGATGTTTCAGTATCCTACACTATAATTACTGATTCCATGCCTAGTGAATGGGATTTTCAAAATTGTTTTCCAGTATGTAACCCAATTAACACATACAACTTTGGTCCTTTATCATTACCAGCTGACTCATCTGTTTATTTAAATGGACACTTTTATCCAAATGGTGTTTTGGGCGAAGGTTTGTTAATTATGGAGCTTTCTGCTCAACATGGATTGTATCTTGACACTGTAACTTGGAGAGGTGAAGCTGTTCTTGAGCTAGACTTAGAGGAAGTAAGTAATACAAAGAACATAAAATATATTCACAATATTAATGGTCAACAGTTAAAAAGTTTCAATAATTGCAATTACTTTTTTGTGACCTTTGATGACCATTCCACTAAGACTTATTATATAATCAAGTGATTATTCAAATCACTATTCATTAACTATTGAGAATTGAACTTATAACCAACACCTTTTATTGTAGTTATCTTTTCTTGTCCGATCTCCTTTCTAATTTTCCTAATTTGGACATCAACATTTCTTGTTGTGATATAGTAATCAGAACCCCAAATCTCTTTTATAATTTTTTCTCGGCTAAAAACAATATCACTGTGAGTAAATAATAGAAATAAAATTTCAAATTGTGTTTTAGTTAATTTGATTTTTTCATCATTTACATATACTTGATGTTTTGGTTTATCAACCCTTATTTCATTTTTTGTAGTTATTGTTGTAGGTTGTTTTTGTTTTAATATTGCTAATATTTTTTTAATTAATATTTTAGGTTTAACAGGTTTGTTAATAAAATCATGAGCTCCTGCATCATATGCTGCAATTTGAGTAAATTCTTCATTTCGAGCTGATAAAAATAGTATTATACAATTATCACCATTGTCTAAAGTTTTAATTTTTTCACATGTTTCTATGCCATTGAGCTTAGGCATCATTACGTCAATTAATGTGATATCTGGTTGAAATGATTTAAATTTCTCAATACCTTCTAAACCATTTTTTGCTTTTTCGACAACAAAATCATGTTGTAATAGGTTGTACTCAAGAAACTCTAGAATATCGGGTTCATCATCTATAAGTAAAATTTTTACCAATTTCATTTCATTAAATTAAACATAAATTATTTGATGATAAATTAATATTAAAAATTTGATCATAAAATTAACATAAAATTAACACACTTAGAACTATTACTTAATATGTAAAATGTTTTTTTGTGCTATAATAAAAAATTAAAATATCATGAAAAAAGTATTACTTTCTTTTATTACACTTTTAATGATCTCTTTTGGTAGTTCACAAGACTTCACAACTAAATGGGGTAATGGTTATAAGTTAATAAGCTCCGATGGTGAGCATAGTTTAAAGTTTGGAGGGAGAATTATGTATGATTATGCGATTTGGAATGATTCTTATGAAACTTACTCTGGTACTGAATTTAGAAGGATACGTTTTTTTAATTCTGGTAAAGTTTATGGAAATGTGAAGTATAAATTACAATTAGATTTTGCAGGAGGAGGTGTATCATTAAAAGACGTTTATATAGAAACTGAACTTCCATTCGCTGGAAACATAAGAGTCGGTCATTTCAAGGAACCATTTAGACTTGAAGCTCTTACAAGCAGTAAATACATGACCTTTATGGAAAGAGGACTGCCAATTGCCTTTTCTCCAGAAAGAAATGTGGGATTTATGTTTCACGGGGATATTGTCGATGAAAAAATTTCATTCCAAGCCGGTTTTTTTAAAGAAGCATCCTCGGGAAATGATAAGCAAATAGATAATGTAAATAACTTAACAACCAGATTAACATTTTTGCCAATCAATGACAATAATAACCTACTTCACATTGGAGCTGGATTTAGCTCCAGAAACTCCTCTGATAGTACTTACTCAATTTCATCAAGGGCAGAAAATCATTTAGCTTCCAAATTAATTAATTTAGAACTTGAAAATGTAAATAGAATGAATTTAATTGGCGGAGAATTTGCATTTGTAAAAGATGCATTTTCTATTCAAGGTGAATACATATTAAATAGTGTTGATGCATCTCAAACATTTGATTTTTCAGGTTATTATGGACAAGTTAGTTATTTTCTGACTGGAGAAAAGAGAAAATATAAAAATTCATTATCTGGTTTTGACCGGGTAAAGCCAAAAAAAAATGCAAAAAAAAATGAAGGTTGGGGTGCATTCGAAATTGCAGCTCGATATTCCTCAATAGATTTGTCAGACTCTCAAGATGGAAAGTTGAACGACATTACTTTAGGTTTAAATTGGTATTTAAATCCATGTACCAGATTTATGATAAATTATGTTTTAGCTAATTTTGTTGATTACGAAGAAAATGAAACAACTGAAAACATCTTTCAATTAAGAATGCAAATAGATTTTTAACATTAGCTTAACATTAACTGAACAATTAATTAATATTTAAAATTTAATTTTACATAAATCAAACTAGAAAACATTTAATTATGGAAACTAAAAAAATTGAAATAAGTACTTATTTATATGTTACAATTATGATAGTTGCTTTTTGTACTGCACTTATTTAATTTCATATAAACTATTTTTTACATAAATCACATCATCTAACCCCCCAAACATTTATTCTAATGAAGAAATTTTTGTCTAGATTCAGCTATCCAGTGGAGTTATACGTTCAGAAATCGGAAAGATCATTTTTATCATTTATTGCAATTAGTTTTTTAGTAGCTCTTTTTGTTTCTCCCTATCCCGGCCTAGCCATGTGGGTGGGTTTCTTTTTTGCTGCTTACGCTGCAGTTGCTAATGATAGTATTCAAACACTAGGTACTTTTATCGCATCAAATCAGGACAAAAAATGGTGGGTTTTGTGGATATTTATTGGTGGTGTTTTTTTAGCTACACACAGTTACAGTTACTTCTTTTCTGATTTTGTTGGAGCATTTGATGCTAATGGAAATCCAATTGGTGATGGTATAGCAGATGGCGATGTGAGTCATGGCCGATTATTAGCTAAAGGATTTGAAAATGCTCCTCAAAGCTTCCATTTTTTACAAATTGCAGCACCTATATTTTTATTGATACTAACGAGACTAAAAATGCCAGTCTCAACAACATTCATTCTATTAACTTCTTTTGCTGCTAATCCTGCGGCAGTTGGAAAAGTTCTTGCTAAGAGTATGTCTGGTTATGTTTTAGCATTTTTTCTTGGACTGATAGTGTTTGGTAGTATTGCTAAGCTAGCACAAAAACACTTTACTGGTAAAGCTCACTTTGGATGGACGATTGCACAATGGATTACGACTGGAACCTTATGGTCGGTATGGTTAATGCAGGATGCTGCTAATATTGCAGTATATCTGCCAAGAAGTTTAAGTTTTATACAATTCTTTGGATTTGCTGGTACTTTAGTATGCGGATTAGGTTTATTATTATACTATAAAGGAGGTCGTATTCAAAAAATTGTTACAGAAAAATCAATTGTTGATGATACTCGTTTTGCTACATGTGTTGACTTTGTTTATTGTATTATATTATTTTACTTTAAGCTCTATTCTCAAGTTCCAATGAGTACCACATGGGTATTTATCGGATTACTAGGTGGTAGAGAGTTAGGTATGGCTCTTAGAAGAAGTGGACAAAATAGTGTAATAAAAACATTTAAATTAATTTTTAAAGATTTTTCTTTTGCAATGATTGGTCTTTTCATTTCTATTGCTATAGCCATTGCAGTTAATGATCAGTTAACTTTCACTTCTATGATTAACGATTTACCTGAACAGTTTATTTCTGGAATGGTTAAATTCTTTAGTAGATTAGGGTTTTAGAAATCTATACTCTAAAATAAATTTTATCTGCCATAATATCAATTCTATATTTAGAACTAACAATATGATAAACGGCCTAAAAACAGTGTAAATTTTTTTTTATTAAAATCCTTTAATCAGTTAAGTAGGGTATGGTTCATTTACTGCTAACCCCAAAAAAAAATCATAATTTGTATATTTATAGCATGAATAAACTATTAATACTGTTATTAATTCCTTTTTTATCATTTTCGCAGGAATTATTTAATTCACAATTAATTTATGATGGGGTCGGCGAATTATATGATTGGGGCGAGTTGAGAGATGTTAATATTAATTTTTATGACTCTAATTACGATGAATTTTTAATTCAGTCATGGTTAGAAAACACTAAATTAACTTTACCAGCATCTTGCGAAATAGATGGTGAGTATTTTGATAGTGTTGCTGTAAGATATAAAGGTAATTCTACTTTTTATATACCTTACACATTAGGTAACCCTAAGAAGCCCTATAATATAGATTTCAATGATTATGACTCTAATCAGGATTTCATGGGTTATAATAAGATAAAATTAGCTAACACATTATTTGATCCGACTTGTAGAAAAGAAATTTTAGGTTATTCTATCTATAGAAACTACTTACCTTCTCCCCAAGCTAATTTTATGAATTTACATGTTAACAACGAACTCCTTGGATTATATGTTAATACAGAGGCTATTAATTCTAATTTTTTAGATAAACATTTTGGAGAAAGTGATGGAACATTTTTTAAATGTGAAAATCAAGATTTATTTGGGGTTTCAGGAGGATCTTTAACTCCCAATTTAGATTACAGGGGAATGGATAGTACTTTGTATGTAGAGAGTTATGAATTGAAAAGTGAGTCAGGTTTTAAGGATTTAATGGATATGATTAATACACTTAATAATGATATTGAAAATATTGAGAATTATTTAAATGTAGATAGAGTTCTTTGGTATTTAGCAGTTAATAGCTGTATTCTTAATGCAGATACATATAGTTTAGTAAATGTTAGAAATTATTATCTATATCAGACTGATAATGGTCAATTTCAAATTATTCCTTGGGATGTAAGTGAATCTTTTATAGGTGGTCTTACATTTTGGTGGGGTGATGTAGAAAATTTATATCAGGCAAGTCCTTATTTTGGATATGACCCTTTTGTTGAAGATAGGCCCTTGATGTATGGATTGTTACAAGTTGATCTCTATAAAAAAATCTATGAAGCTCATATCAGAACTATAATGAATGATCTTGTAAATACAACTTACTTTGAAGATGCGGCAGAAGAACTTGGCAACCTTGCCTTTGATTCAGCTCAAGATGATCCAAACTCTTTGTTTCCGGATGGCTTTGAAACTAATGTTAATGATAATTATTGGTTTTGGGACCAAGGAACAGGATTTTGGAATGCTCTTTCAGGAATATTGAATACACTTGATGAAAGAAAGAATTTTCTTAATGATCATCCATTAATGAATGAGTCCACTCCAAATATTGAATACGTTACACAAAACATTGATAGTCCACAAAATGGAGATGAGGTAATTATTTCATCAAAAATTACTAATGTTGATCAAGTTGAATTGATGATTACTACTCAAACTGATCATTTCAACTTTGCATCCTTTGTAATGAATGATAGCGGTATCAATGGTGATGTGTTAGCTGGAGATGATATATATTCTTGTGTAGTCCCTTTTTCAGAAAGTGGTACATATGTTCAGTATTATATTCGAGCGCACAATGATGATGCAATATCTCTTTCCCCAGAAAAGGCAGAGTATGAATTTTACTATTACACTGTTGTGCCTGATTTTATGCAAGGAGACTTAGTTATTAATGAAATTATGGCTTCCAACGACGAGACTCAGTCAGATGAATATGGTGAGTTTGATGATTGGATTGAAATATATAATAAGGGCACTTCTTACATCAATTTAGGAGATTATTATTTATCTGATGATATAAATACTTTAGATAAATATAATTTTCCTTCCATCACACTAGCCCCGGATGAGTATTTTATTGTTTGGGCTGATGATGATGAAGAAGACCAAGGAGTTAATCATGCTACATTTAAACTATCAGCTTCTGGGGAAGCAGTGTATCTATCAGATTCTAATTTTAATTTAGTAGATGGGTTGACTTTTGGAGAACAGCAAACAGATATGGGTTATGCGAGAGTTCCAAATGGATCAGGACCTTTTGTTATTCAATATCCAACTTTTTCTAATAATAATGATTTATCATCCTCTCAGTTGGAGTATAAGAACAATAGACAACTTATTAAAATCGTAGATATTCTAGGTAGGGGTGTAAATATTGATTCTAAGCAAACTAATACTATCCATATATTTGATGATGGTAGTATTGAGAGAAAATATATTTTAAAATAATATTATTTAAAGCCTAAAATAAATTTATCCTTAACATGTATAATCAATGATATTCCATCTGAGTTTGTTGGTAGCTCATCTGATTTTTTAGCTAGGCTAGGTTTACAGAATAATTTATTAAGTATCCTTATTTCTTATTTATTAGAAAATATCCAATACATATTGATAAAATTGATGCACTAAAAAAAAGTAAATCAGTAGGGGAGTTGAAATTTTGAGAGAGGACTAAAACCTTTTCAAAAAACTTAACAATAAGAACAATTATTATAACCTTAATAATTTTATTTTTTAGTTGGTCTAAGCTTTTTATTTTTAATGTTGACTCAGAAAATTTACTTTTTGCAAAATCAATTTCACTAATAAATAATTCATACACTCCAAAACCAAAAATCAACAAAACAATTCCAATTAGAAATAAGTCAATAGATGCAATTATTTCAAATAATAAGCTGTTGTTTGTTGAAATTGCTGGGTTAAAAATAGGGTTCTTTTTAACAATTGCATCAATTATATCCCAGGCTCCAAGCAAGAAAAGTGTTATAGAGGATATAATTGACAAGATTACAACAAGTATTACTATGAATCTTGTATTCCACAGCACTCTTTCAAATTTATTTTCCATTACAATAATTTAAGTTTATTTTTTTTAAAACAGACCCGTCATCATAAATTTCAAAAATAACGGCGTCTAAGTTTTTATTTACTATCTGTCCAACTAAGTTAATTTTTTTAATTAATGTTTTTTTGTTATTTGGGTTTTCTTGGATAAAAACAGTGTTGTTTTCAGTACTTACCTTAATTACACCAACTTCCGTGTCTCCTTGTGCATCAGTGTCATTGAATATAACGTAGCCATTTTCAGTTAAATCTCCATATTCTGTTGCAGTATTAACATTATCGTGACAAAATACATCGCTTTGTAATATATTTCCATCAAGATTTGTTTGTAGTACCCAGCCGTTCCAAACATCTGAAGGTTCAAATGGGGGATTGTAAGCACTGTAATTACTCTCATCTCCACTACCTCCAAACATATATATTATATCATTTCTAACTTTAATACCATATAGCTCATTTCTTATTTCATCTAAGCTATACCCTCTAGGGTTTGCATAATGTTTAATCCAATTTATATTTGCTTCATAATCTAGACTTACACATGTGTAGTCAAATGGTTCTCCATCGCCTTGACGAGAAGTATGACAACCATAAAGGATAGTTTCGTTAGTTTTGTCAATAGCTAGGTCAGCAGGTATAATATTAATTGTATTTGATAAATCTCTTGTCCAAATTTCTTCTCCGTCAGTGTTTACTTTTGTGATCTTTAAATTATCATCATACATAACTCCTCCATAGTAAAGGTTTTGATTGTTGTCCATTACAACACTTAGAGCATACTCAGAGTTATAATTTGTATGTGTCCAAATTTCATCTCCTGTTGTTGGATCAATTTTCATAATCATTGCTTGACCTCCATATACAATAAAAATAGTTCCAGCTTCGTCTCCTCCAATAAATCCTGAAGCGTATATATAACCGTCAGATTCAAATGTTGTCATTCTAATTCCGTCAAATTGAAACTGATTTCCTGAGGATGAATAGGTCTGCTCCCACATTATTGATCCATCATCTCCATTTAGCCTACATAACCATCTTTCTTGTGAATTTCCAGCACCACCTGAAATAAGATAGTCAACTCTATTTTGATCGTTTATTTCAGAAATACCAAAACCAATTTTATCATAAATTGATTTTGTCCAAATTAATTCTCCACTGTACCCATCAATTTTATGAACTCTTGCCATATTATCTGGCATAAATACAACTGCACAATTTCCATCACTGTCAACAACTCCACGATTTACTTTGCCGGGAGGGCCATCAGTAAATACACTCTCCCAGATTATATTTTGGTTATAACTTGTCTGGTTTGGTATAATTTGAGACTTTAAGTTAAATGATATTAAAAAAAATATTGGTAGTATTAATCTAACCATGTTTCATTAATTTATTTTACAAATTAAATATATTAAACAACATTACAAAGAGGAGTAGTTGATGTTTATATAAATATATCTAGGAGTGCTAGGTCCGTAAATGAAGTTACTATCGCGATTCCTAGTACTATCAAAATCATTTTGGTAATCATTTGTGATATTTTTCACTCCTAAACTGTACTTTAATTTTGAATTTAGTTTGCTTAATGTTGATGTGTAAGAAAATTTAAGGTCTATTGTGTTAAATGGTTTTGTTTTGAAGTATTCATCATTAGATTGTTCAGGAGCGCCAGCATAGTGAATTAATTTCATTTTACCAGTATTGTTAATATTTATTGCTAAACTAATCTTATTATCATGGATATATTGCAAAGTCAAATAACCATATGTATTTGGAGTTTTCAAAAATCTTTTTGTTTTTTCAATTTCGGAAGAATAACTTACTCCACTTGAGTGTTTAGATCTTTGCATTGTAAATGAAGACTCTAATTCTATTTTTTCATTGAAGTTTAATCTGTGGTCAAAAGTTAGTCCGTAAACTTTTGCAGACTGTCCATTAGTTTTTAAAAAAACTTGCCCATAATCATCCTCACCTTGATACTCTTGTATAAAAGTATTTTCTAAAGTGGTATGAAATGACTGTAATGTAATTCCCGATATAACTTTTCTTGAAAGTAAATCATAATTAACTGATGAGCTAAAACTTTTTGACCTTTCTTCTTTTAAGTCACTATCGATTTCAATTCGTGATATACCTCCACCTGAAAAAGTCATGTGAAGATCAGAGTCAAACGATTGTGGTGATCTATAGCCAGTTCCGTAAGAAAATCTGAATTGAAAATTGTCAATTAATTTATAATTAAATGCAATTCTGGGACTAAAAATTAAATTTTCAATCATCGAATGTTTATCTAATCTAAAACCTGTTAATATGTTTAATTTATCTAAAAAAATCCAGTCTCCTTGAATGAAACCACCAGTTGTAGTTGAACCTTGTTGGATTAAATAATCATAAGCTTTTATTTGGTCAAATATTTCGTCTTTAATTATTTCACAGCCAACACTAAAGGTGTGATTTTTAACTACACGATTTAATTGAGCTCCACTTTGAAAAACTTGGCTTTCTGAGTTTCCAAATGGCGGATTTGACAAGTAAATTGAATCCTCAAATGTACTTTCTGTTGGCCTGACTCCTGTGAAATGAGTTCTGTCAGTGTATTGAAATGCAGCAAAAGAAGTCAATGATGTTTTGCTATCTAAATCTAAATTATAATCTAAATTTCCAAAATAAATTTTGTGTTTTCTTTCTTCTGCTTGTTGTAATATTTCAACTCTTTGATTTGTCATTTCTCCTCCTATTCTGTATTCATTTATATTGCCAAGGTTAAATTCAATTTTTTGTTTGTCTAGATTAATAATAACACTTGTTCCGATACTGTAATCTTCAATTTTTGACAATTCAGAAAAGTTATCATTGTTATGATCATAAAATCCTCTATCACGAAAATTAGTAAAAACTGAAAATCCAATTTTTTTTGATTTTGAAAGAATATTTGAATTTGTTGAAATAATATTTTCCGATCCTGAATTATTTATAAGACCATAATGAAGTTCAAAGTTGTGACTGTTTTTATCAGCTTTACGTGTTATTATATTTACTATGCCACCCACTGCTGATGAACCATAAAGAGCACTAGATCCGCCTGTTACAACTTCAATTTTATCAATCATATTGACTGGAATCTGTTCAAGTCCATATAATCCAGTAAGTGGGCTTAGTATGGATTTTCCATTGATTAGAATTTGGGAATAATTTCCACCTAATCCATTCATCCTTAGTTGAGTATAATTGCAACTTTGACAGTTTGTTTCTACTCTTATACCAGGTTGAAAGTTAAGTCCTTCAAATAGGTTACAGGCTTGAATACTATTTAATCTTTCTGAATCAATTAAATTAACTATTACAGGAGAATCTTTTTTTCTTTTGTTTGTTTTAGTTCCTGTAACTACAATTGGATCTAAATCATATGATGGGTTTCCTATGTTGATTTCAATAACATTTAAACCGTATTTAATATTAAATTTGAACTTCTTTTCATAAGACTTATTATTTGAGACAAGTAAGGTCAATTCCCCAGTTGTTGAATTATCTAAAAAAAAGTAACCATTTTCATCTACGAAACTAGTGTTATTGGTTTCTAAAATAGAAATCTTTACATTTTTTTCAACTAGGTCTACATTTTTCACTACTCCTTCTATTGTTTGAGATTTGATAGAAAGGGAAAATGTTAAAAAAATAAAAAATATTGCATTTACTTTTCTCACTTAGCTAATGTAATTTGTTTTTTAGATAATTTTGTTAATTATTGCAAATAATATTTTATGGCGAAGCTTCTACACATAATTTTTATATTTCCAATTTTCCTTATCTCACAGAACTGGAATTTTGAGAGTTTTTATGATGGTTCAGGAAGGCATCATCCAATAACTTTTTCTGATGAAAGATACGGTTACATTATTGCCGGACAAGATGGTGATGGGGTATACCTTGGTGATGTTTACAGATTTGACACATATGAAAATTCTTGGACTCAACTCATTGATTTCCCCGGTGGTGCCAGAGGATATGCATATGGGGTTTCAGATGAAAACTATGCATATGTAGGTTTTGGAAGTAATGGCGAAGGATATTTTAATGATCTATGGAGATTTAATTTTATTGATAACTCATGGCTTCAACTTGCATCACTTCCGGACATAGGAAGAAATCACCCGGCAATGATATTGACTGATCAAAAAATATTTGTGGGTTTAGGTAGTGTAGATTCAAATAACTTAGGTGATTGGTGGGAGTATGATATAGAGGGAAACTCATGGAGTCAAAAATCAGATTTTACTTTTGGTAACAGACACCATCCTTTTTATTTTTCTATCAATAATATACCTTATGTTGGATTTGGTCATGGAGATTACGTTAATGATAATATTGTAATTTATAATGATTTTTACAAATTTGACAGCCCAAATAATAGTTGGATTCAGTTATCTGATTTTCCCTCTGAGGGAAGGGTAGCTGGCACACAATTTAATTACAATGAATTTGGATATGTTTTAAGTGGTGATGGAGATGATCATGGTCCACTCGATAGTGGTGAACTCTGGCAATACGATCCAGTTGATGATAGTTGGACTCAACTTACTTCACATCCTGGTGGTGCAAGATGGGCACCTGGTTCTTTTGTAGTCGATTGTAAAGTTTATTTAACATCTGGTTATGAAGCAGAATCTGATATTTATTATAACGACTTGTTATCATTTAAGTTATTACAAGAATGTGGTTGTACAGATTCAGAGTCTTTCAACTACAATCAAATTGCTACAATTGATGATAATTCATGTTGTTATTTTTCCGGATGTACTAATCCAATGTCTTTTAATTTCAATGAAAATGCCTGTCATGATGATGGCTCGTGTATACCAATAACTCTAGGATGTTTAGATGAATCCTCTGATAACTATTCTCCAACGGCCAACACGTCTGTAGCATATGTTGGACCAAACTATTTAAACCTTGGACCAGGTGGTTTTCATTATAATGACTTATGGGATATGCAATTTAATGTTAATGAGTTATCGACAATTAAGTCAGTTGACATCTTCGCTGAAACCAACTTTACAACTACACTAGAAATTTTGGATCTAAATGATATCCAAATTTTCTCACAGTCAATTAACTTAACAACTGGTTGGAATGAAATATCGATCAATTTTGATATTAACATTGGTATGGACTATAAAATTGGAATTGTTGGTGAAAATTTAGGGCTTTACAGAAATAGTAGTGTAACTCCGTCAACTTTCCCCATCGATTTATTAGATGTTATCACTATAACTGGAAACACTACCGATAGTCCTTTAGACTATTATTATTACTTCTATAACTGGCAAATTGAGATAAAGTGTGATAATAATAGTGGTTGCACTGATTCAGAAGCATGTAATTTTAATCCTGAGGCAAATGTTGACGACAACTCATGTGAATATGCAGTTGAGTTTTATGATTGTTCCGGAAATTGTATTAATGATTTAGATAATGATAATATATGTGATGAGGAAGATGATTGTATTGGTGAGTTTGACGAGTGTGGTATTTGTAACGGAGATGGACCCATTCAGTACTATGACTGTTTTGGTAATTGTCTAATTGATACTGATAACGATAGTATATGTGATGAAATTGATAATTGTCCTGATGTTTTTAATCCAAACCAAGAAGATTTTAATTTTGATAACATTGGAGATGCTTGTGCCGGACTAAATATTGAAAAGCATATAACTAACAATTTTGTAGTTTTTAGTTTCGATATAATCGCAAGAAATTCTAATAAAAAAGGATTTATTTTAAAAATCATAAGTGATGGTTCCGTTGAAAAGATATTAAAATTTCAATAGAATATTACTTATTTTTTAGCTATAAAAATCGATATAATTCCCATTGTTATTTTATTCACTTTGCACTGTCTGAAGCCAGTTTCATTGAGCATTTTTATGAATTTTTTATCATTTGGAAATGCGTTAACAGATTTTGTAAAATATTGATAGGCTCTCTTATCTCTTGAAATGAAGTATCCAATAATTGGTAAAATTATATTAAAGTAAAACAGATAAAATTGTTTGAATATTAAGTTTTTAGGTATAGATGGTTCTAGAATTATAAGTTCACCTCCACTTTTTAGGACTCTATTAAATTCCTTGAGACCTCTTTTTATGTTCT
>CETK01065856.1_pt1 | contig 19481 bp, 15 predicted proteins | sample 361431 | NCBI WGS metagenome assembly CETK01 (sample SAMEA2622452, study PRJEB7988) | marine metagenome | biome: marine biome (ENVO:00000447); feature: surface water layer (ENVO:00002042); material: "saline water (ENVO:00002010), including plankton (ENVO:xxxxxxxx)" | depth 5 m | reverse complement strand
AAAAAAAAAACGTGAAAAAGAAAAATTTGTTTCCTTACGTCTCCTTTGTTTGATAGGTGTTGAGGAATTGACGTCCAACCCTTCTTAGAGCGTCGGCTCAACCGATGAGCTAGGCCTGGGCATTCGGGTTAAACTTTAATTCAAAAAGGGTTCGTAGACTTGATAGCAAATTACATACGCACCTACCAAAGTAGGATATTTATGCTTATTTGTGCGCTGTCGCTTTCGGGCTGCGGATTGATGCCTAATCTCATACCGGACATCCAAACCGAACAAATTAGAATCTCAGCCTCTCCGAGAGTTAACCAAGGCTTCCCGGTTGCTGTGGACATTGTCTTGCTCAATGAAAACTTGTTGGTTGAGGGGGTTAAAGACTTGTCAGGCAAAGAATGGTTTAAAAAACGTGACCAATTTGCGATAGACCATCCAAAACTCGCCCATATAATTCGGCGCGAAGTTGTTGAGGGAGAAAATCTACCAGCAGTTAAATTAAAATACTCTCAGAGAACAAAAGCCAAAGGTGTATTTGTCTTCGCAAATTTCCTTGCTGACGGCACCCATCGACTAAGAATTGATACAATCAAAGAACCGAAAATTGTTTTAACAGATAATCTAATGAGGCTGGTGACAAAATGATTTACGCGTTTTTAATCAATACCTCAAAAATTTACATACCTATGAAAATCGAAGGTTGTCTTTATGGCTAATTTACCAACCGAACTTTTATGGCATGAGGGAATGCTTCTTCTGCCCCAACACTTTCAACAACAGGCAAATCGGCAAGATATGGTTACGCACTGGCGTGTCGGCTCGATCAGCCCGAATGCCTGGGGCATAACCGAACTCTCTTTTGATGAAGCATCTATAATCCACGGCCTTTTCAGGATTGAGCGAATGGAAGCGGTAATGCCAGACGGGTTTATTGTTCAATACCCTGGCGAAGGTCAAGGATCCCTAGAGATTGATCTTACAATTTTAAAAGATGAGTTAAGAGCTGCTCCTGGAGGAGTTTTTCTCACGTTACCTAAACTCTCAAATAGCGCCGCTGGGACGCAAGGAGAACTTCCTCGTTTTACCGCATATCAGGGATCGCCGGTGGCTGATGCGCACACTGGTGATAACGAAGTCTTGATTGAGCGCTGTTCACCAAATCTGAGCTTGGTTATCGGCAGCGAACCGTCTGATCAATTTACTTCGCTAAAAATCGCGGAGGTCACGTGCCGCGATGAAGCCTACAATGTGACGACATACTTCCCACCTACGCTCCGACTTCAATCATCATCTTGGCTGGGCCAACGACTATCAGATCTCTCGAGAAGGATGCGAGAAAAAACTGTTTTCTTGCAACAACGAATATTCGGTTTAATAGCGGAAGGGAGTGAGACCCAGGCGGCGGATGCTCGTGATAAACTATATGCTGTCTCATGTAATTTGCCCGAACTTGAAATGCTGGTCGCTACTTCTACGGCACACCCCTTTCAAATTTATACTCTATTGATGCGCTTAACAGGATCTTTAAGTATCATGCATCAGAATTTGATACCTCCAACCCCGAAACAATATGATCATAGCAACATGGGGCCAACGTTTAATGATGTAATAAATTTTTGTAATACGTGTCTAGACGCGATACAAGAGCGATATCAAACGGTCGCTCTTAATGAAATAGACACTGGCTTTTCGTTGAGGGACTCCGAAAATTTGAACTTGAAAACATTGATTATCGGCCTTCGCTTGCGTCCGAGCCAAAGCGAAGAGGATGGCATGAAGTGGATGAGCTCCGCCATCATCGCGGGCGCCGCAAGGGTTGGCGACATGATAGAGCGACGTATTCGTGGAGCCACCCGACAACGGGTTGAGCGTGAAGCAAGTATGGAGCTCCTTCAGTCTAGAGAGGTTATTCTGTTCGCTATTGAACTGACTGAAGATGACATGCAGGAAAGTACTGAACTCCACATAATAAATGTGTTACCAAATATGGGTGAGATTAAACCTCTTGAGCTCACCTTATTCACAATGAATTCGAATTAGGATTTAGGTCTTGGAAGAAAACCGCACATTAGACGTTGTCAGGCAATTTCGGCTTTTCTACGAAGTGGTAAAAGAATGTGAGAGCAACGCATCTCAAATAACCGTAGATGTCAGAACTGGAAGAACAGCTACAAATCAAGACGAAAAACAATCGAATATTGGCGAAACACAGCTACCAAACACATTAAGTCAAGAAGCTCCGTCTCGCTACGGAGCCACAAATGGTGGTAATATCGCGGAAGTCTCAAAAATAGTTGGTCGACTTGTAACCGCATTGGAAGACCGCGGACGCGACTTCTCTTTATATGGCGGTGAATATGGAGCAAGACTTTTTCAAAGGGTCATTTATATTTTTGCAGCTTTTGCGGACGAAATGATGTTGTCTCGACATTGGAACGGCAGGGAAATTTGGTTAGCTAGTCCACTCGAGGTTAGGCTATTTGGCTCTCAGTCTGCTGGTGAGGAGATATTCTCTGACATCGAGGGTGATCTAGCCGATTACGAACTAGGCAAACGCGACATGGCAAAGGTGTATTTAATGGCGTTGAACTTAGGTTTCAAGGGTCGTTATAAAGGATTAGAGAATGAGGGCAAGATTGGTAAATATAAATCATCCCTGTTTGCTCTCATAAACGACAGGGATCCGTCTCATGAACAGGCAGGAAAATTATTCCTTGGCAATATATATCAATATAACCAAACAGGGGGCTCACCACAGTTTATGCCATATTTAAGGCCCTGGTTACTCTCTATCGTCGCCGTTGTTATTGTTTATGTGATTGCGTCCCACTTGGTGTGGGCGACATCGGTTTCTGACTTAGAAGAAGTTGTCCAAAGTCTCATCACACAATTGAGCCGGTGACGGAGAAGTGAAAAAATGTCTTGGCTAATAAGTGCAGCAGCGAGCGTCGGTAATTCCCCATTATGGGTTAAAATATTATTATTAGTTTTTTTTCTTTTGGTGATAGTATTCATTTTCGTACAAATATGGCGTTACGGTGTCCGAAGGGCCAAATTACCTAAAGATAAAGATCCAAAGACGGAGCTGAATTACGTAGCTCAAAACATGAAATCGTCTTTTATTGCCGCGCATCATGCTATGAAAGACTTTTTTCCTGGACTAAATTACAAGTATTCAACACCAGTTTTTCTTCTAATCGGCCCAGAAGATTCTCAAAAAACGGAGCTTATGAACGAAGCGGGCCTATCGAGCCAATTGGGGCATACGGTTACCGGCAACCCCTGTACTTGGTCCATTTTTGATCGCGCAACCGTTGTTGATGTTCGAGGGGAAATAATTTTTGGCGGTACTCGGGGTTCAAAAACTAATAAGCAATGGAGCTTATTTGTAAATCTATTCCAACGCTTTCGACCGCAAAGGCCGCTCGATGGAATAATTATTGCTATGCCAGCTAAGAGCATGTTGGATCAGGCATTTAATGCGAAGGAAGCACTTACCGAAACAGCAGAAACCATTCATCGAAGTATTGGTGAATTACAGTCCAAATTAGGTATGGCGCTCCCGATCTATTTAATAATAACAAAATCCGAAGATATGGCTGGATTTTCAGAGGCTGCTTATATTTTACCGGATGAATATAGCAGTGAAGCTTTTGGGTGGGCTAGTCCCTATCCATCTGGTGCAGCTTATTCAAACGATTGGTGCGAGGAGGCGTTAAGAGAGCTTGTTCCACGAGTTCAAACTGCAATAAATGAATCACTCACGCTATCAAACCCAAACGACAATAATAGAAACGATGCCATTTTATTTCCAAGTTCCATTGAGAGGTTAAAAGACAATCTGAAAATTTTCCTTGGAACCGTTCTAAGGGTTTCAAATTTTAACAAGTCCGCTTCTTTACGTGGAATATTTTTTACTGGAGCAATAACGGAATCTCAATTTTCGCCGGAAACCTCGGTAAATCGTAGGCGGTCTTTTGTCCATGGTCTTCTGGAAAGGAAAATCTTCCCTGAGTTTGCCTTGGCTATCCCGCTAAATTTAAAGCTTTTATCAACAAATAAACGCGTCAGATTTGCACAATTCGCTCTTACTATCACAATTTTATTAGGGATAGTCGGCTTGATGAATGCGTCGATCTACCTAGACGAGTCTTCGCGAAGATTGACTGCTTCTGTGACTGCGATATCTGCGTCCGCCGAGCAGTTGCGTTTGGCCCATCAGGATGGCCTTTCCACACTCGATCTAGTCTCTGTTGGTGAAGCTGTTTCGGTCATGAATAGGCTTGAAGCTATCGGGGAAACTGATCTTCAACTCACGACCGTGCCTACTACCTGGTTTGATAACTTACCTAGTCAAATCGTTGAGGTGATGAATTTGGCGTATGATAAGTTTCTTTATGAGGAAATGCATTTGTGGCTCACAGCTCGTGGGACAGAAATCGCTAACTCCGCTCCCGATAGCAAGCGTGAATTCCTTTACTATCATGATACTAAAGCTACAATTGTAAAATCCAAAGATAGAGCGATTAATGACGACAGTCCAAGCCCAGACTTTTCAATCGTGGACGGGTATCTGGAGCAGTTATCAACCTTTGAGAGAATGGTAACAAACTACGAAAGGATACAGCCTGATAAAGACACGATTGCTCTCAGGACAGTAGCAAAATACCTATATGATATCGACTTAACAACTGAGTTCGTTGAATCCGTTGCGCCAACTTTATTTGGCGGTAGAACCAATAATGTACCTCCTGTAAACCTAGAAAATTTAAAATCCGCTGCACGAAGCAAGATGGAGCTAGTGTGGGAAAATTTGATATACAACTGGGTGTCCCGAGATGGTTTAGTTGACCAACTTGTTGATTTATCATCGGCGGTAAATATTCAGTACGATAAAGAAAGCATATCAAAGACGGATTACCAAAGGCTTCGGAAAATACGAATTACACTCGGTAAACTGAAGAAGAACCTAAATTCTGGCCGTTATGACTGGATTGCAAATGAAAAACCTATATTAACAAAGGGGTTAGATGAACGGCTGAAAACCATAGAGGCTCAAGGGCTCCTTGGGCCTCAGTCAAAAGAGCTGTTGATAGCTCGTTTTAACGAGATTCATCGGGTAACTCGCAGTAGGCTCTTGCAGTTTCCTATGCCAGACATAGGATCTGTCATCATAGTAAAAGATGGCAAGCTTAAACTCGCAGACCATTTAGATAGCCTCCACGTCAAACTTGTTGCCGCTGAACTTCAAGATGGAAGGAACAACGCGAAAGTAGAGGAAAAGTTATCACAAATTGACATTATGATACCGACGAAGGCGCCGAATGGGCAACATGTTGTTTGGGATGTTCAGGTGCTGAACGCTGCCCTCAATGATGCAAAAAACTACGAAGAAATATTTTATCAGAACCCCCAAACATCCCGTTCTAGAAATTCAATGGACGAAACAGTTTCTCGCTTAACTGGATACGGTCTTTCAACTAGGATCGCCAGTCAAATAAATATAGCCATCAAATTTAAAAGAACTCCTTATTCTTCCGATTTTAAGGGTATGGAGGATGCACTTAGTGAGAGAGTTGCCAACTTCTCTATGGCAATCAAACCCCTTCAGAGCCTTTTTGAAATTTTAGGTCAGAATGCGTCAAAATCTATTTATATAAATTCAACAGAGCTGGCGATCTCAGAGGCACTCGAAATAATAAAAAGTACAGACCAGCTTTTACTCGCTTCCAACCCATACTCCGCAAGAAACAAAAACTTTTCGAAATGGGACGGTGCTACCCCTCCACTACGTCAGCTTATTGGGCTTCGCGGCAATGGCCAAATAGACACGTACGTTGACCAACAACGGCAGCGAGTTGAGTTTCTCGCAAGAGAGTATGTAGCACCAGCTCTAAACTTTTTACTAAAGACCAGCGAAAATCGGGTCAGACCCTCAATAAGGAATATTACAAAGTGGCAGAGCATACTGGAAGATTTAAATTCGTACGATACAATGCAAGCGGATAATGCAATCTTTCGACTAGAGGCCTTTATCGGCGATTTTATGGGTGCTAAGGACTGCCAATCTGTTGACGAATTAACCATAAATCCTGCAAACGACTTTTCGTGGTTCACCGATAGATTAAAGAGACTAAAAACAAGCTTGACTGCTCGTTGCGTCTTTATTCGTTCAAGAGACCTCTCAAATACCTACGCCGCTTTAAGTCGTCGGTTCAATGAGACGCTCTCAGGCAAAGCCCCATTTTCACTGGGCAGCTTTTACGGATCTTCCGTATCTGAATCAGTCGTCAAAAGCTATTTAAAAGATTTCGATAGATTTTTAAATAGCGGCGGTGGCGATCCGATGCTCATGATTTTCACCGAAGACGATGGTGAAGCGGAGCGCCGATTTATAAATCGAATGGACAAGCTTGCATTTATTTTCAACCAGGCGGAAAATTTAGAAGATCCCAAAGCCCCCAATATCTGGATGATAGAACCTCAGTTTCGTGTTAACCAAGCATACGAGGTAGGTGGAAGTCAGGTAATAGGATGGGAAGTAACATCGGGAGAGAGCTCCGCATCTCTTTATGGTGGCGGTAAGAGAATTAAGTGGTCAGTGGGCGAAGATATAAAGATTAAATTTTCTTGGGCTTTAAACGCAAAAACACGGCCGGTCGGCGATCCTAAACGTTCCGACCTCTTTGTAGACGGAAGAACAGCTATCTTCAGCTATAAAAATGAATGGGCACTTTTTTCAGCAATAGAAAGAAATAGAACAGCCGTGTTTAATATAGCAGAAGACGAGAGAAAAAACTTTCATATTCTCCATTTCAAGATTCCAACCGTTTTAAACTCTGCTCAAAATAACGCCAGTAATAATATTCCAACGGGGAAAACCGAAATCTTCGTTGCGTTGAGGATTTATGGTTCAGAAACTAAGGGCGCGCCAAGACTGATGATACCGACGATGCCTGCACAAGCCCCAAGTAGCGAGGTCATATCAAAACGAAGTAAATGATCGATATTTTAGAACTATTAAAACCAATACCTGGCGACGACCCTGGTGGTATTTCCCTATTGTACGAAGGAACTCATGACCGCCTTATGGAAGCTCGACGAGAAGAAGACCCTAACTTACCAATGGGGGTGTGGGATCGCCCCTTAAAAGAGGCTTCGTGGTCGGAGGTTATAGAAATAGGAACTGATACGCTTATAAATAAGTCAAAAGATCTGCGCACCTCAGTAATTTTCGTCGAGGCGATGTTAATAAGAGATAGCTATGATGGCTTTAAACTCGGTTTAGAGTTTCTAAATAGACTATTGGATGATTATTGGGAGAGTATGCATCCCAAAATAACGGGTGATGAAGATTTAGAAAACCGCATGTTAATCTTTGAATGGTTTGCGCAGAAGACCGGCATTGCGGTCCAATTCCAGAAACTTACAGCACCGGTTACCTCTATCGAAAGTTACAACTACTTTGACTGGGTAAAAGTTGATAAACTATACAAAGCTCCAAAAAAACGGCAGTCCAAACGAGAACGAGAGTTAAATTCAAGTGAGAGACTCGCCATTCCGTCGATTGCTGGATATGAAAACAGTTTAATCAACACACCCACAAATTGGTTGAGGGACAACTTTGAAATCGTGATTGAGTGCTCACAATTAACCACCACTCTGGATGAAAAATTAACCACACTCATGGGGAAAAGTGCCCCAAACCTACGCCCAATTCATAGCGCGCTGGAAGATATTAATGTCAAAACAAAGATACTGTTAGATCAACGCGAACTACAGGAACGAGCACTTAAGGAGCAGGAACACGAAGAACAGCGTTTGCAGAATATGGACAGTGAAAATAACGCCAACAGCCCCACCTCAGAGGTTCAGACCACGGATGTAAGTCGGCAGACCACTAACGGGAGTGAAGCTACGACCCTAATGCAAGACCAGCTTCCACCTGAAAAAACCAACTTCTCTTCGGGTACACCTCGTTCGCGTGACGAAGCATACGAGGCGCTCGCTAAAATTACCACTTATTTATTGGAACGAGAACCTCATAGCCCCACTCCCTACCTTCTGCGAAGGGCTGTTTCTTTTAAGGATATGACACTAGCTGATATGATAACTAGTTTTGTTGACGATGACTGGCAAAGAACCAATCTGCTTAAGCTTATGGGTATGGAAATGCCCAGCGCAAAAAATGTTAAAAAAAACTAATGGATTGAGTTCTGATTAAAGTGTGTTTACTGCCCCTGAATTCATTGCTTTAAATATAATTTGTAAATGGAGGTTCAAAAATGACCGACAGATGGAAAATAATATTACTAATTATTGTCGTCGTTATTGCTCTGTTTTTTGCTTTCTTTTTGGGTTTAATTCTTGGGCAGCCTGAAACGAACAAGTCCGAGGCGTTAAAAGAATCAAAAACTATCGTATCGACAACTCCAGCTTCCTCTAATGATAAAATTTTGCAATCGGATAAAAATACCGAGCAGGTCGAAGATGAAACAAACAATAATACCACTTCTAATTTGGTAGAGTCCCAAGGACAAGCTGCCGATAGACCTAAAAATCAAGATTCGTCAGATAATGGAAAGGAAAACGCTGAAACAACAAGTAGTCAGGCCTCGATATCAAATCCACACATTGAAGAGACATTAGCAAAGTATCTTGCAGACCAGAAAAAAAGAAGGGCTACAAAATCAAATTTTAAAGCACAAAGTCTCAATTTAAACAATAAAAACAGTAATAAATCCAATGATGCAGACCAAAAACCAGATAGAGAACCGTTGTATACGATCTCAAGTTTGAGAGAGATAAAAGATGCAAATGTGGGCATACTTATGAAACAACTCAACGAGGTTGGTCTTGAGCCCTATCTCGTCGAAATGCCTTCAATAGAAAAACCTATGTCAATGATGCGGATTGGATATTATAAATCACGTCTTGAGGCGGAATTAGATCTTCCTAAAATACCAAAAACGGCCCAAACCTCATTCATTATACTGAGGGTGGCTAGCCGCACCAAGTCAAAAACACCATAGCCTTAAACGACTCTTCTGGTAGACAAACTGAGGTACTCTTGATGGATTTTATATTTGTAACCAACTCATTGAATGTATTCAGCGCTGGTTTATTTACCTTAGTGGTAATACTCGCTTCAGCCTTACTGGTTGTAATTAAAAAAAATGAGAAAATAAGAAAAGAAGACCAGCAAAAACTTTCTATCTCGCTAGATGAAAAAATAGCTACAGTGCTGAAGCTCCAAGAAAATAATTTTTTGATTTTGAACCAAACGTCTCAAACAATAGCCGCTCACTGTCGGCGAGAAGCAGGAAGACAGAAAAAGATCCATGATATTGTTATTGAAGTAAGAGAAGAGCTCGTAAACCAAAATCTATCAAAGATGAAGGTCGACGACGCATTAAAAAGTATGCTGAATGTTGATGTGGGCGAAGAGTAGAACCTTTTAATTTTTTTTTCCGGTGCGCCGAATAAACTCTTGGGGCGTTAATAGACCCGCCCTAACTAACGCTCGTAGCGAATTCTCATTGTCTAAACTCCTTAAATCAAAAGAGGTTTCATTTGACTGGAAACGGCTAGTATCCTCTTGATTGTACTGATCATTCAGATCCAAGCCTTCTAATGCCTCATCATTTTCCATCGGAAGTTGAATACTTTGTTCTTGGGGCGTTATTGTACCTGCCCTATCTATCTTTTCAGGATAATGCACTCCTGCATACTGTACGTGTTCACTAACTTCTAATACTTGATGGATTACTTGCTCTAAGTGTTCGTCTGATTCGGAAGGTTTGGGTGATTTGTCAGGTTCCACTGGCTTAACAGAAATTGGATTATTTGCTGTCCCTTTGTCTGTTTCAGAAATTTCAGTTAATGCCTCAATCTGACCTTTAACAATTTGCTGTTTTTCCTGGTGAAAAGCCTCGCTCGCAACAGCAATTCCATCGCTATCAGTTGATGTTTGTACTTCTTTTGCAAAATGGAGCTTGTTGTTTTCCACATCTACTTTCTCATCCGTCGAACTATCGTGGAAGTTTTTAGCTCCCGCCATTTCTCGTAAACGCGATAAAGCTTCACTATGAGAAATATCGATTATGTTTTGTATTTTTGTATCCACCGATGAATTTGCTTGAGAAAGGGAGTCGTAACTCGTTTCTGTTCTCTCAGAAGCCCTCTGATCAGTGGCTATAGTACTGCTCGCGAATAAAGACGACTTTACTGGAACGTTCTTGTCAGTAAAATTGATCACGTCCGCGGCGAAAGAGGGATCAAGCGTGCCATGTTTCGTCTCCTCTACTTCCGCCAGGCTTGTTGATATATTTGCCTCCAATACCTCTTCCTCTTCTTCCTCTTCTTCCTTTAGATTTCTTGCAATGTTTTCCGAAGTATTTGTGGGTGGGTTGAAAGCAGGGTTCAGCAAAGGTGGTCGAATTTGCTGGTTACTTTTATCGATTGCCAAGAAATTCTTAATGATGAAATAAGGTAGTCCCATAAGCCCAAAGATGGAGGCCAACTCAAAAACGCCAACCATATTGGAGATCTGATCTAAATTTGTAATAAAACTGTAACTAAGATAAGCCAGCAAGGTTAAAGAAAACGATCCATAAACCAGACTTATAGATCTCGAATTATTGAATATGAAATACAAAACAAGAAAGACAAAGAATGAGATTGCTATTTTAAAGAATGATAAAAATTGGTCTTCTCTACCTGTGGCATCAGAGACAAAAGATAGTGAAAAAACCGATTCTGCAACCCCTGCTAGAGCCAAAACACCAAGCGAAAGAACTGTTATAAAAAACCACGTTTTAATCAGAAAACCATTAGCTTCCATTAATCCTCCAAGTGAAACTAGTTGCCACCCATTAAAAACCAAGAGGCTTAATAATTAAGTCACATTTTACAGGCAAATCATAGGCACTGGCTCTCGCTATGCATTTTTTTATTTTTATCTCGTTATTTGCCTGAATAGATACCATCATCTGTAAACTTCGGTGGCGATCAGGGTTCGCCACTGAGAGTATACGATTTCCAGCCTCCCAAGAGCTTCCTGTACCCATTACCACGTTTATCGCTCGTAACTTCCACTCATCGGGCATGTAAAAGCAAATAGATAAAAAAATGATGGGAGTAAATAATAAGACTGCGGCCCAGCCTAGCATGTGAAGCCGCGATTTTAGTTGAGTCTTTTCCAAATCTTGAGCAGTTTTATTTAAGCTTGCAACAGTCGCTCCTAAGTCCAAAGCTAAGCTATTGTAATTATCTGCAAAATTCTCAGGAACCATTAAACTGTTTCCGCCCGATGCATGTTCTTGTTCTTGAACCTTAGCAGATTTGGCTTCCTTGTTGACTATTAGCTCGAGGCTCTCATCATGGCCTACCTTACTATCCATCCGCTTTTTTCCATTTTGAAATCTAACAAAATTATTTAGATATATTTGTTGAAATGTTTCATTTGTCAGGCTTTACTCTAGCTCTACTGCTAAAAACGACGCTAACATCTCCATCTCGAGCATCCGTCCCCAGTTGAGCCAATTCAGTTTCAAAACTAGAGAGCGCTTCTTCGTATTCCGCAACTTCTCGTATCGATACTGTCTTCTTGCCATTTAATATCTCAGCTCGCTCTCTAGCTCTTATTGAAGCAAAGGTTACTTTATTTATTTTTTCTCCAAGCCAACGGCTAAATAAATAGATTATGATGCAGGCTATGACTAAAAAGAAAACTGTCAGCCAAAATAATTTTTGGTTATTATCTCTTATCTCTGAATAAAAGTCTTCGTCAGGGACAATTATGATCATTTCAAGGTCTTGTCCGACGCTCCTTTGTAGGATTTTACTTGAAACCCAATATTTTACACCAGTTTGAGAGTTTATTTCGATAGCTTGATTGGCTCCCTCCCGTCGACTCTTTAAGATTTCCGATAGTGTCAGGTTTTTACTTACTCTAAGTCGTTGGCCAATAATTTTAGGCTGCGCGGCGGACTGGAACAAATTATCTGTGCTCACAATGACCTGCTTTTTACTATCCAAAATAAGTGCTAAGCTATTTTCACTCGCTTGATTTTCTAATAGTAAATTAATCATTGCATCTAGATTGATATCGCTACCAATTATTCCTACAAAATTGCGATCAATAGTAATTGGCGCGCCCAATCTCACGGCAAGTTTATTGGTTTCGAAAATTCTACTGGGAGGTGAAACATATGTATCTCGTTTATCGCTGGCGCCAATGTAATGTTCCGTCGCTCTTATATCAGAGCCGGATATCGGAACCTTGTTTCTAGCTATTACATTTGGAAAGTCATCATAGTATTTATCAAGCCTCACCCGCGAACCTAAGGAATCTTTAAAACTCTTTATTACCCCTGATGACCACTTAGTCTTCATTGGCATTCCCTGCGCTGACCATGCCCTTTCGATATCAATCCGATTGAAAGACCGATAATAACCATCGCCTAAAGCCACGTAGATAGAATCGATGTAGTTACTTGACTGCAAAGCTGTCCACAAAACTGCGTTGAAACTTTCTAAACGCACATCAGCTATATTTGCTGCTGCAGCTTCCGCCACTACTGCGCTAACCGCACCCGCTGTTCGAAATATACCAGCAATTGACTGCTCATTACTCTCTAGAGCCTCATTAAGCTGTGTATTAATTAGTTGCACGAAAACCTTTTCAGTTAGAAATACCCGCAGATTTATTACAACTAATGCGGGGATAAGAAATGCTGCAAGGAACCCAAATAAAGCTAAATATCTTATGCTTATTTTTCTTGCCATCTGCCCTGAAGTTGCCTTTTTAAAAAAGTTTTTGTTGGGTTGATACTTTTAGCATTTTTCACTTAAGCAGTCTTTGAATAAATATTGAGCTTCTTTTTTAAGTTTGTTCCGTAAACCACTAACATGCAAAGTATTTCTGACTTTCAACGTTAGTGCATAATAACCAGATCGACCAGCCTTTTCATACTTCTTGCTTTCTTTTTGTTAAGCACCCCTGTACTTTATTCTGACTAAGCTTGTTAACGAACCAATACAGATCAACATCGCCGTTTAATATATGAGATTGAATTTCTGCTATCTGGGAGGAAACAATAGAAATAATCAGGGAATTTAAAGTGCAGATTACCTGGCGCTCGTTTGTCGCGTTGGTCTTAGCTGTTGTCTCAACCTACCTTTGCATCAAGTTCCAGATAGTGGCGGATATGCCGACGGGCCTGTTTGGCATGGCTGTAGTCTTTCCAATCGTTTTCATGATCAACTCAGCATACACAAGAAGAGAAGAAGCCTTTCAATATTACGGTGGCCTAAAAGCCGGTTTAGCCTCTATTTACTTTGCTCATCATAACCATCGAATAACTGGCCCAGGCGGAAAAAAAAAGAAGCAATTATCAAAAAAACACTTAGATGAGATGAAAGAGCTAAAAGAACAGCTGAAATATTTTCTAGAGCTTATTAAAGAAGATCTCTCTAATCCATCAAGCGCTCATGATTGGCGGCAAAATATCTACTCGCTGCATGGGCAGATAACAGCAAAAAATGATCAAGTTCCGATGAGTGCGATTGATTTCTGGTCAAATGATATTTTATCGGCATATCATAAACTAAGCTTTATTTCTAATTATCGCACGCCGCGTGCGATGAAAGGTTACAGCAAAGTATTTATTAATATTTTCCCTTTGTGCTTTGGTCCTTACTTTGCATTTGTTGACACGCAGGTTGCATTTCTTGGATACGCCGTCGCGGCGCTATACGCCATCATCCTCTTCATGTTAAGTGCTATACAAGATCAATTAGAAAATCCGTTTGACGGAGTTGGGTTGGACGACATTGACTTGGAGATGGAAAATAAATTTACAGAAGCGCTGTAAATACGTCCTTTTATAATACCCACCCTAGGTTTTATTATGAACTATATTACCGATTGCCTGTTTCATCATATCAATGAGGAGCACGCTGTTTTCCTAAAGAACTTTTGTGATTAAGAAAGATGTTCAGTTCGTTGTATCCAAAATGATGAAAACGAGCAGCGCGGATTTTACCAAAGCAATCGGCAATTAATTATCAGTGAAAAGTGTTTTTGGAACGTTTTTCGAACGCTTAAATTCAGCCGCATTGTTCTAAATACAGATTTAGTTTAAGTTACATTCTTAAAATTTCTTAAGGTTATTGTGATGGCGTTAAAAAGAAATATTTCAGGACGAGCTGAAGAAAGTGAAGATCAAAAGCTTCAATATTACAAAACAGGCAGAAATAAAGCTTTAAATCTCGGCAATAGAGGGCCAATTAAGTTTAATCCCGATGGAAGCCTCGCAAAACAAATCTTAGATGCGTACTCAGAATTCGGTTTTTATGTTTTTGAAGATGTCATACAAACCAAGGAACTCAAAGACTTGGAAAACGGAGTTGCATCGATATTGAAACGGCTTCCTGTTTCCGAAGACTCGAAAATCGATAATAATGGTAATCCTGCTATAGGAACAAACTGCAAGGCCCCCACACTTTTTTGGTCCAGGCCACTTGGCGATCCGTTCGGAGGCACAAAGCTCGCAAACGGCCGACACCCCGTTAAAATGAATGAGCCCCAACCCAGCAAAAATTCACCGGAAAAAATTGTTTATCTTATATTGGGAACACTACAATTCTCTGATGAACTTTTGAGAACCTATGCTCATCCAGAACTATTGAAAGTTGCAGAGCAAATAAATGGCGAGGACTTTGTCCCTTTTACAGACGCATTATTTATCAAAGAACCTGGAATGGGTGCATCTGTGGCGTGGCATAGGGACGGAACGACACATTGGGATAGCCCTGATTTTGACGAAAGAACGCATGGATTCAATTTTATGGTCCAACTTTATGGCTGCACCGAGGAAAACGGCGTATGGGTTGTTCCAGGCACACACAAAAAACGTCATGTCGATATTGCTAGAATGGTGAGCGAAGCCGGCAGCGAGAGGATTGAGGAAGCGGTTCCAATGATTTGCCAGCCTGGTGATGTTGTTATCAGCAATAGGCAAGTCGTTCATGGTTCTTTTGCTAATACGAGCAGCAATTGGAGAGTAACGATTAATCAAGGGTTTCACCGTCGCAAGTCCGTATTGGGTGTTAGAGGTGGTGGGCTTCATGGAGAACCCGCTGTTTATGATGAAGAAAGAATAAATGAACGTTCAAAGATTATTAAGTTAGCCGTTGAGGCGCGGAAGCAGCGGTTTCCTGACGAAGAGGCGTTTGAATACAAACCGCTGCGTTTTTCTACGGACGACTTCTCATGGACCATGACGACAAAAAAAAATTTACATGACTACAATCTCTTAGACTTAAGTATTTGAGCTATCTTCTAACAACATTTATGAAAAGGATTTTTAATGAAGGTCCATCATGCACCTAACAGCAGGTCGGTCCGAGTTTTATGGTTACTCAACGAGCTTGAACTAACCTACGATTTGGAGATATATCCTCTCGGCGATAAAAGTATGAGGACGCCCGAATACCTCAAAATTCACCCTCTCGGGCGTGTGCCTGCTCTCGAAGATGGAGCATTCACCGTATTCGAATCCGGAGCGATCACACAATATGTTCTGGCAAAATATGGGAATGATCGCCTTTTGCCGTCCGAAAATTCTCCCGAATTTCCCGGCTACCTTCAGTGGCTGCATTATGCCGAAGGAATGATAATGCCACAGATCAACATTATTGTTGTGGAAACAATATTTTTACCCGAAGAGCGAAGGAACCAGACCAACGTTGATAGAGCGGTAAAACTATTAAGTCGAATGTTGAAAGCTGTTGATATACATATGGAGAATAGAGAGTTTTTGGCCGGAGCCTTTTCCGGCGCCGACATCATGACTGGCCATGCTTGCATTGTTTCTGAAAGGTTAGGAGCAGACATGAGCAATAAAAATAATGTCAAAGCTTACATAGAAAGGCTTGAAGCTAGACCTGCTTTAAAAAAAGCTTGGGCAACTAAATAGGACGTGCTTTAAAACGGGGGATCATTTTTCAAAACCTCTTTTAATTTTGCTGTATCCACTTTTATTTCAACCCCCGCTCTTTCCTGCTGGAGCTTTAATGGACTTCTTGAATCTAATGGGCCCCATCCCCGGTTAACTGCTTCTGTCATTTCTTCCAGCGCCATATTTGATAAGCGCATTGGGACCCCAACTTCTTTTGCCAACGCCGTTGCGAGTGACACATCCTTATGAGCTAATTTCAATGCAAAAGCGGGTGGTTCATATTTATCAGGCAAAAATTGTTCCGATAAACCGTCGAATGTTCGTCTACGCCCTAATGCACCTTGCCTAATCGCGTCCCAAAGCGCGAGTGGCTCAACGCCGGCCTTAACGCCCATGGTAAAAACCTCTCCTATTGCCGTTTGTATTGTGTATCCTGCACAGTTGTGTACAAGCTTCGCTACCGAACCAGCACCACTAGGTCCTATAAAGGCTATCTGATCACCCATCGTTTCCAAAATCGATTTATACTTTTCAAATATTTTGCGATCCCCACCAATCCATAAAGCAAGTTTTCCGGAAGCCGCACCGGTAGGTCCTCCGCTAACAGGAGCGTCAAAAAAATAAAAACCTTTATCATTAAACGTGCTATTAACTTTTCGCACTACTGTCGGAGAGTTTGTCGACAAATCGAAAACGGCTGCGCCTTTCCTTAATCCTTCAATTAGACCGTTATCACCAATGGCTACATTTTTCACTTCTAAAGGTCCGGGAAGTGATAAAAAAATTACCTCACATTTCTCAGCTACCTCCACTGGGGAATCTACCCATATTGCACCTTGAGATACAAATGGATCAGCAACCTCAGGAAGAACATCGTTAATTACAAGGCTATGGCCTCCAGCCATAACGTTAGATGCCATTCCTCTACCCATGGTGCCAAGTCCAATGAAACCGACCTTCATTATTAGTTCCACTTCCTAATATCTTTATGAAATTATTTATTATAAGTTTATTTTTACATTAAGTAATACATCACTTTGTGCTAACGAAGAAATCTCGTAATCAAGCTAATTGGATTTAAAAGTAACACTACTTACCGGCATTTGTAATAATGATTTTAGTAACAAATCCGTACCGCTGCGAGCGCGATGATACACTGAGTGTTACTGCACCAAACTTCTTAGAGCCTTAAATGAAAACCTAACGTTATTTAGACTTTTTCGAAACTCTTCTATTTACGTTTGTGCGCCGTTTTGGAAGTGCAAAAAAAGTAACTATGGCAGTTTTTATATTTGACAATATATCTCCGTCACCTGTGTCATCATTTCTACTTTTACTATTGATTTTTTTCACAGCTTCTATTCCTTGCTGTTGTTTGGCCAAGATAGATGACAAAGCGTTAAGCACATCTGGATTATTTTTTATAATTTTCGCGAAGGTTGTTTTCTTTATTTCAAAAACAACCAACGGCCGCGTTGCCGAAACCGTAGCAGTCCTCTTGGCACCAGTAAGAAGGGACATCTCGCCAAAAACTTCGCTAACAGTTAGTGTTGCAAGAACTGATGATGTGTTATTTGGGTTCTCTAAAGCAACTTTCACAACACCCTCGACAATTATAAACATAGAAGTTCCGACATCGCCTTGCTTAACAATAATCTCACCAACATCAAAGGTTCGTTTTTGTGCTTCTTTTGCCAAAAGTTTAAAATCCCGATGTTTTAGAGATGCAAATAAAGAGAGTCTCCTAAACCATATTTCTTTGTTTTGGGCTTCAAGATAGATGTTATTCTCTTGGTAATTATCAAAAATATAGTTTGAGTAATCTTGGCTATAATCCTGAACTAGAGCCAAGTTGGCATCCGGCTTTAGATTCTGAAGCAGATTACCAGAAGTCATAGTAATACCAGCTCTTGTGAAAACGTAATTGATCGAGAGCATGACCGAACTTCGATTATCAAAAAGATATGTTCTGTCAATGGAATCAAAGGCTATCAAGAACTCTAAGCCGTTCTTTTTTGCTCCATTAAACCAAACTCCTGTAAATTCGAAAAGAGACGTCCTACCATCTTTTGGCCGCGCTTTTGCCAATGCATCCCTCAGCAATTCGATTACAAAATGTGGCTCATGCCGCGGATGAACGAAAATGGAGTCATAAGTCAAAAATCCACCAGCGCAAAACTCTTTGTCATTCTTATTCAGATTGAACACCGTAGATTGCGCCAGTTTTTCATTTGGCACAAATATTTCAGTGTTGTCGAATGCCCTTAATCTTGTTGTTCGCCATGAGATATCTTTCACCTGCCCAACTTGACCGTCGAAAGTTATCCAATCATCCATTTCAAAGGGTTTTTCCATGGTGAGAAAAACACCTGACGTAATGTTACTGAGATTACCTTGCAAAGCCAAGCCAAGTATCGCCGTCAAAAGTCCTGATGTTGCTAAGGCACCTGTAAGTGGCAAGTCAAACCCATTGTACAGAAAAAGCAAAATAGGAATAAGCAAACTTAATCCGCTAACGAAAAAACGAACTAAATCTGGAAAATATCTTGCCTCACTCCCTGACGACTTAGGCCGGTCAGCGGTCTCGAATAGTAAAAAAAGTAATATAAAAGGGATGAAAATTTTATAAGCAAGATATGGAAGCTTGGTATTTTTCAAAAAGGCATAAGTTTCGGTCTGCAAATCAATGCCTGTATCGTTAATTGAGAATAAAGACAACAAGCACAAGTAAATAGCAAAAACGAAGATAATCGCTGTATAGCACATCGATTTTGGGGCGGACTTTTTTATTCTGGACTGAATAAAAATTGTGGCCAGAATTAGTGCTAGTATTGCCGTTACGACTATCCAATAAACTTTTTCAAATTGGACGTATGAAATAAGAGAAAGTGTAAGTACAACAATTAAAGCCCTGAATATAACGTTTAAAGATAGATTGACCAAAATTTAACCTTTATTTAGTAATTAACTTACAGCCCAAACCTAAAAAGGCGAAGACCAACAACGTACCGAGCTGATAGTAATTGATGTTGCGAGAGCTCTTTTCAAACCGTTTTTTTTCTAAAAAAGTTATATCCCACAAAAAACTTGTAAGAAGAAAGTGCTGAGGAAAATTGTCAATTTTATAAAACTTTGTCATCTAACTTCTTCTGCATAGGTCTCTCACGCGAAAGGCGATCAAATAAGATAAAATCGATTAAAAAACAGAGTGTTTATTTTTCATAAAAGTCTTGCAGCAAATTTTGCAACTCGTGATTGCCAACTAGCTGTTCCGTCTTTTGGACACCACGTATTTTTGTGTACCTTCCAGTACGAGCTCCTTTCTCTGATTATGTACTCTAGAAGTAACTACCACAACCCCCGTGGTGTTCTGTGACACCAGTTCTGCTATTTCTAATTCAGGATAAATTGTATCGCCTGAAAATACAGGCGCTATAAATTTACTTGATTGTTCGACAAAAGCGACAAGAGAGTCACCTATGAGGTGAGCAAAATTACCTGCTCCCGCTGCGGTCTGTATAAGCA
>CETK01045677.1_pt1 | contig 19498 bp, 18 predicted proteins | sample 361431 | NCBI WGS metagenome assembly CETK01 (sample SAMEA2622452, study PRJEB7988) | marine metagenome | biome: marine biome (ENVO:00000447); feature: surface water layer (ENVO:00002042); material: "saline water (ENVO:00002010), including plankton (ENVO:xxxxxxxx)" | depth 5 m | reverse complement strand
TTTTTATCATTTTTTTGAAATATTACTTGAGCAAAGAAAGTGTTTGCACCTGTAAATTTGCTATGAACATTTGAAATATCATTTGCAAGTGAACTTTTTTGCTTTTGAGAGAGATTAAAATTTGAGCATTTCACAGTATATGTTGGCATTAAATTATTTTTTTTTGATTAAAACTCTTCCAGCAATATTTTTTAATCTTTTTATAGTTTTTTTTGTTCTTAATTTTGGATCTGTTATGACTGCGACGTCTAAACAATCATTTGCAGGATCTTTTTCAACTGAATAATCTTTAAAAGTTTTAATTGTTTCCTTAATCATATTTTGAGCATTCTCAGCATTTTTTTGTAAAGTTTGAATAACCATACTGACATCAACCTCTTCATGATCAGGGTGCCAACAATCATAATCTGTTACCATTGCAACAGTGCAATACCTAATTTCAGCCTCCCTAGCTAATTTAGCCTCTGGCATATTTGTCATACCAATAACGTCTGCATTCCAAGATCTATACAAATTAGACTCTGCTAATGTAGAGAATTGTGGCCCCTCCATTACAATATAAGTTCCCCCTATCTGGTGCTTGATATTTAATTTTTTAAGAGCTGACTCAAGACACTTTGACAACCCTGGGCTCGTGGGTTTCGCCATGGAGACATGGGCAACTATTTCTTCATCAAAAAAAGTTTTTATTCTTGAAAAAGTCCTATCAATAAATTGATCCACAATAACAAATTTTCCTGGCTCCAAATTTTCTTTTAAAGAACCAACTGCTGAAACTGAAATAATGTCAGTCACACCAAGTTGTTTCATAGCATCAATATTTGCTCTAAAATTGATGTTAGTTGGGTTTATTGTGTGTCCTCTAGAATGTCTGGGGATAAAACAGAACTCTTCTGATCCAAGCTGGGCAATCAAGATTTGATCAGATGTTTCGCCCCAAGGAGTTTTTATTTTTTTCCACTTTGTTTTTTCAAAGCCCTCCATCTTATAAAGACCACTTCCTCCAATTATCCCAAGCTTTCTTTTTTTCATTATTTAATTATTAATGCTTTTTTGCTAGAACTTGAAGCATAAATATGGATTTAAAAAAATTTATACGATCTATCCCTGATTATCCAAAAAAAGGTATTTTGTTTAGAGATATTACAACCTTAATTAAGAATGCTGACGCATTTAGATATACTAATGATAAAATAATCGAATTATCAAAAAAAATAGAATTTGATAAAGTTGCTGCGATCGAGTCTAGAGGTTTCGTATTTGCTGCTCCTTTATCACATGAATTAAGAAAACCTTTTATTCTTTTAAGAAAAAAAAATAAACTTCCAGCTGAAACACACTCAATTGATTTTGAACTTGAATATGGCAAAGCTACAGTAGAGGTTCATAAAGACTCTATACAAAAAGATGAAAAAATTTTAATTATTGATGATCTTATAGCCACAGGAGGAACAGCTGAAGCTGCTGCAAAACTTGTAGAAATTTCAGGCGGTAAAGTAGCTGGATTTATATTTGTGATTAATCTTTTTGATTTACCTGGAAATAAACTTCTTAATGATAAAGGTTATTATACTCAAAGCTTAGTTGATTTCCCTGGACATTAAATTTCTTTATTTTTCCAAGTGGATGGGGTTAATTCATTATTAATTTCAATATTAATATTATAATCAAAAGGTCTGATGCCTCTAGTTTTAATATAATTAAAAGTTTTTTGAATTCCATCCTTTAGGTTTACTTGTGTTTTATAATTTAATAATTCTCTAGCTTTATCAGCTGAACAAGTGGCATGCTTAACTTCTTTTGGTCTATCTTTTTTGTATATAGGATTTAAATTTACACCTGTAATATTTGAACAAAGTTCTGCGATTTTATTAATTGTTACAAACTCTTCGTCTGGACCTATATTTATAGTTTCTTTGTTTAAATTTTTTTGATCCAACATCGGGATCAAACAACTTAAACAGTCATCTATATATGAAAAACATCTAGTTTGTTCTCCGTCACCATAAATAATTGGAGCTTTACCTTGTAACATCCTGTTAATCATTATTGACACAACGTTTCTAAAAGGATCGTCATATTTTTGTCTTGGGCCAATAATGTTATGGGGTATTGCTATAACCCATTCAATCCCATTTAGTTCACATAAGTTTTTAAGGACTTCTTCTGCGGCGACTTTAGAAATTGCATAAGGATCAACTGGCTTTGGATTCATTTTTTCATTAAATGGAGCTTTTTGATCACCGTATCTTGCCATTGAGGAGCAGAAAATTATTCTTTTAACTTTAGCGTTAACTGCTGCTGAAAAAATTGATACTGATGCTAAATAGTTATTTTTAGTGATCTCGTAAGGAGAAAATACAGATAACCCCTCATGCGCGGTTGCGGCACAATGATAAACAACTTCGACACCTTTCATTAAAGAATTTATCTTTTTAAAATCACAACAATCTCCATTATGAAATTCAATATTTTTTGGAACATTGTCTTCGTACCCACCGATCATATTATCTATTCCCACAACGTTATGACCTAACTCGACAAGTTTTTCACTTAAATGAGAGCCGAGAAAGCCAGCTACACCAGTAACTAAAACTTTTTTACTTTTTGAGGACATTAAAGTTTTATATATAAATATTTATATTAATCAATTAATAAATATTTTTGGTCTATACCAAGATTTTTTTCCAATAATTGAATTTAACAAACCTGAGAAACGCTGAAAATATATTCTTCTTTTTTTTTTATTAAAAGTTATAGTGTATAAAAATATTTTTAGAACTGATGATAATAAATTTCCACTTACACTTAACAAAGAGTATGTAAAACCATAGTGTTTTTTATTAAAATAAAATTTAGACCACATCCAATGCCAATTTCTAGAAAGTTCCATTTCAAAATCTACTGACTCATCGTGTGAGCTTCCTCCTAAATGATTTATCTTGATATTTGAATCTAAGAAAATTTTTTTGTTCTCTTTTCTTAATCTTTTACATAAATCAATTTCTTCTAGATATATAAAAAAATTTTCATCAAAAAAACCTATACCTGTAAACTGATCTAAATTCAAAAACATAGCAAATCCTTTTAAGTATTCTGTTTCAAATATTTTATCTTTTTGAAATTCATTAATCTCTTTACTAAATTCTTTTTGTCTAGCTGGGCCAATAATCGCAAAATCTTTTAGCAGATTTGCAGATTTTAAAAAGTTTTCAATTGTATTTTGTTCTAATGTGGCATCGGGATTTAAAATTAAGGCATATTGACTTTTTACTTTTGAAAGACCCAAGTTATTGCCTTTTGCATAACCCAAATTTTTGCCGGCTAAAACACATTCTACATTAACAAAGTTTTTTTCAATATCATTTTTGAAATTAAGATTATTTGAATTTTCGATAACAATTACTTTGATTTTACTATCAATTGATTTTAAACAATTTAAAATTTTTTTTTCACTATGGAAAGTAGTTATTATTATAGTTATTTTGTCAAAATCCATTTAGTTATTTTTTAATAACTTTTTTATAAAAGATTAGTAGAATAATTAAACAAAATAAAATAGTTAGGGATAAAAACAACTTTTTCTTATTGATAAAATAATAATTTCCACCAGTGTATTTTGAGGTAAGTTTTAATTTATCTGCAGATATTAAGTTTTTGGGTAGAATGTCATAATTCTGAACAGTAGAAAAATCCCCTTTCACTAGGAGTTCATTATTGCTTAAAATATCGACAATAGTAAAAATAGCTTTTGGATCGCCATCACCAGTTCCTACAGCGTAAGCATTAATCTTTCCTATTTTATCAAGCCAGTGAATTACATTAACATTTTGCTTTCCGTAATTTAACTTATCTTCCAAATCTCTAAAGTATTGCCTTTTTCCATCTCCGGCAAAAATATAATTTACCTTGTCCTTTATCAAAGGATAGATTTCCTCAAAATAAAAACTTTTGTCGTGTTGCATAGATTTTTTACTAAGTAGTGTATCATCCCAAATTCGGTGGTTTACCATTATTACGGTTGGACCATTTTTAAAGTCATCTTTTAAAAAATCTACTAAATTCTTTTTAATTTTGTTTACATCTGCTGAAGAATTTAAAAGTAAGAATCTGATATTTTTCTCGATTAATAGAAGATCGAGATAACCAACGTTACTTTTGAATTTTTCTAACGAATTTTTTAATTCTTGTTCTCCAGGAGTAAAATATAGCTTTGATGATATTAAATTATTAAATTTATCAAATACTTTTTTATTATGGATGCTCGAGTCGCCAAGTATAAAAACACGGTCTGGACTATAGCTATTTATCTTGTTAGCAAATTTCTCTAATTTATTTTCATCCTCGATTATTGTGTACAGGTGACCCGCTACAATAAATCTTTTAATAGTTTCATCAGAAAATGAGTTATTAATTATTAAAACATTTAATATAAAAAAAAAATTTAAAAATTTGAGACAATTGCTCATTTATTTTAAGTACTCTTCTAAATTTATGTCTGGTGATTTGACAAATTCACCATTAATTTTAATCTTCGAATTGTTTACAGCTATAAACTTATTTTTGCTATCTTTAATTGATATATTAGTTATTGATGCAAAGCCTGGCCCGTATTCAGGTTTTTTTTGATATGCTGCAACAGCTACGTTACTGTTAAGTATTTCAACATTATCAAGATTTAAATTTGACAGGTCTTTGCTAGCTAATGCAATATTAGTATTTTCTAATTTGATATTTTCAACAGTTATATTGCTTTTTTCACCAACACTTATCCCTTTATCACCAGCGTTATTGATAAGAATATTTTTTACATTAACTTTACTTCCAGAAAAATCAAGTGCATCATTTCCTGAATTTAAAATTGAAACATTCTCAATTGATCCATTAGAAAAATCAAAATCAATAGCATCAAAATTTACTCTATTCATTGTAACGTTTTTAATTGAGAAATCTGATGAAATTATGTTTAAAAAATCTTCACCTAAATTATTTTCAAACTTAGAATTTTCAATAATAACGTCTGATCGAAAAAAATTTATTGCTCCTAAAAGCCCTTCCCCGCTTTCGATTCGAGGAGACGATAAACCAAAAAAATTAGCATTTTTAATAAAAGATTTTGAATTTGCATTAATTATAGTAATTCCATTACCATAATTTGCCCCAGACTCATTTTTAAATATTATTGGTTTATTTTCCTCTCCAATTATTTTAACAGGAGAGTAAGAGATAATTTGACCTTTGCCTGATAAAATAATTTCAGATCCAGCACTAAAGCTTACTAGATATCCTTCTGGTATAATAATTTTTTTGTCTAAATTTATTTTATCCTTTTGAAATTTTATTAACTTATTTTTTTTATCAATATTTAAAATAGCTAGATTTTCTAATTCATCTAAACTATTAATATTTTTATTTTTTGTATCTGCGCTTTTAGAATTATAAAATCTTAAAATTTCACTTTGTCTGATATTGTTTTGACCGAGAATATTGAAAATTACTTTATTATTTTCACTGATTGAATTTTTATCGTCTTTTTTTATAAAATAGTTTGAGCAACTTATATTATTGTTTATATTTTCTTTTTTTGAACAATTAAAATTTATAATATTGTTTTTTACTGGTTTTTTATGCTCTTTGCCTTTTATTATTATAGGTTTTTCTAAGAATAATTTTTTAGCATCATTGAATTCTATTGCCTTAATTTCAACTGGTAGTCTTTGAGTATTTTGTACTGATATAAGTATATTATCGTCATTTTTGTATTCAATAAAATACGCGTTTATTCCTTGTATTGGATTTATAGTTTTTCTAATAGTATCTCTGGTTGAATTTATATGTTTATTTGAAAAGATATCTTCAAGAGGAAAATTATATTTTAATAATCTTTTATAATCATTAAATAATTTATTATTTTTTTCTAAAACTTTTTTTATGTAATCTTCCTGCGATAATCGATTTAATTCTTTTAAATACAAAGCATAAAAATCATAATCTTTGTAAAGTAAATTTAAAAAATCTTTTTGATCTGAATTGTTTACTCCAGTATCACTGGTATCTACCCACCATATATTATTCTTATTAAAACTTTTGTTTATATGAACTTCTCTACCGATTGGTTCTAATAATGATGTAATTGGATTGTAATAAAATTTTATATCTCTCCAATCAAACTCGATGGCTCCGAAGATTGCTTTAACAGCCATTAATCTTGCAAGTTGATCAACATCAAAAGCTTCGTTAATCTTAATTTTACTATTTCTAAAATCTTCAAATAAATTTATTGCATTTTTTAGATAAATTTCTTGTTCAGTACCAATTTTATCATCTTTGAATTGAACTGGTTTAATTTTTGCCCGCCAAAAAGAGTCTGCTAAAACATTTATAGTGAGGTTCTCTAAATTATTAGCCTCATCTATCCATAAATTTTTATCTAGACCGATAATAGGTCCCTCTCTTCTTTTATTATTTTCAATCAATTCTTTTGAATGTTGTTCCTCAAAAAAATAGATTCCTAAATTGTTGCCGTTAACCACTGCCTCTAAATATTTTGTTCTGTGAGAGATGAGCCCTTCTTCTTTAAGAACCTGCATAAAGATCCATTCATACAAAAAATCTCTTGTTTTAGGTTTTTGGATAGAAAATCTCCTCACACCGTGGATAGAGTTTTCATTAAGTAGTTTAATTTTAAATGACCATTTATTTGGGTGTTTCCAATGTTCAGAATGAACTCCCTTTAGTTTTATCTCAATATCATATTTTTTATTCTTATATGTCATCGTTGCTGGTACCCATTCATGAATTTCTTCCGATGCTCTAAAAGACTTAATACTTTTTTCTCGACTAGATAAAATTTCCATGTAATCCCTATATTTAATATCAAATACGAGTTTATCTGCTCCCTTTCCAAAGGAGGAATATATTCTGCTTGCTAATGTTTCCGTTATTTCATTTGTAAAATTTTTTATTTTAAGCTTAATATCAAACCTCTCAGCCCATATACCCAAGAAAAAAATTAAAATAATAATTGAGTATCTATTAATTATATTAGAAAAAGATTTTTTATTTTTTTTTTCTTTTATCTTTTTTTTATTAATAAATTTCATTTATATACCTGTTACAGCTCGAATAGAGTTAACATATTTTGAATTCCTGCTTGCTCTGATAGGTATTTGTTTCATTATGCTATCAATACTTTCTTTAATTTGTCTATTAAATTTAAATTCCATCACTAGTACTCTCTGCGATAAAGAAGTTTTTGAAAGGTTAAATTCTTTTGAAAATCTTTGATCAAATATCTCATGATTTCTATCCAAAGTAACACGTATCGCATCATTGTAATTTGTAAAATAATCTCTTTGGTATCTATTTACTATTTTTGGAATAGATTGACTCTCAAAAAAAATTTTCTCCCGCTCAGGTAAGTTTAAACTTATATTTTTAGAAAATTGTTTTAAATTAATTTTATCAGAAAATTTATCAAAATTTATTTTAAATTTTTTTTTCCAACCATATAAATTTCTTTTATATTTTATTTCAAAAGCTCCCTTTTTTATTTTAGTTATATTCCCATACCATCTGTATCTAAGTTTGACTCTAGAGCTGTCTCCAAAAATATTTGACTTAAAAGATTTGTAGTCTAAAGAATCAAAATAAATGTTATTTACAAATCTAGTTTCATATTTTTTTTTGAAATTTAGTTTATGTAATTTAAGCCAATTTATAATTGTATGATAATTATGTTCATAAGAAATGAATTTAATCTCATATCTTGAATTTTGTGGTACTTGCAAAAACATTTTTATAATTTTAAATACTAGGTACCTGGTTTTGATCAAGGTAAGTAATAGAAATATTAGGGTAAACTTTTTTTAATTTATCAATAATTTTTTCTAACACTTCTAGATCAGATACATTAACTTGATAAGTAATATCTAAAAAATTTTGTCTATAGTCTAACCGTCTCAAATCAAATCTCAAAACATCCTCGCCAATTATCTTGTTAATATTTTTTATTAAATTCTTTTTTTCATCCTCTTTATCAATATTACACTCAATAGATAAAAACATATTTTTTTCATGGTCTGAAATTTTTTTATTTTTTGTTAAATACATTATGAATAAGATAATTAATACTGCCACCACTGTTGGTAAAGTTTGATTTGCTCCTAAACCTAAGCCGGCTGCAATACAGATAAAGAGATACGCAAGTTCCTCGGGCTCTTTTATCGGAGTTCTAAATCGTACTATAGAAAGAGCTCCAACTAAACCAAGAGATAAAGCAAGTGAAGACTTAACAATAGAAATTACAAGGGTAGTGGTTAATAATATAAAAGGGAAAATATTCCCAAAATCATCTCTGTTGTTCAAGGTTGATGAAAACCTTTTATAATGAGCTTTTAATATAAATGCTATTATTGCGCCTACTATTAGGTTTAGTATCAAAGATCCAATTGAGAATGGAGCTGCTTGAGTACTAAAAACTTCTTTTAATGAGGCTAAATTTTCTGGCATATAATTTATAAAATATTACAAATAATAGTATAAACAATTCATATTTTTAAATGTTTAATTTTGTTTATCTTCTTTATACATTTTTTTACTGCTTACTCCAATTTTATAATTTTAAAAAACATTGATTTTACCCAATATTTAAATTACTAATTCAAAATCTTGACTTCTTTTAAATTGTAAATATGAAAACAATAATTGTTACAGGTGGGTCGGGGTTTATCGGAACAAACTTAGTAAACTACTTAATAAAGAAAAGATATTTTGTAATTAACATTGATAAGCTTACTTACTCTTCAAATAAATTCGTGAATAAGCAAAGAAATAAAAAAAATTATAAGTTTTTTAAGCTTGATATTAATAATAAAAAATTACAAAAAATTATTAAAAAGTATAGACCAAAATGTATATTTAATTTGGCAGCTGAAACACATGTAGACAGATCTATAGATGGTCCAGAGAATTTTATAAAAACTAATATTAATGGAACTTTTAACTTATTAGAGTCATTAAGAAATTTAAGTAAAGATAAGATATCTCCAAAGTTAATACATATTTCTACTGATGAAGTTTACGGTGATATAAAAATTCATCATAGGTCTAAAGAAGATGACAAATATGAGCCAAGTTCACCTTATTCAGCTTCAAAAGCTAGCGCTGATCATTTGGTTAAATCTTATATAAGAACTTATAAGATCAATGCAGTAATATCTAATTGTTGTAACAATTACGGACCATTTCAATTTCCTGAAAAACTAATACCTAAATTGATTTTTAATATTTTCAATAACAAAGAGCTACCTATTTATGCAAAGGGTAAAAATACCAGGGAATGGATACATGTGGACGATCATTGTGAGGCTTTATTAAAGCTTTACTTAAACGGAAAACAAGGAGAAAATTATAATGTAGGTTCGGGAAAAAATCTTACAAATATCGAACTTGTAAATAAAATCTTGCATATTTGTAAAAAAAATAAAATTAAAATCGGAAAAAAAGTTAAAATAAAGTTTGTTAAAGATAGACCTGGTCACGATTTTAGATATGCTTTAAATTGTAAAAAAATTTTAAAAAAGATTAAATGGAAAAACAAAATAAGTTTAGACGAAGGATTAAAAGAAACAATTTTGTGGTACTTAAATAATAAAGTTTTTTTGAAAAGTATTCCAAGTAAAAAATTTGTAAAAAGACTGGGGTTAAAAACATGATTAAAAAAGGTATTATTTTAGCAGGTGGTTACGGCACAAGAATGAGTCCTTTAACAAAAGCAGTCAATAAACAATTGCTTCCAATATATGATAAACCTCTCATTTATTACCCTCTATCAATTTTAATGCTTGCGGGCATAAAAGAAATATTGGTAATTGTAAATAAAGGCCAGCTTCCACAATTTAAAAAAATTTTATCTAATGGAAAAAGATTTGGAGTAAAAATCAGTTATGCTGAACAAAGTATTCCCAGAGGTTTGCCAGATGCTTTTATAGTTGGTGAAAAATTTATTGGCAAGGACAATGTCGCTTTGATATTGGGTGATAATTTTTTTTACGGGCAAAGTTTAACAATCAAACTAAAAGAATGTATTAAACTAAAATCAGGATGTAAAATATTACTTCATCCTGTAAAAAAACCTGAACTTTATGGTGTGGCATATATAAAAGGTAAAAATAAAGTTCTTTCTTTAAAAGAAAAACCTAAAAAATCAAAATCTAATCTAGCTGTAACCGGACTTTATTTTTTTGACAATAAAGTAATCAATTATAGCAAGTCACTAAAACCTTCTAGACGAAAAGAACTAGAAATTATCGACCTTCTTGAAAAATATAGAAGGAGCAAGAAATTGTATGCAGAGTTTTTAGGTAGAGGAGGAGCTTGGTTAGATACCGGTTCAATCAGCGATTTTTATGATACCTCTTCTTTTGTATCTGCTTTAGAAAATAGACAGGGCTTGAAAATAGCATGCTTAGAGGAAATTGCGCTCAATAACAAGTGGATTACTCAAAAAGAAATTAAGGAAGCTATTACATTTTATGGAAATTGTATTTACTCTCAATATTTAAAGAAATTAATTCAAAAATAAATGTTAAAAAAAATACTTGTCTCTGGAGGAAATGGAAGATTCGCAAGTGAATTAAAGAAAATTAAAAGTCGATATACTTTTATTTTTAGAGATAAAAGAGAAATGAATATATTATCTGTAAATTCTATTAAGAGTAATCTTAAGAAACTCAAACCTGATTGTGTTTTACATTTAGCTGGATTATCAAGGCCGATGTCGATCCATGATAAAATGATTAATAAAAGTATTGATTTAAATATTATTGGAACTGCTAATTTAGTCAAGATGTGCAACCTTTTTAAAAAAAAATTGATTTTTTTTTCGACTGGCTATGTTTATCCAGGTACAAAAGGAAATTATAAAGAAAAAGACCCGCTACTACCTTGGAATAATTATGGTTGGTCAAAATTAGGCGCTGAGTCCGCAGTTCAAATGTATAAAAATTCGTTAATCATTAGAGCTTGTATGACTGAGAAGCCTTTTGTTCACAAATCTGCATTTGATAATGTAAAATCTAATTTCATATTTCATGAACAAATTGCTAAATATCTTATAAAATTAATTAACAAAAAAGGAATTATAAATGTTGGAGGTAAATCTCAGTCGATATTTAAGTTTGCAAAAAAATATAATAAAAGTGTTAAAAAAATTAAATCAAAAGGACAGCTACCTTTAAAAATGGATATGAATTTAGGGAAATTAAAAAAAGCTATCAAATTATGAAAATTATAAAAACTAGATTTAAAGATTTAATCATTGTTAAACAAAAGAATAATATAGATAAAAGAGGAAGTCTTAGAGAAACTTTCAATAAAAAAATTTTAAAAAAAAACTTTGTTTTTGAATACTGTACAATTTCAAAAAGAAATTCTTTAAGAGGATTTCATTTTCAATATAAATACCAGCAATCAAAATATGTAAGTGTTTTAAAAGGAAAAATACTTGATTGTGTTATAGACTTAAGAAAAAAATCAAAAACCTTTGGTAAAGTTTTTAAAATAATTTTATCGGAAAAAAATTGTCTGAGTTTATATATTCCTGAAGGATTTGCACATGCCTACTTTAGTTTTGATAAAATAAATGTTGTTTACTATAAACTTAATAATTTTTACAAACCGAAATTTGAAAGCGGTATAAATTTAATGGATAAAAATTTAAAAATAAAATGGCCGAAAATAAACTGTGAAATTTCAAAAAAAGATAAAAATCTTCAAACTTTTAATGAATTTTGTAAAAATCAAAAATTTTTGTAATCAGATAGATCTTTAACAACAATGGGCACCTCCATTACACGACAATGTTTATTAAACCAGTAGGATAAAAATCTTTCCGCCAAAAACCCATATATTCTTTGTAAACCATAACCCTCAAGATTATCAAATCCGAATTTATCTTCGCATTTTTTAAGCCATGGAAAAACTGTTTCGTAATATTTAACTAAAAATTTAGTCTTACATATAAACATATTATGTGGATTAAAAGAATTATTGTCTCTCATAAATAATTTAAATTCTTCTCTATGAGAGCAATCTAAACAATTAATTGCCAATTCTAAATTTCCATTTCCATGAAATAAGTCAAAATGAAATTTAAGATTTCTTTTTTCTTTAAAAAAGAGAAATGATGGATTAGATATAAATTTTATTAAGTGATTTTTTATAATTTTTGAAAACTTAAAATTTTTTACTGAAAACTTTTTTCCTAGGATACAATCAATTTGTTTATCATCAAAATCTATTTTTTTAATTATGATATTTTTTAAGTCTTCAAATTTTAAATCTTTTTCATTTACAACTTCTTTGACAAAAAATTTTCTATATTGACAAAATCCTACCCACTCAGATTTTATTTTATGTAAATGATTTTTCCACAACCAATAGTGAAAAGTATATTCTCCATAAAACTTGTTTTTATAAGAAATATTTTCTCCACTCTTATCGTTTAACCAATGATCTGAAAAATCCTTTTCACCTAAACCAACAGGTATATAAGACAATTCTTTTATAATTTTCTCATGACTGGGATTCAACGATAGACAGTAAAAGGAGATATTTTTCATAAATTTTGGTAGCGAGGGGCGGATTCGAACCGCCGACCCCAGGCTTATGAGTCCTGTGCTCTAACCAACTGAGCTACCTCGCCAAAATACATTTAATGTATACTATTTTTAATAACTTTTAAATTCGATTAAATCAATATTTTAATTTAGCTTAGTGTACTTTCTATATTATGAATTAAAAATTTAATAGTTTTTAAATAAATTTTAATTTATCATTAATAAATTTATAAATTTATTTTATTTAATGAAAAACCTTAAAATTTTCTGCACATCATTAGAACATCTTAAAATTTTAGATAAATTACCAAGTTACGTTTTTAAAATAGGTTTAGGTTCTAATAATTTTCCGAATAATTGGTATGATGAAAAAAAGGGTGAAAATATTTCGTATTTAAATAAATATTATGGCGAGTTCACAGGTATATACTGGATATGGAAGAATTTACTAAATAAATTTGATGATAATGATCTAGTAGGTAACTGCCATTATAGGAAATTATGGCTAAACGATCTATACACAAGCAAAAATTCTGCAATTTATCAAAGCTTATACTCCAGATTATTAAGCCAAAAAAATCCATTATTAAATAATTCTGATACTTTTCAGGTTCAGCCAATAATTTTCAAAAATAAAAATTTGCTTGAGGACTTTAAAATTATTCATAAAAATGATAGTTTAGAGAAAAGTATCTATTTTTTAGAAACTAATTTACAAAATAAATTTAAGAAACATTTATTAGAAAACAAATTGTATCCACTGAATATGTTTATAACCACTCCAAAAAAGTTTAATGAATATTGCGAGATAGTTTTTCCTTGGTTAGAAAAGTGCTTTGAATATTGTGAAACAAATAAATTTTTAAAAGATTATAATATACGAATGCCGGCTTTTTTAGCTGAGCGTTTTACCTCTTTTTGGTTTTCTCAAAATTCTAGCTCTTGTTTATCTTACGCGAGACTTGGTAATATTTTTTTATCTAATCGTATTAATAATGTTTTTAATCCAATTAAACTTCCATTTACTTTTAAAATGTATCCAACTTTGCATAGATATTAATTATGAAAGTATATTATGGAAAAGCTGTGTATGGAAAAGAAGAAATTTCAGCTGCTATCGATGTTTTAAAAAATAAATCAATAAGTCTTATAGACGGGCCATCTGTTAAAGAGCTAGAAAAAAAAATAGCTAAAGTATTTGGAAAAAAATATGGCTTAATGGTAAATTCTGGTTCCTCAGCTAATTTGCTTGGTTTATCAAGTTTTAATTTTAAAAAAGGTTCAGAAATAATAACACCTACACTTACTTTTTCTACGACCGTATCTCCAATTTACCAAGTTGGTTGTATACCTCATTTTATAGATGTCGATAGGTTTTCATTTCTATCAAATATTAAACAGATAGAAAAAGCTATTAATAAAAAGACAGTAGCTATTATGTTACCCAATTTGCTTGGGAATGTATTGGATTGGAGAAAAGTTTTTAAAATTGCAAAAAAGTATAAATTAGTTGTTATTGAAGACTCGGCAGATACTATTGGTTATAGTTTAAATGGAAAAAATTTAGGTAAATATTCAGACATCACAACAAATAGTTTATACGCATCTCATGTAATTACAGGTGCAGGTTTTGGAGGTGTGGTATGTTTTAACGATAAACAAAACTATGAAAGAGCAAAACTTCTTAGAGGATGGGGAAGATCATCGGCTATTTTTAATGAATCGGAGGGTTTAAAATTAAGATTTAATAAAAAAGTTGATGGGATTCCTTATGATGGAAAATATATATTTTCTGAACTAGGTTATAATTTTTTACCATCAGAAATTTCAGCGGCATTTGCTCTTGAGCAACTTAAAAAGCTTAAAAATAATGTTAAAACTAGAATTAAAAATTTTGAAAAACTTTATAGATTTTTTAAAAAATACTCTCACCTTTTTGATTTACCCACGCAAATAAACGGTATTAAAACTGGTTGGTTGGCTTACCCAATAATTATAAAACCAAGTTCAAAAATTAAAAGACAAGCAATGCAAATTTTCTTGGAAAAAAAAGGCATTCAAACTAGAACGATATTTACAGGAAATATAATTCGTCAGCCAATAATGAAAAACAAAACATTTAAGAAAGTTAAACAATGCTCGGTTAATAGTGATAATATAATGAAAAATGGAATTTTAATTGGTTGCCATCAAGGACTTAAGATAAAAGAAATAAAATATGTTTTCAAGTGTCTGGAAATGTTTATTAAAAAATTTGCTAATTAATTTATTTTCTGCCTAAAAATCTGGTCTCAATCATATCATGATAATGATTATAAATTTTATGACGTATATATAAATAATTCATTACAAAATGATTATGATAATTATTTAAGTAATCTAATGTTGTAATTCTAGGTGGTTTGTAATCTTTTAAAAAGAATTTCTCAAATAATTTCATAATATTTTTGGGCTCACATTTTTTATATTCATTAAATGATTTTTTTTTATAAATTTTTTTAAAATTTAAAATTATTTGTTGTAAACTTTTGTATGAGTCATACTCAAAAAAAAACTCCTTGGAAATGCTGTTTTCATGGGATCTATGTCGATTAAATTTGTAGGAAATTATTGGTTTATCTATCACAGCAAATTCTGCGCATGCTAAACCAAAAGACTCTCCCAGGCTTCTTCCATAAATCATCGCATCGCAAGTATTTATGAATTTTTTTTTTTCTACTTCATCACTTGTGCCTTTTAAAAATTTTATTCTAGGATGATTACAAAATTTATTTATATTTAAAAAAAGAAAAACAATATCTTTTCTCTTATTGACAACATCGATTAGCGCATTATGTACAAATTTTAGATCAAAACTACTTTCACCTCCATGACAACCAAAAACTATTTGATTGCTTTTAATTCTTAATTTTTTTTTTAAGTTTTGTTTTGTTTTATCTAACTGAACTATATATGGGACTGCTGGAACTTTACTATTAGAAAATTTGTGGCTTAACCAATTTGATATATAAGCATATCTATCCCCGTGTATCTCTCTTAATTTTTGTGGATAAACAGCGTGAATTATGGTTTTAATTTTTTTTGAATAATATAAATCTTTTTTTCCACTTTTTTGCACAATAATGCATTCAAGATTATATTTATTTTTGAGTTCATCTATTTCTTTAAATTGTGAAACTCCTACTAATTTAAATTTTTTTTTAAATTTTTGAACTACTTCACTTTCATTGAATTTATTACTGGGATCGTAAAAAACTATTGACTTATTTTTAAGTATCTTTTCATTATACAAAGCGTATAAAAATGTTGAGTTAACAACACCTCTGAAATTCATTACTCCTAAATAAAACCCTATTACCATAAAATTGTATTTTAATACTTAATTTAAGATTTTTCTCAAATTAAATTGAATAGATGAGTTTATTTAAATCAGAAAAATTTAAAAAGGGTCTTTTTTAAAGGGTTAGTATAATTCCAAAAACTGTCACGGCAGATACTGCTGCTACACTGAGAGCTAAATTTCTATTTCTCTCAATTTTTTTCTCTTCATTTATTCTAGACAAAAGGTCAGTGAGTTTGACCTTGCTTTGCTGTCTTATTTCTTCAACATGATTATCGAATTTGTATTGCGAACTCATGATTTCATTTAATCACATTTAGAGACAGTTTAAATGATGTGTTTGATCAAAATGGTCTAGCGCAAGTGATTCGACCCAAAATGAGTTTAATTTCTCATCATTATTGACTTAGGATCATGAAGAGGTTCTTTTTCACAAATAATTGCGTATTTTTTACACTCCGTTTCTAGACAAAGATCAAGATTTTCAAAACCATTCTTAACATAAGCTAAAAAAATATTTTTTTTATAATAAAATGAGTAATTTGAGCTTGTTGTATTTCCAATTATCTTATCTTTAAAATAAATCGGTTCATCATGCAACAAAAGAGGTTGTCCAGGTTTAAAATTATTTTTTAAAGAAAAAAGATGTAATTTTCGCTCAATAGGTTTTTTTAATATTAGCTCAATAGCTTTCCTTCCTATAAATTCATCTTTATTGTCTAAGTTTACTGCAAAGGATAGGCCTGCCTCAATCGGATTGTTTTCAGAAGTAATATCATGACCCCAGTGTAAGAATTTTTTTTCTAATCTTAAAATATCAAGAGTGTGCATTCCAGAGTAACCTAAATTATATTTTTTTCCTAGTTTTTGAATTTTGTCGAAAATTTTATTTGAAATATTCTTCGGTATATATATCTCCCAGCCAAGTTCTCCAACGAAGGATAGTCTTTGAAACCAAATTTTCTTTTTGTAAACAGTTAAAAATTTTCCTCTAGCGAATGGAAAAGAAGTTTTTGAAAAAAAATCTCCAAACAACTCTGATAAAAATTTTCTACTATTAGGTCCAAATATTCCAATACAATTAAAATTACTAGTTACATCTTCTAATTTAATTTGCTTATTAATATTTTTGATTATATGGGATTTATTATGACTTCCAGCGAGAGCGGGGCATATAATTCTAAAATAATTTTCGCTTAAACATGAAATTGTAATGTCTGCTTCAATTCCTCCAGATTGATTAAGCATTTGCGTATATGTTGTCTTTCCAGGTGAATTTTTTATGTAATTTGAACAGAGTCTTTGCAATTGTTCATGTGCGAACTTTCCGCTTACATCAAATTTAACAAAAGGTGAAAGATCAAAAAAACTTACATTGTTTCTTGTATTAAAGCATTCCCTTTTTGATGCTTCGTACCAATTCTGATAACCATAACTATATCTGTATTTCGGGATTTGTTTTTTAGAGAACCACATCGGTCTTTCGTATCCGGCCATTTGCCCAAAACATGCTCCTAATTTTTTTAATTTATTGTGATATGGTAAAAGTTTTATATTGCGTGAGGTTTCTAATTGTTTATAGGGCCAATGCATTTTAAACAAATTTCCAAGTGTTTCTGTTGTTCTTTTCTGTATAAATTTCAATGCTGAATTAAATGGCTCAAATCTTTTAACATCTAAGCTAAAAAGATCTTGTTTTGAGTGACCCTCTAGCATCCAATCGGCTATTGTTTTACCTGCGCCTCCAGCTGAACCAATCCCAATACTATTAAAACCACAACAAACATAAAAATTTTTAATTTCAGCTGTTTCGCCCAAAAGAAAATTGCTATCCGGAGTAAATGACTCTGGTCCAGAAAAATATTTTTCTATTTTAAGATTATTAATATCTATTATTCTTTTAGATGCTAATTTATGAAGCATTTTTGAGTAGTTTTTATTAACTTTAAACTCTCCAAATGAAAAATTATTCGGAACTTTGCCTGTTTTTTTGAAAGCATTTTTAGCATTTGGTTCGAAGATCCCTATCATAATTTTTTTATGATATTCTCTTATATATAAATAAGTATCTGGATCTCGAAATGTTGGTAATAATTCTGGAAGATTTTTATAGTTTTCTGTAATCATATAAAAATGTTCATTCGGATAAAGTGGAATACTTACACCAGCTGCTTCCCCAATTTGTCTTGACCACATTCCTGCACATAAAACAATATATTCACAATTAATTTTACCTTTGTTAGTTTTTACACCTCTGATTTGACTGCCTCTTTGAAGAATTTTTTCTAATTTACAATTTTCGAATATTTTAACACCGACTTTTTTTGCTGCAGATGCAATCGTTTGAGTGAGTACTTGTGGGTCTGCCTGACCATCTTCAGGTATATATAAACCTCCAACTACATCCTTATTTTTTGCGATTGGATACAATTTTTTAAATTTTTTATTGTCAATTAAATCTATATCTAGGTCAAAAATTTTAGACATCGTTTTTTGTCTTAAATACTCTTGCATTCTTGGTTTAGAAGTAGCTATATTAATAGTTCCAGTCTTTCTAAAGCTAGTGTCTTGTCCAGTAATTTTATTTAAATCGTTATAAAACTTGACTGAATATTTTCTTATTTTTGTAATTTGTGGAGTAGTACCTAATTGAGTTACCATGCCAGCTGCATGCCAAGTAGTACCTGAAGTTAAAACATCTCTTTCTATTAAAACTGTGTCCCAACCATTTTTAGCAAGGTGGTAGGCAGTAGAACAGCCAGCTATACCTCCACCAATAACGACTACTTTTGCTTCTCTAGGCAAAGAATTCATTTTTATTTTTTTAAAAGATCTAAAGCTGGTGTGTATTTAAGATTGAATGCATCTGAAACACCTTTGTAAGTAATATGGCCTTTATAAACATTTAACCCTGCTAAAAAATTTTTATCCTCAATAAGTGTTTTTTTATAACCTTGATCAGCTATTTTAATTAACAACGGTAATGTTGCTTTGTTTAAAGCCATTGTGGAAGTTCTTGGCACTCCACCGGGCATATTAGCTACACAGTAATGTACGACATTATCTACAACATATGTAGGATCAGCATGAGTGGTGGGTTTACTCGTTTCTACGCAACCTCCTTGATCTATAGCCACATCAACTATAACTGAACCCCTTTTCATTGATTTAATCATCTCTTTAGTAACTAATTTAGGAGCTTCAGCTCCAGGAATTAAAACACCCCCAATAAGTAAATCACACTCTGATACAAGTTTTTTTAAATCTGTTTTATCACTTTCGGTAGGAATTATTTTATCGCCAAACATTTCATGTAATTCCTTTAATCTTTCTTTTGATTTATCAACAACAAAAACTTTCCCTTTCATTCCAGTAGCTATTATTGCGGCGTTTTCTCCAACTACTCCGCCACCTAAAATTACTACATTAGCTGGTTCTACTCCTGGAGCTCCTCCGAGTAGTAAACCTCTACCCTTTTGATTTTTTTCTAGAGAATGTGCTCCAGCTTGAACTGACATCCTTCCGGCTACAGCGCTCA
>CETK01060813.1_pt1 | contig 19532 bp, 37 predicted proteins | sample 361431 | NCBI WGS metagenome assembly CETK01 (sample SAMEA2622452, study PRJEB7988) | marine metagenome | biome: marine biome (ENVO:00000447); feature: surface water layer (ENVO:00002042); material: "saline water (ENVO:00002010), including plankton (ENVO:xxxxxxxx)" | depth 5 m | reverse complement strand
CTACGAAAACGGTTATCATTTCCACCAGATCAAATACCCATAAAAAAGGGATGCTTTAAGCATCCCATCAAACAATTATTTTAAGAATTATCTAATACAAAAATTTTGTATATCTTTTTTAGTATATTTAATTTTATAAGGTTTTTTAAATTTTAATAAAACTAATTTATTTTTAGGATCTAAGAACCGCATATCTCCTCTCTCATTATCCCCATCTATAACGCTAAACTTTTTATTAAATATTTCAGAATAAAAAGTGTTAGGTAATGATTGAGATTTTTTTAAATATATACAAGCTGCAATATTAACTTCATGCTTCATTGCCTCATAACATCTATTTATATTCACAATATTGTTAGCCCCGTCAAAACTAAAGGTTAAATGATAAGAATATTCCTTTAATAAATTTTTATATTCTCTGCTTTCTTTTGTGTAGTCGTAGAAAATAATATTTTTTTCATGTTTAAATACTTCAAAGATATTTTCGTAATATCCGCTATTAATATTAAATGAAAATTTATTATATATAAAATCACTAATAGAAGGATCAATATATATTTTTTCGTATTCTAATTTTATATCTGATGTACCATTTAAACGGTAAGCAGTTTGTAAACTATTATTTTTTCTATAGTTTCTAATAATAGATAATATTAATAAATTAAAAAATAGTTTTTTATTATCACTATAAGCAATTGTTCTTTTTATTCTTGCTTCAATCTTATTTTTTAAGTGCAGAATATTGCCCGACCTATGCAAGCACAACTTTCTACAATTAAAAGCGGATTTACATAGATTTATAACCCCACTTGAATTTGATGGGGATAGATGCAATATAAAAGTTTTAATATCTGACTTCAAAATTTTAGGATTAGAATCCGTTAATAAACTATTATAGTTAAGCTTATATAATTCTTGAAAAGCTTTTATCTGCTTTGGTATAAAGTGAGTTTTCATAAAAAATAAATGATAGATTGATTTTTAAAATTTTTTAGTTACACCAGGAGGAACTTGTGGTATAAATGTTACGGTAAAATTTGCTCTATATATTCAGTAACAGTAATTGGTCTTAAGTGGGTTTGTATTTCAAACAATGCTAAGCATGATATATTTTCCCCATATATTGACCAATAAAAATTATCCTTATGGTTTTTTAAATCATCTAAATGAATTCTAACTTTAAACCAATAACCTCTATTGGTATTAACTTCAAATGTTTTAAACTCATGAAGTCCATTAATTGATTTTTCAGTTTTATAAAATCCCGTTAATTTATCAAAAAATAAATCATTAAAGGATGTATGACAATAGCCAAAATGATGCAATTGATTTTTCATAATTAAATAGAATCAATAAAATTTTTAACTTTTATTTGTAGGTTTAATATTTCTAAATCTTTTAATTTAGGATTATGTGAAATTATCTCATTGATTTGTTCTGAACATAATTTATAATAAATATCATTTTTATCTAATTGAGATCTAAAAAACAAGAAAAAAACTAATTGTTTTTTTGCTTCTTGTAAAGTGCATTTTTCAAAGTTCATAATCATAGAAGGGATAAAAAAAAGATGATGCTTAAATGGCATCATCCACAATAAAATTTGTTTTGTTTATATCGTTTAAAAGTCTACATTTTAGGAATGCATACTTATAACAATAAACTTGATTATCAATAGAACATAAACCTAAGTTATTAAGGTTTTCTTTGATTTGATAATCTTGTTTTGTTCTTTTTAAAAACATAATAATAATTAGTGATTAATAAAAACATGAGAATATTTAAAAGGGTTTTCTTGTGACTTTAAAGCATTTTCTATAATTGGCAGATATATAAAATATCCAATAATAAAAAAAGCAATTGTTGAAAGTGTAGTTAGTTTAAACATCTTCATAATATAGAGGGGATAGAAAATTTAACCTCTATAAACTTAATTATAATCTAAAAAATAGCAAAATGCTAGTAATATTAACAATAACTAGGGTTAATTTTGAAATTGACCTTAATTGCTAAAAAAACTAGATTTTTTCAATATTTTTAAAAAATTATAAGACAAAATGAGACGCTAAAAACCTAGTCATAGCCTGGAATTCTAGGGATTGTAATACAAGTGAGAATTGAACATTTTTAAATTTTTTGTGTGTGTTACTACCTTAAAGCTAGTAAAAAACTAGGATTATTAATATTATTATATGAGTCTAAAGCCCTATGTATATCTATAAAAATTTTGAAAAATACCTTAAGATGATTTAACCTTTTTTGAAATTGTCCTTAATTAAATATTTTTTTATAAAATATAAACAATTAAAAATAAATTAATAAAATAAAGTATAAACATTAAAAGCAAATTACAAAAAATAAAGTATAAACAATTAAAAGCAAATTAAAAAAAATAAAGTATAAACAATTAAAGATAAATTAAAAAAATAAATTATAAACAATTAAAGATAAATTAAAAAAATAAATTTTAAACAATTAAAAATAAATTACAAAAAAAGTTAACACAAACTAGATTAAATTATAATTTTAAGATGTTAATTAAAAAGTAAATTACAAAAAAAAGTTAACACAAATCAGAAAAAATTGCATTTTTAAATATAAACAATATAAAAAAATAACACTATATAAAGTATAATTATATAATCGCTGAAAACCCAGTCATAGCCTAGGATCTTGGCTTTTTTATTACTTTTTTTTGAGATTTTTTGAGATTTTTTGAGATTTTTTGAGATCCAGAGAAAAAGTCAGCGAGTCTCTCAGTGTGTGAAAAAAAAAGCTTGCGAGTCTTTGACCTAAAAAATTTTTTAAAATTGTGCAAAAAAAAAGACCCTTGCGAGTCCTTATATCTTTAATAAAAAAATTTATCAATCATATTGATCATCTAAACAAATTTCAGATTTTGAATCCCATTGAAAATTTTTATATTCTGCATATAACTCTCCATTCCTATTATCACGATAAGAATTATCATGATAACTTTGAACTAAATCATGCACCCATTTTGGATGATATTCTTTTCCGTCAGGATGATCAATATCAGGAAATGAAACACTAGAACACAATGCTTGAATACCTGTTTGTAAATCTTCTAAATCATCAATTTCAATTTCAAAAGAAATATTTACTTTGATTTTGGGAGACTTTTGAACTGCTTTATTACACATAGCTTAACCTCCTAATTTTAGAATTTATTGATGAATACATTTTTCTTTTTTCTGATAAAAACTTGACTTCTTCTTTGGTGCAAATGTCACCAAGTGGATCATTACTAAACATTTGTTAACTCCTCCTTATATGTTTTAAATAATTCATTTTTAAAATTATCTCTAGTTCCATAAATTTCTCTGACTGTTTTATTAATGTTTGATAAACCTCTTTTCCAAGGTTTTGCGTTCATTGAAATATTTTCTGAAATTGCAATTAATATTTTTTTTAAATTCCAAGAGTTGTCATCGTCTTCAATACATAAACCTAATGCTTGTAATTTTTGACCTAACCTTACATAACTTAAAGGACTATTAGAGGCAAAATCTCTCATCATATGTTTTATCTCACATGGATGCCAATATGAAGCATATACAAAAGTATATGGTTTTTTATTTTTCATGTTAAAGATAGTAACTTCAGTTAATCCATTGTCTAATAGATAGCATTCTTGAAGTTCGTCTTTAGAGATTAGTTTTTTCATAATTTAGATAAGATTTTTAAAATTCCAGGTAAACCAGAACTGTTAATATTATAGCAATAAAACCTACTAATTTGCTACAAATTAAGCTATAATTAGGAAGTAGTTACATTATTTTTATGAAAACAAAAACTAAAACTATAACAGTTTCTAAACTTCAACATAGATTAGGAAGACAAGGTATTTCCTATTGTTGTGAACTCAAAGTGGGAAAAACTTTCTATGCATCTATTGACCAAGAAGCAAATGGAGGTGATGAGAGAGTTGAATGGAAAAGTACAGGTCATTATATATTTATTCATCATTGGATTTTAGATACTCAAAAAGATTTTTTAAGAAAGAATGATGTTGAGTGGATTGAATATATGGTTCAATTAGGACACTATAAAAATAAAGATGCGAAACAAAAAAAACAAGAGATTGAAAGCAAATATAAACTATGGGATAAATTAGCTTTACTAAAACCAAAGTCATGGAAAGAAGCTAGAGAAATTCAAGAACAACTAGGTTTTTTTGATGACATGATTGGATCTTGGACTACCACTTATGTGGAGAATAAAGTTGGTCACAAATACGATTAGGAGAAAAAAATGCCTGTTTTTAACATTTGGATTGAACCAACAATTAAAGAAGAAGATTTAACAAATTTTCTGACAACATCATTAAATGATTTTTGTGATAAATATAATCTTGAAAAAATGTCGGCAGATGAACTCTGTTACGATGTCGAACATGATGGATATCCACATTTAGATGAGGATACAAAAAAGAAAGTAATAATATGGTTAAAATCATTTGTTACTGTTTGGGAGATTTTAGCTAGAACAGATATTATCGAAAAATTACAAACCGAAACTATTTAAGGAGGTACACTTTAATGAGTATTTACAGAATAACTTGCAAAGAAGAAGTCATCTTTGTAAAAGAAGTAGAAGCTAAGTCAGAAGATGAAGCGAAAAAAAAATTAGAAAAAAATGTTAATGGTTTTAAAACCTTTAGTGAATGGACAGAAGCATGGGAAATAAATGATATTGAAGAAAAAGATGCCCATAGTAAGACATGGGCAAACGTATTCCCTACAAGAGGAGTAAGAAAAAAATGACTAAATTAGATATGCCAAAAAATCTTTATGATCATCACAATCCAAAAATTGCACTACCACATATGAAAAACTTGTTAGAAAAACTTAGCGAGTCTTCTTCTAATTGGTTTGGACAAAGCTATGGAAACGATTGCATGGCAAATGTATCTTTGCAATATCAAGAAAATAATTGGATACATATTCAAATTCCAAATTCAGAAAATGATCGACCTGATTTGGAAGAATTTGCAAAATTCTATGTATATACTAGTTTTGATCAAGCTACTGATGGTGATTTCAATAAAGAATGCGAGTCTCTTGATGATGCAGTTACAGTTGCTACTGATTTATTAGAAAAATTAGGTGGTGATAAAACTGTTCCAAGATTTTGTGTGACCATAACAAGAACTGAAAAAGGTTATATTCATTTTGATAATTTTGAAAATGCTAGAAAATTTGAAGATGATGGATTTATTCCTGATAATTTAGCTGACAAGATTATTTGGAAAGGTGGCGAGGATATTTTTGATTTAAACGATACAACTTATTGGAGGAAAGATTAATGACAAAAAAATTAGGACTCTTGCGAGTCCTTTTTAATTTCTGCTTCAACTGCTTTCTCTAATAATAAGGTTGCGAGTCCTGTAGGTTTCATATCCTTATATTTAGAAAATTCTATTGTTGTCTCACTTCCACAAGTAGGACATTTATTTGTAGGAGATTTTTTGGTTAGAGTTTCTAACTGCTCATAACATTTATCAGAAATTCTAATATTGAATTGTCTTTTAGACATAGTGCGAGTCCTCCGAGTCTTTAGTAAGGGTTGCCATTATTGAAGAAAAAATCATCTGATTTTGCTCCCTCCTGGATTCCTAAAATTTTTAATTTTTCTAGGAGGTTATTAATAATTTTCATATTAATGAACGGAGACTTTTCTTCTGTACTTGCTTCCATCTCAATATGTTTGACATGATGTAGCAAGTCCTCGAGCTGAGAATGTTCCACCAAGGATAAACCAAGGTGGAAAATTTCTAATGCTTGCGAGTCTTGCGAGTCTTTTATATTCATTTATTTCTCCTTTCATATTGAGTTGATAACCATTTTTTATAATCAAAATCAGGATCAGTAAAAGTTTCTAAACTTAATCCATAAACTTTCAAACAAAGTTTTTGAAGATTATATTTCAATGGAGATCTTTGTCGATTTTTATTTATTTTTTTAAAATCAACATTCTCTATTATTTGTTTATGCTTCCTCAATGCATACAAAGAATCAGGAGTAAGATTTAATATTTTTGATGTATTAGAAGTTGAAGCCCAAATATCATCTTCTTTTTGTTTGATTAATCTGTTTTTAAAATAAAAACTCATTTAATTACCTCCTTTTAAAATTTGAATTTCTTCATTTGTGATCTTTGCCATTTTTTTGAATTCACCTAGAGTAATTCCAAGCATTTCTGTATCATCTGGCAAGTCTTGTTTAATCATTGCAATGCCCATATCTACTAAGATATCGCTTGCAATTTCGAGATCTAATTCATTATTTTTAGATTTCATTTAGTTACCTCCTCATCAGTTGGTGGATTGAATGAATAAGATTCAATTCTTTTTACAAGTGGTTCAATTAATTGATCAGAATAATCTTTACCTTCTGAATTGTATTGGTGGTTAGACATAAATGTATTTACGTGCCTCCAACCTTTTTCTTTTCTTTGGTCACAAGTAAGTCCCCAAAAATTTTCAATTTCTTTTTCAAGTTTTTTATTCAACTCTTTTTGTTTTTTTTCTTCTTCTGTAAATTCAGAATCTTTTTTTTCTACATTTACATCTGTTTCACAGAAAAAATAATTTAAACCTTCTGCATAAATTAAATAATGCAAATCAGATAAACGTCTTTTCTGATCCTGGGCAATCCTGGTCAAAAGATCATAATCTTTATCTGGAATAGTGATTTCAATTTTTTTCATAATAATGAATAAGTGTACCCCTCTATTATACACAATTCCTAGTAAAAAGCTAGATAATTAATAATCAAGTAACCAACTTTTAACAGCTATTGCCCATCTTGGTGCAGAACTACTGCAACCTAATTTATGCTGCAATTTATGATCAAATACTTTAACAACTAAACCATCAGTTGGATACGAATTAAATAACAAACTATCTTTCCAATCGTCATGTAATGTTTTTACTTTCTGTATCACATTTGTAGTCATCTTTATCTTGTCACAAGTTTCAAATTTCTGATCTGCTAATAAATTTAAAGTATTAATTTCATTACCTGTATCTTTTCCCATAATCTCAAATGCACAGAATGCGAGTCCTTCTCCTGTGGGAGATTTTCTGCGAAGATGACCCGCTGCAAGTCTTTGACTTTTTGTATGTCCTGTCAAACCATATAATTCACCTCTTATTTCTACAGTATCGATAATTTCTATCTGTTGAGGTAATATTTTTATTTTTCTCATTGCCATAGTTACATCTTTACCTTTTCTATTCCAAGCCTTAACAAGTCTTCCATATTTATATCTAAGAGCAACTGCACAACCATCTATCTTGGGTTGAACAATAACAGGTGTATCTTGCGGAAGATTTTTATACCAAGAAACAAAAGAATAATTTGCTAAACTCAATAATTCTGAACCGCCACCTGGAGTAAGTAATATTGGATGTTTTGGATCAATATTTACAAGTGTTGCTCTTAACTCATCAAACATTGCATCAGATATTAATGGATTACCTGCTCGATAAGCTTCATCATATTTCTGTATTTGTTGTGCTAGTTCTTCTACTTTAAAAAACACTATACAAAAGTTTTGCTATCAATATCCTAGCATTAATTATTGAATCTTGCTTCATTTTTTTCAAATTCTCTTATAAAAATTCTGCGAATATTTTTATCAGAACTTTTTTTAACTAAATCAAAAAATGTAACATCTTTTGGTTTAACAGAGGGTTTTCTACCATAAGTGAATAATGGTTGTATAAATGTTTTTGATTTTGATCCACCTTGTAAACTAACTCTATAAATTCCAGGTCTATATCTATTTTGTTTTTTCTTTGCTTTTTTAGGAAAGCGAGTCTTCATCGCAAAAACTCTTTGACTTTGTATTTGATCACCTTGTGCATTATATTTTATACTTCTTGAATCAGTAGCTCTTAACGCTCTTTGAATATCAGCATATACTGCGGGTAAAACTCTTTTATTACTACCAATAGTTTTGATTAATGGATTTGATTTATTCGCAAATGGATATTGATTTTGATTCATATAATTATTTGCTTTTAACCATTTAACAAATCTTGTCTCATAAGCTTTAGGACTACCCCCACCAATTACAGGATATAAATAATTTCTTGGAGTATTAGTAAATAATGATTTGTCATCTTTAGGAAAAATATCAACCTCTGCTTTACTTTGATAAGTCCTTGCAAAAGTACTATCTAATGTAAGAGGAACAGGATCTTTAAAAAAGCCTTTTTCTTTATATTTTTTATTAACATCTTTAACAACTTGTTTTCCTAAAAAATTAACAGTTCTATAACTTACAAATCGCATTCTTTTTTTTTCATATTTATCAATTTCCTTAATAAATTCTCTTGGATTATATTCAATTACTATAGACATATTTATATGCAAAAATATAATTAAATATATTATAGCAAGTCTTTTTTTTTTGAGACTGAGTCCAACCTTGGTAAAAAGTCCAACCTACTTTCTATATAAATACTTTTTTCTGGAGCGTATGTATGATAAGCCGTTTTTCGCCCTATAATAGGGTATATTCTATATTTATATTAACTCTTATAATATTAGTTAGACGTTAGACAAAGCTAGTTATATCAAAGGGTGTCCTACTATGTCCAACCTCTAGATGTCCAACCTGTAAACATTTTATACAAACAAAGTGTCCGAGTCTCGAATGTAGACCCATTTGCGACTGTTTTTTTCACCTCTTCGTTTTTTAACAAGTCCCAAGTCTCTTAAAATTGAAGCAACTTGCATTTGATCTCCTCTTGTTTGTCGCTCAATTGGTTTTAATATTGCTTCTGTAAGTATTGCTTCTGTTGTTAACTCACGATGTCTATTTTGTGGGTCATTTATAAAACTTTCTATAACAGATTTCCAAGGACTATCTATTAAATATTTAACGTTTTCATTATTAACAATTGACTCTGATTCTTGATCTAAAGTCCAAGGTTCTTTATTGAAATATGCAGAAACCGCTGAAGCCCAAATAGAGTGTCTCTCTTTAAGTAATCCATCACAATTTATTTGATTTGTACTATCTTTTGTAGTTTGACAAATCCAAAATCTACGATTCCCAGAATCATCTAATAGCAATCCGTCTGTCTTGTTTGATGTCCCGACTATAATTCCTCTTCTTTTAAAGACTTCTGTTGATTTTCCATATGGAACTCTAAATATATCTGTTGACTGTGATAAAAATGCCTTTACTTCACCTGCTTGTTTTCTTGTTGTCAAAAAATCCAATTCAGAGAATTCCATTATCCAACTTCTGTGAAGTACCATAAGCGAGTCTTTGTTTGAAATATCTTTTAATGCATCAGAAAAAAAACCACCTCCTAATGTAGACCAAAAAGTAGATTTTCTAGCCCCTTGCTTTCCAACTATCACAAAGCAATTATCAAATTTACAGCCTGGGTCAAACGCACGAGCTACAGCAGCTATCAGAGTGCATTTAAGCATTTTGTCATAAATAGTAGGTGCTATTGGTTTATCTTCGGGTCTTAAATATGTAGAAGCCAATTCTTCTATATAGGTAAGTGGTTCAGTACTATGAACGTGATCTAAATATTCTTGTACAGGATCATATTCATTTTCTCTAGCCACTTGAACAACAATATCGTAAGCAAGATCTTTAGAAGCTTTTATACCTTTTTCTGCAAGTTTTAAATAATATCTATCTAATGCATCCTCTCCTTCACAAAGTTTGCCGTTTTTTTCAATTTGTTGGGTAAAAATATTATATCTAAATGGTAATTTTCTTACCATTTCTAAGAGCTGATGTGCTTCAAATTTTTGCAGTGGTTGTTTTTCCATTGCAACAAGTTGATCAGGATTTTCAATACTTTGAATTTCTACAATTTTTGGTGGGTTATATCCATGTTCTCGTGCGAAAAACCAAAAAGTCCCTGCTTCTATCTGTGATCCACCTGACCTTGCAACTTGATCAATACCACCCCATTCTGGAGAATGATTTTTCATTAACGATATTGCATCATCAATATTTTTATCTACATCATTGCAAGCTTTGATTAAACCCCATAGCAAGTTTCTGTAATAGTCATATGTACCACTACCTGGAATTCTTGGTGGTATGTGTCTTAGTGCATCTTGAATATCTTCAAAAGTCCCTTTTTTATATTCTTTAAAAGATTTACTTTTTTTAATTTTTTCTGCTTCTTGTTTGTTAGGTAAACAATCCTCAATTTCTTTTAATGAATATTTTTTCTCTGACGCAAATATAATTTTTGTCATTTCTTTCTTTGTACCATCATCTCCCATGTGAAAAGTACCTGGTAGACGCATAACTCGTGATGGATTTTTTAAGGCTCTATCAGCATCTGCATAATCTAAAAGTCGTTCTTGTATAGGCTTCCAAGTCTTTGGATCTATTGATTTTTTCAAGACCCAATAATTATGAATAGATTTACCACCTGTATTAATCTGCATTGTTGGTTCTGGAAGTCCCAAGTCTTTCCATGCATTTATCTGCTGTTCTTGAGATCTATCATCCCATTCGCAAAAGTAGGCTCTACAACTTGTTATTTCACTATCTGTATCACCACCATCATTTACAACAACGTAAACACCTCTTCCTTCAGACTGACATTGTGTAATCCAATTAACATCAGCATGAGATTTTTTACCTCGATCAGTATTTTTTAAGGGATGATTTTTAGGATAAAAAGAACGCAAACGAACTGTATTTCTTTCTTTGCCTAAAATTTTTAAAAAAGTTCGCCATTGCGACTTGTCCACTTCAAGTTCTGACATTTTTATTAAATTTTTGTTTATTGATTAGAGGGAAAGAATATTTAAGGCATCTTTTATAGATCTAGCAACACCCGAAATCCCTCCTGACTCGTGTATATAGTTAAGCCAATTTTCTTGTATTTGGGTAGGCTTATTTTTATTAGTTTTTATTTCAATTGATACGAATTGAGCTATTTCTTTACCGACCATATCAGGAGTTATTTTAACTTTTTTAAAACCTATAAGATCAGAAGAACCTTTAGCCAATCCAAATTGAACATAGCGACCAGATTTTGGATGAGGGAGTTGACCCACTTGATTACGAAAAAGGCGAAGAGTTGGTATCTTGCCAAGTGCAAGTCGAATTTCTTGCTGAAGTAGGGTTTCATCGTTGCTCACGCTCCAATTGTATAACCCTTTGCAAGGGTATGGCAGCAACTTGAGGAACAATAGAATTACCTAACATTTTAAGTCTTTGAATTCGTTGTTTAGCGTCCAATTTAGTGGAAAGCCCATCATCTCCTCTACAAATTGTGGGTTGAGATACATATTGTTTCCAGTTTGGGTTAAGTCGGTGTTCTGTACATCTCCATGCTTGTGAAGTTTGGCTGCTATTTCTGTTTCGAGGTATTTCTTGTGTTCGAGATCTGCCATGTTCTCGCTCAGTTTCATTCCCATCCCTATTGCTGCTCTCGGTGTAGGTAAAAGAGAGTTGAATATTTCCTGAGTCTTTGGATTCACTGCCTCTCTCAGATTCGACAAAGAAGTACGACCTTTCCTCGCACCTTCCATCTGTTTTTTCAATGCTTCTGGACTCCGTTGATTTAAGTGATCCATCGTTGTTGGAGTAGGTAACATCTCCCGATCTATTATTGCTTTCCGATCTGGATCTGAGTTTAGTGGGGTAGGCAATAAGCCACCATCTATCTCTTTGATGGCAAGCTCCAACAAAGCTGCTTGGAATACAGCACCATTCCGCATCGTACCCTGCCTTGTAAAGTTCAGCGAGAACGATGTCCATTCCGTTAGTAAGGATAGCTGACACGTTTTCCAAGATGACGTATTTTGGTCGTACCATGCGTATGGTTCTAATGAGTTCGTAGAAGAGACCAGACCTTGTAGTCTCTGTGATGCCTTGCTGTCTGCCCGCCACGCTGATGTCTTGGCATGGAAATCCAGCTGAAATAACTGACGCTGAGTATGGTTTTGCTCTGTAGGTTGTGATGTCACCATGTATTGGAATATTTGAAAAATTTTTTTTTAGAATTTGTTGGCAGTAAGGATCTTTTTCTATGAATCCTATAGTTTCGAAACCACCTACAAGTTTTTCCGCAGCGTAACTAAAACCGCCAATCCCTGCAAATGTATCAAGTAATTTTAATTTATTCATTTTTTAACTCCTTCCTTTTCTCTTCCTGAGCGATTAAAGCTTGTTCAATTGTTTCGTGTGTGCCGTTTCTATAAGCTTTTCCATTAACAAAAATGGTAGCTGTATATCTTCCATTGTCTTGCTGATAAATACCTGAGAAACCTGTTTTACTATTTTTATAATCATTTTTATTATTATTATTTTGTTTTGTAGTAACCTTTCTTAAATTAACAATGCGATTATCAAGTGTATTTCTATTTATGTGATCTATATCGTAATGTTTGGGATCTTCTTTAAGATAAAGTTTCCAAATTATACGTTGAACCGAATATTGTTTTCCATTAACACCAACTTGAAGATAAATTAAATTACCACTTTTATGTTTAGAACCTGCGATAGAACCTTTTTTAACATTGGATCTATTTACCTTCCAAATTAAATCTCCTTTATAAGGATTATATTCAAATAATTCATCTAAAAGTTCCCAATCAGGTAAAGGAAGTTTATTAGTTTTTAATTGTTTTATAATTTCCATAAATAAAAGGCTCATGTATAAAAAATAGACCTTGGGCAATTATTTATAATTTCATTTGGATTAACTTTTATTTTATTTTTTCTAATGCTTTTGACATAATTTATTATGAAAGATCTATCCCAAGAATAATTGCACATATTAAAAAAACATTTTCTATAAGTTTTATTGTGATTAAAACTTTTTATACTATTAACATGAAATGTATTAAAAATACTCCTTACAATATTCATTTCATCATCTATTAAGTTATTAATATCAAAGTTTTTTTCATTATGGAATTTTTCCAACATTTTGAAACCATGAACATTTAAATAAACTAATTTCGAAACTAATTCTTTGTCTTGCATTGACATATGAGATTTATTTTTAGTTTTTACATTTGATGGTTTATTTTTTCTAGATTCAAATACACGATAAGCCCAACCTTTTTTATAACCAAGCATTTTTGCAACCATTTCTAATTCTTCCATAGTACGAGCTGAAGAAATTAATATTTTTTGTTGTTGCTTTTCAGTCTCTTCTTTTTCTTTTCTTTTTAATTCTTCAAGTTCTCCTTCTTCTTGTTTTATATATCTTTCTCTATTCTGTGCTTGATAACCACATACAGGACATATAGGTTGTGGTTTATAAGATGCAAAACATTTTTTGCAAGTCTCTACACTTAATGCTTGTTGATTATTTTTAGTTTTCTTTTTTTCTGAGTTTAAAGACCATTCTCTTATATCATCAACGAAGCCATGAGTTCTAGTTGAATTAACATGATCAAGGATAATTGCAGTTTTACCTTCTTTTGGTCTTAATATTCTACCTACTTGTTGAAGGTAAAGCCCCTCAGATTTTGTTGGTCTAAGTAATATTGCTGCTGATACATCTGGTACATCTGTACCTTCGGAGATAACGTCAACAGATGTAAGAATTTCAACTTTTCCATTTGCAAGTCCTTGGATTGCATCATTACGATCCTCCATAGACATTTCACCATGAACTATAGCACTTTTATATCCAGCATCTTTAAATTTATTGCAGACATCAGTTGCATGTTTTACTGATATGCAAAAAGCAATTGCAGGTAAACCATCAGCATGTTTTTTATATTGAGTTACTGCATCGCCAATAATATCTACCTTATCTATTTCTTTTTCTAAATCTTTTTTTTGATAATCCCCCGCAAGAGTTTTAACTTTATTTAAATCTAATCTTAAAGGTGGTGCAAATACTCTATATGGAGCTAAATATTTTTCTTTGGTAAGTTTTTGTATTGAAGGTCCATAAACTAAATCATCAAAATAATCTGCAAGTCCTTTACCATCAAGTCTTATAGGTGTAGCAGTACATCCAATTTTATATGCATTATTAAAAGTAGAAATAATCTTCTGCCAAGATCCAGCAGCAGCATGATGTGCTTCATCAATAATAATCCAAGAGGGTTCAAATAATTTATTTTTAAGCCTTCTTACTAAAGTTTGTACAGATGCGATTTGAATTTTACTTTTTGTAGGCTTATATTTTGCAGCAATGATTCCATGTCTAACTTTTATAGCTTTTAGTTTTTTTGAAGCTTGATCTATTAGTTCTTTTCTGTGAACGAGAATTAAAACTTTATGATTATTTTTTGCAAGTTCTTTAGATATTTGTGCGAAGACAACAGTTTTTCCAGAGCCTGTTGGCATAACAAGTAAAGGAGATTTTTTACCTTTAATTTGAAAAGAATCCCTAAGATCAGTAATTGCTTTGATTTGATAACTTCTTAGTTGCATTAGGTTGCATAAGGTGATTCTAGGTTATAATATATGACAAGAAACGACAACCCTAATATTACAAAATCAGCAAAAAATGCAAAATTCAAAAAAAATAACAATGCCAGGAGAAATAATCGCAAAGAATATTAAGGATATTTTAAAAGATAAAACAATTCATGCATTTACAGAAGAGACAAAAAATATTGGAATTTATGCATTAAATAAAGATATAAATGTTCTAGAAACATATTTTGATGAGCCACATTTTTTCTTAAGAAAACCATTTAAAGGTGAATTAGATTACATCAAAAGAAATTATGTAATACAAAATAAAATTTTAAATTCATGTTGTTCAATTATTTGCACAAATGAAAACATTTCAAATAATAAACATTCTATTACTGAAATAAGTTATGAACAAAAATGTAAATTTAGAACAAAAACTTTTTTAAATAAAAAAGATACTATTGATTTTTTTGAAAATGTAAAACCATTTTTCTTTGATGGTCAAGAATTATATATGTGGGAAGGTGATGAGTAATATTATGTATAAACCAATAGAAATTAGTAATGAAGAATATCATGCAAGAGATGAAATATCCTCATCTAATATTAGAGATATTCTTAAAAATCCTAAGAAGTTTTTATATAAATATAAAGGAGAAGAAAAAAGCGAACCTACAAAAGCAATGGAAGAAGGAACTGCTGTTCACAGCTTTTTCTTAGAAAATAATAGTTTTCATAAAGAATATATATTTAAGCCAAAAGGATTAAAAGGAACTACTAAAGAAGGTAAAGAATGGATAAAAAATAATTCTAAGAAGAAAATTTTACCTTACGAATTGCAAGAAAATTTAGAACATATGAAAAAGTCTGTTTTAGATAGTGCTGGTAAATTAATTTATGACAACGATAATTACAGCGAACTAAGCTACTTTTGGCTCGATTTACATGGAATTAAGGGAAAATGTAGGCCAGATTGTATTTCATACAATAATAGGTATGTTATTGATTTAAAAACTACGCAAGATGCAAGTTATAAAGGTTTTCAAAATTCAATACTAAAATTTGGCTATCATATTCAAACAAGTTGGTATTTAAGAGGATTAAAAAAATTAAATATAGATATAGAAAAATTTATATTTGTTGCAATAGAAAAAACAGCACCTTTTTGTGTTGGTGTTTATGAGTTAGATGAAGATTTCATTCTTGAAGGAAATAAACAGATTGAAAAAGCAATACAGGTTTTGCATATGTGTAAAGAACATAAAATGTATCCTGACTACACTTCAGACATAGAGACTATTAGTCTTCCTCCGTGGATGACTAATAAAAAAGTCACACCACAAAATTATCAGGAGATCGAACTTTACTAATGCCAAAATTTCCAAAAGAACCTTACGAAGGTCAAGTTTTTTACGAGCCTTGCGATCCATTGATAGGTAGATCCTGGATCTATGAACAAGGACAATGGGTAGACATTTCAAATCAAGAGGTAAAAAGTGAAGATTGAATTTGATTACACCCAAGGTGAATGGATACAACTTAAATCTTATCTTTTCCCATACAAAGGAAAATCAGAGTTAGTCCAAGACTTTTTTGAAAAAGTCAATAAAAAAACAAAAATAAGGATTGTAAAAAAATGACAGAATTAATTAAAACTCCAAATACTGAAGGCGAGTCTTCCATTTATAGAAATTCAGATTCTTTTGAATTTGCACAAAGACAAGCTAAAAGCTTATGCACATCAACATTAGTCCCACCAAGTTATCAAGGACAGGAAGGTTTACCTAATTGTTTAGTTGCATTAGAGATGAGTAAAAGAATGAATCTTAGTCCATTGACTGTTATGCAAAATTTAAATGTAATACATGGCAGGCCATCGTGGTCTGCCCAATTTATTACATCGATAATTATTGGCTGTGATAGATTTAAAAATTTTGATTACGTTGTTGAAGGTAGTGGCGAGTCTTTATCTATACAATGTACAGCAATAAGATTAGAAGATAATAAATTAGTAAAAGGTACAGCAGTTACTATGAAAATGGCAAGATCTGAGGGTTGGACAAAAAATCCCAAATACACATCAATGCCGGATCTAATGTTGAGAAACCGAGCTGCAACATTTTTTGGAAGACAATATATTCCTGACCTGTTACTAGGTGTGCAAACAAGTGAAGAAGTGATAGATATAGAACCAGAGCCAATAAATGTTTCCGAGTCCCCTGATTTTAGGGAACAAAAGAAACCTAAACAGGAGGACAACGATGACAATCAATTCTGAAAAAGAATTCTTAACAGCTCTAGAACTTGCTAAACGATGGCGAGTTGATGAGCATACTGTTATGAGATGGAGAAAGCAAGGCAAACCACCTGTTTTCTACAGAATTAACGGCAAAATTCTCTATAAGGTGGCTGATATAGAGGAACTCGAATTAGCTAAACGTCAATCTATTTAAAAACTATGGCTTTCCAAGCAACACTTACTGGAAACTTAGGTCAAACACCTGAGTTAAAAACTTTTCAATCAGGCAAATGCAAAGTAGAACTTGCTATTGCTGTAAGACAACAAAATAAAGATGCTGAAGCATTTTGGGTGCAAGTAGATTTATGGGACAAAACAGCACAATATGCTGCTGATTATCTTAAAAAAGGTGATAGCATTTATGCCCAGGGGGAGATCAAAGAAGAAAGATTTACAAGAAATAATGGAAAGCCTGGATTTAAAATTGTATTGCAATTTGCAAGAATAGAATTATTAAAATCTGCAAATCCAAAACAAAATAATAATAATCAAATACAAGAGCAAACTATAAATAGAGAGTGGAGAAATACTACAAAAGTCGCAGATTTAAACGAAGTACCATTTTAAATTTGAGGCATGGCAAGACATTTTTTATCCTTCTCAAGTGTTTTTTTTGCTGCTCCTTTTTAAATAAAATTCTATTGATGACTCTAAATAGATGTTTACCATAATATTTTATTTAAAAGATGATACGAGTTCCCATCGTGGATTTAAGAGAGAGTCAACCGTTTATAGTGAGCGGCTTCATAACTTTTAAATAAGCAAATTGTGCCTGTAAGTCCTCTTTAATAATTTATTTACAAAAAATGAAAAGAAATGAAACTCCTTCTAATAAAAAGCTTGATTGTTTAAAAGAAATAAGAAGAAAAGGATTAGTAAAATTACTACTTGAGGTGGAACTTCGTGGTATTAAACATAGAGTTCATATCACTAGTGATTCAAGAGCAGACCTGACAGTTCATGATGGGGATTGGATAAACGATCATATAAGGACTGCTATTGTTAAACATAACTATGAAATCAATAGAATACCAAAGCTGCAAGTAAAAGACTTTACAATTAAAGAAATTAAAGAATATGAAAGCTCAATCGAATAAAAAAATCGTTGGACAGAAATTTAAACTGGATCAGGTTGTCAAACGTAATGCTACTGTTGGTTATTCTGCTAGTAAATATGCACAATATACTGGCAAGATAAAAGAAGCTTTTACTAAAAAAAATAAATTAGGAGTGCCACAATATTATTACAAAGTTTTTTGGGAGGATGGCAGGTCATCTGAACACGCTCAACATAGTCTTAAATCTGTCTAATAAGAATTAAAAAGAAATGACTCTTGCCGAAAAGATTAAAGCTGCAAAAAAACGAATTGTTGAGTTAGAAATTCTTATTAAACTTTGGTCAAAAAAAAATAGTAAATTACAGGATTAAGTTTTGTATATAACACATATCGTTTGTGAAGGTCATTTTGGTGTGCAACCGATTTATTATGGTTTAACAACGAAATTTCAACCTTGGTATTTTGATGGAAAAACTGTCTTTAGGGGAAACAATTATGAACTTAAATCTGAAGCAGAGGAAGCTGCAAAGAGAATTAGGAACAATTGTTTGTTGCGGAAATCATGTTTTTAGAGTTATAAATGGTCAACGTCATTGGATTAGTGAACCACCAAAAGATTGGGAAACTATAGATGGAAGAGTCTGGACTGAGTAATGCCATCTCTTAGGTATCATGCAGGACGAATGGTTCTGTATGAAGAAAAACCTAAGCAATGGCGAGTTAAAATTAAATTAAAAACTAATAAATTAGATTTACCTCTTACAGCTAATGATTTGGAAGCTGCTGTATTAGAAGCAGAATATTTGTATGCAGATGCGAAATCTTTATGCAAATCTAACCCTTTATGTGTTGATTGCGTACATCATGAAATTTTAAAAGCAGAATGTGGTTTAGGTATGCCGGAAGGAAAAGCTAGTGGAGGAATATGGGCTAAGGATTGTGCTTATTTTTGGAAAAAATAGTTTTCTTTTCAATTTTATCTATATGTAAACCTGCTTGTTCAATAATTTTAACTAACCTATAGTTTTCTTTTGCAAAAGCACTAATTAAATCTGGAATATCATCAGGTTCTAAGCAGTTAATTACATGTCTTAAAAATGTTTCTACTTTTAACTCTTCCTCTAAAGAAACGTCAGCCATAGCCCATTTATGTATTTTTTTTCGTTTACGAGCTTCTTTAACAAACCAATCAGACCAAGGCATAACTATTTCCATAATTTGTTCTTTATTTGTAAACTAACGCACTAGATATATTAGGCAATGAAGATATAATGTTTTTAGTTACATTTTAAAAATGGAATTACAAACAAGAGGATATGGATCTTCTAAGAAAAAAAAGACAAAAAAAACAAAAGTAAAAGTGGGAAAGTAACCACTGGGGTAGTTGATTTGCCAATTTATTGATAAATTAAATAATGACTACCTCACACATAGTCGATCAGCCCTATCTGGGTTTTAGGGCTTTTTTTATTATTTATGGAAGAACAAGAAAAAGAAGGGCATAGTCTGATTGCCAACGTGGTTCAGATGATTATTCTCTTTTGGAGTTTAGGAGTGATCTCATGGTCATATTTTAATCCAAATCCCACAAGACAGATTGATACAACTTTCGCTGCCGGCTTACTTTCGGCCGTGACAGCGCAATATGGTTTGAATATTAAGAAAAACAACGATAATAAAAAGCCAAAAGGTAAGATAGACATAGTAGACAACAAAGATTCCAAAGTAGGTATCAGTAACACATGATTAAAAAGCTTCTA
>CETK01114447.1_pt1 | contig 19539 bp, 14 predicted proteins | sample 361431 | NCBI WGS metagenome assembly CETK01 (sample SAMEA2622452, study PRJEB7988) | marine metagenome | biome: marine biome (ENVO:00000447); feature: surface water layer (ENVO:00002042); material: "saline water (ENVO:00002010), including plankton (ENVO:xxxxxxxx)" | depth 5 m | reverse complement strand
GCTGCCTGGGAAACTTATTGTATAGAACGCAAAAATATTGATAAATATGAGTCTCTATTTTATAGGCTTGTCATGAAACACGACATGCTGGTTCAGAATTTTCAAGATAGCATTTTATCGTTTGGCGAAATATCGTTCATGTTGTTCGATGGAAAATATTCTCATGCCGTTATAAAAAAACCCAAAAAAAACGACTACAGGGTTCAGGACGATTTTGGTGGTACTGTTTCCAATTATTATGCAAATAATAAAGAAATTAATTTTGCTGAAAGGGTTGTGAAAACTTTGAAAATTACCCCGGCTTATGCTAGAGTTGATGTAATTGTCGATAAAAACAAACAACTTGCCCTATCAGAACTTGAGCTGGTCGAGCCCGAGTTGTGGTTCCGAAAAAAGAAAGGCTCTTCAGATCTGTTAGCGGGCGCAATTAAAAAAAAAATAAAATTTAATAGGCTCTAGAGACGTTTCCCTCCATAAAGTAAACAAATGATTTGTTGGCAATCATATTGCCTCCAGCTGTTGGATAGTCTCCGGTAAAGTACCAGTCCCCTTTGTGGTCAGGACAAGCGCCGTGCAAGTCCTTAACCGACTGATAAATAATATTGAAATCTGCGTTAATATTATCTGCTTTTAAAAGTCTTGCTATCTCCTCTGAAATCACTTTATCAGAAAAATTGTTATACAATTCTTTTAAATGATTTTTTTGTTCCTCTTTTTTTTGCAACAATGCCTGTTTGCATTTATTGTATATATCTTTTATGGTTAGCTTGCCCTCGTCTGTTTGTTCAAGCAGGGACATAGTTGCTTTAAACGCAATAAAGTCTCCCAGCTTTGCCATATCAATTCCATAGCAGTCAGGATATCTTATTTGTGGCGCCGAAGAAACAACAATGATTTTTTTAAACTTTAAACGGTCTAATATTCTCAAAATACTTTTTTTAAGAGTTGTTCCCCTAACAATACTATCATCCAAAATAACTAATGTGTCCGTTGTTTTGGCTACACCATAGGTGACGTCGTAAACATGGCCAACGAGTCCATCTCTATCGCTGTCCGCGGTTATAAAGGTTCTAAGTTTCGCGTCCTTTACTGCCATTTTTTCGACCCTGAGTTTTTGTTTCATTTTAATCTTAAGCTCACTAAATCTTTTTTCATCTAATAATCTTTCTTTCTGTTCATTTAGCTCATCCTCTAGAGAAGATAACAGTCCATAAAAGGCTGTTTCAGCAGTGTTTGGAATATAAGAAAAAACAGTATTTTGTAAGTCACCATCAATTGATCTAAGAATTGGACCCTTCAGCATTGAGCCTAGTTTTTTCCTTTCCTTGTTTATTTCACTATCGTTGCCTCTAGAAAAATATATTCTCTCAAAAGAGCAAGCCTTTCTTATTTTTGGAGTGATAATTTCTTCAAATTTCACAACTCCACTTTTCTTTATTATTATTGCATTGCCTCTTGGTAATTCTTTTATTTTATTAAACTGAGAATTAAAGGCCGTTTGTATTACGGGTCTTTCTGAACATACTACAACTATTTCCTCATCTTGATAGTAATACGCTGGTCTGATTCCGTGTGGGTCCCTGAATACAAAAGCATCACCATGCCCCAAAAGTCCTGATAAAACATAGCCTCCGTCCCACTTTTTTGATGAATTAATTAAAATTTTTGCTATGTCAATATTTTCCTCAATCAACCTTGAAATTTCTTGATTTGACTTGTTTTCTGGCTTAAACTTGGTATACAGCCTAGTGTTTTCCTCATCTGTAAAATGACCAATTTTTTCAAGAATTGTAACAGTGTCTGATTTTTCCTTTGGGTGTTGGCCAAGGTCTATTAGTTGCTTTAATAGTTCATCAACATTTGTCATATTAAAGTTTCCGGCTAAAACCACATTTCTGGATTTCCAATTGTTTTGTCTAAGAAGGGGGTGGCAGTGTGTTATATTGTTTCCCCCATAAGTTCCGTATCTAAGGTGGCCTAAGAAAACTTCTCCCGTAAAAGAACAGTTTTTTTTCAACCATTCTGGGCTTTTGAATTTTTCAGGATAATTACTTTGTATTCTTTTGAAATTGTCACTTATTTTTGAAAAAACATCTTGAATAGAGTTTGGGTCAACCGACCTCCTTCTGCTTATATATGGAAACCCCGGCTTAACATCTAACTTTATGTTTACAATTCCAGCACCATCTTGTCCCCTATTTACCTGTTTTTGCATTAATAAATACATTTTATTTAGTCCATATAGGGCGGTGCCATATTTTTCTTGATAATATGATAGTGGTTTTAATAGTCTTAAAAGTGCTATTCCACATTCATGTTTAATGTGATCACTCATACCTAAAAAATGTATTTTTCATGTTTTTTTGCTATAAATATCTATCGTCAACTTCCATCACTTCTCCAGAAACAGGACAAGTCCGAAGTTTTTTATCACTATAAAACCTCTTGAAAACCGGCAAAAAATCTTTCTCAATATTCGTTAGATAAAAATACTCTTCGTACAATAGTTGATTTTCTTTGTCTGAAAACCACATCAAGCCATCTTTGTGGTGTTTTTCTCTTTTTCTTTCAATTACTAAGCCTATTGAGTTTTTGTGTCGAACTGGCGAATGTGGAATTCGAGCCGGAAGCAAAAACATTTCGCCCTCGTTGATTGGCACCTCAACCATTTTTCCGTTTTGTTGTGTTTTAACAGTAATACTTCCTTCAATCTGATAAAATAATTCTTCTGTTTCATTATAATGGTAATCCTTTCTCGCGTTTGGTCCCGCAACAATCATAACAATAAAATCTCCTGCATCGACATACAGGTTTTTATTTCCAACAGGTGGCTTAAGCAAGTCTCTGTTTTCTTTTATCCATTGATTAAGGTTGAATGGTGGGAGTATTTTTTTCATGTGATTTTCTTTCTTGTGCTTTTAAGTAAACTATATATAACCTTAAATTAATTATATTTGAGAAAATATGGAAATAAATCTGAAAAATAAAACAGCGTGGGTGTTTGGTGGGTCATCTGGTATCGGTCGATCGATTGCCTTGGAGTTAGCAAATTGTGGGGCAAATATTGTTTTAGTTTCACGAAACCGTAGTTCACTAAAAAAAACAAAGGACGAACTTTGTGTTAAAATGAACCAGCGTCATGATATATTGTCAGTAGATATGTCTAAAACTAATGAACTTGAAAAATTGCTATTAGACCATCTTAAAAGAAACGATGTTGATATAATTATTAATAACTCGGGGGGGCCCAGTCCTGGCTTAGCACACTCCGCTGACAACGAAGATTACAGCCTGGCCTTTCGACAACACTTAATTTCAGCACAAACTATTTGTCGAATTGTTGCTCCTTTATTTAAAAAAAAACAATTTGGTAGAATAATTAATATAATTTCAACATCTGTAAAGCAACCAATTCCAGGCTTGGGTGTATCAAATACAATTCGTGGTGCTGTGGCAAATTGGAGTAAAACCTTGTCGTCTGAACTTGGTCCTTTTGGTGTTACGGTTAACAATATATTGCCAGGAGCAACACAAACCGAACGACTTAGTGAAATCGTTGAAAAAAAAGCACACAAGAATAACATTACTAAAGAGCAAGCGGCCCAAATAATGAAAGAGGAAATTCCATTGAAGAGGTTTGCACAGCCTAGAGAGGTTGGTTTTCTTGTAGCTTTTCTATCATCTGATATGGCGAGCTACATAAATGGGGTAAATATTCCAATTGACGGCGGAAGAACAAAATCATTATAATTTATATGGAAAAAATTTGTAATTATATCAATGGCTGTTTTGTTGCACCTAAATCAGGAGAGTATATAAAAAACATAAGCCCCGTTGATGGTGTACACTATTCACTTATACCCAACAGCGCTGAGGGCGATGTTGACTCTGCGGTTGAAGCGGCTAAGAAAGCTTTTGTTAATTGGGGAAGTAGCTCTAAAAAGGTTCGTTTCAATTGGTTGATGAAGCTTGCTGACGCAATTGATGACTGTTCTGAGGAATTAATAATCGCCGAAAGTTATGACAATGGCAAGCCTGAGTGGTTGGCAAGAAAAGTTGATATTCCTAGATGTTCTGAAAACTTTAGGTTTTTTGCAACGGCCATGTTGCATCACAAAACAAGTGCATTCGACATGGATGGCGAGGCACTAAATTACACCCTAAACCCACCTATCGGTGTTGCTGGCTGTATATCACCTTGGAACCTGCCGCTTTATCTACTAACATGGAAAATTGCGCCTGCAATTGCTGTTGGAAATACCGTTGTGGCTAAACCCTCTGAAATCACTCCGTATACCGCTTTTTTATTTAGTAAAATTTGTCAAAAAATTAACTTTCCTAAAGGTGTTATAAATATTATTCATGGATATGGTGATACTGCTGGTGATGCCGTTGTAAGAAAATGTGATATAATTTCTTTCACTGGTGGAACAAAAACAGGAAGAGTCGTCGCTGCCAGCGCCGCAAAATCTTTCAAAAAGTGTTCCCTAGAATTGGGGGGCAAAAACCCCTCAATTGTATTTAAAGATTGTGATTTTGAAAAAACCATCAAAACTGTTTTGCGTTCTGCGTTCACTAATCAAGGACAGGTTTGTTTGTGTGGATCCAGAATCTTTGTTGAAAAAGATATTTATGATAAGTTTGTCCGTTCTTTTGTTGAAAAAGCAAAAGAACTTAGGGTGGGTGATCCAAAAATTAAACACAACGATCTCGGTGCCATTGTCTCTGAAGCGCACGTAAAAAATATAATAGAGTATGTAGATAATGCATTAAAAAAGGGAGCGAAGATAGTTTGTGGTGGAAAAAGACTAAAACTAACAGGAAAACTTTCTGGTGGGTTTTACATGTCTCCAACAGTTTTATTAAACACCAAAAATTCTGACCCTATTAACCAAGAAGAAGTTTTTGGGCCTGTGGTAACTATAATTAGTTTTAACAACGAGCGCGAGCTAGTTGAATTATCAAACCAAACAAAATACGGCTTATCCGCATCTATATTTACTAATGATGTTTCTAAAGCTCACAGGCTAGCTGCTAAAATTGACTCTGGTTTAATATGGATTAACTCATGGCTTCTTCGTGATCTTCGAATACCTTTTGGCGGAATGAAAAGCTCAGGACTTGGAAGAGAGGGGGGAAATGAATCGCTAAATTTTTTTACTGAAACAAAAAACATTTGTGTAAAAATTGAAAACAAAGATTAATTAATAAATTTAAAATCTATTATGAAAGAAAGTTATAATTCTTTAAAGGCACCTGAGGCTGTGGGTCATTATCCGCACGCTAAGCAGGTGGGTGAGTTTATTTTTTTGTCTGGAGTTGGTCCAAGAAAAAGAGGAAGTAAAGACATTCCGGGCATTGAGATGGATAAAGACGGAAAAGTTAAAAGCTATTGTATTAAAACACAATGCTTATCTGTTTTTGAAAATGTTAAAATTATTTTAAATGACTCTGGTTGTGGCTGGGAGGACATTGTTGACGTTACTGTATTTTTAACTAATATGAAGGCCGATTTTAAGGCATTTAACGAGTTATATAAGGAGTGTTTTAAAGTCCCTTTTCCAACTCGAACAACCATTGAGGTTTTGAGTTTGCCAACCCCCATTTCTATTGAACTTAAAGTAGTTGCACACAAAAAAAGATCCTAAATGTTTAAAGAAAGAAAAAGTTTGAATTTGTCTGAAATCTCTAAAGAGATTGGTTTGTTTTGGAAGAAAAATAACACTTTTTATAAAAGTGTAAATAACAGGCCCGATAGCAAGCGCTTTGTGTTTTTTGAGGGTCCGCCCTCTGCAAATGGAAAACCTGGAATTCACCATATTATGGCCAGGTTAATAAAAGATATATTTTGTCGCTATAAAACCCTGTCGGGTTATAGAGTTGAAAGGCGTGCTGGTTGGGACACTCATGGCTTACCTGTTGAGTTGAGCGTTGAAGCTAAGTTAGGCATCACTAAAGACGATATTGGTAAAAAAGTTAGTGTTTCTCAATACAACGCTGAGTGTAAAAAAACCGTAATGCAATTCACAGAGGATTGGAATAAGTTAACGGACTTAATGGGCTATTGGGTTGACACCAAAAATCCCTATATAACATACAAAAGTAAATATATTGAGTCTGTTTGGTATTTGCTAAAAAAACTTAACGATAAAGGCTTGATTTACAAAGGATACACTATTCAGCCATACTCTCCAGCCGCTGGAACCGGACTTAGCTCACACGAGCTTAATCAGCCGGGTTGTTATAAAGATGTAAAGGACCTTAGTGCTAACGTGATGTTTCGATTAATAAATGGAAAAGAGCTTTCGGGACTTGATTTAGACGTTTTTCTCGTTGCATGGACAACAACACCCTGGACTCTTTTTGCTAACTCAGCCCTGGCTGTTGGCAACAATATTGAGTATTTAATATTAAAAACTTTTAACCCAAGCAGTCTTAAGCCCTGTGTTATTGTTTGTGCTAAAAACCGTGTCAACGAGTTATTTAATGCTACAGTTTGTAAGAAAATCAAAGACCTAACTACTAATATAAAGAAGCCTTATGAATTAATTGGACGTTGCCTTGGCAAAGACCTGGTGGGTAAAAGCTATGAACAGCTATTTAAATATGTTAAACCTCTTGAGGGTGTGGGTCGCGCCTTTAAAATTATTAACGCTGACTTTGTAAACACAGAAGGAGGAACAGGAATTGTTCATATTGCGCCCACTTTTGGGGCTGATGACTTTGCTGTTGCAAAAAAAGAGGGTATTCCCTCAATTTTAGTTAAAGATAAATATAATAAGCCCTCACCTATTGTTGATCATAATGGCTGCTTTGTTGATGGTCTTGGTCCTTTTTCGGGGAGGCCTGTTAAGGCTGATTTTTTAGAAGATAATAAACAAAGCGTTGATATCGATATTGTTGTAATATTAAAGAATATGGGGCGTTGTTTTTCCTCTGAGAAGTATGAACATAGCTACCCCCATTGCTGGAGAACTGACAAACCCATTCTGTATTACCCCCTTGACTCGTGGTTCATTAAATCAACAAAGTATAAAGACCTAATGATTAAAAAGAACCAAGAAATTAACTGGAAGCCCAAAAGTACCGGCGAGGGTAGATTTCAAAACTGGCTTGAAAATCTCAATGATTGGAATTTATCTAGATCTAGATTTTGGGGAATTCCACTACCAATATGGAAAAGTTCTAAATCCAATGAAACTCTCTGCGTTGGATCTGTTGAAGAGTTGAAAAATCTATGCGAACAATCCGTCAAGGATGGAAACATGTCTGAAAACCCACTAAAAGACTTTGAAATAAATAATATGGGTAGTGAAAATTACGATCAAATTGATTTGCATAAAAATATTGTTGATAATATTGTTTTAAGTGACTCAAGCGGACAACCAATGTATCGAGAAAAAGATGTAATTGACGTTTGGTTCGACTCTGGGGCCATGCCATTCGCTCAATGGCACTACCCTTTCGAAAACAAGGAATTAATAGATTCTGGGTTGGGATACCCTGCTGACTTTATAGCGGAGGGGGTGGACCAAACTCGTGGTTGGTTTTATACTCTTCACGCTATTTCTGTTATGTGTTTTGAAAGCCTTGCGTACAAAAATGTAATATCAAATGGTTTGGTTTTAGATAAGTATGGCCAAAAGATGTCCAAAAGACTCGGAAACTCTGTCGACCCATTTAAATCTATCGAAGTAAATGGGGCTGACGCTCTTAGATGGTATATGGTTTCAAACTCTCAACCTTGGGACAACCTAAAGTTTGATGAGGGCGGGGTTAATGAGGTTCAAAATAAATTTTTTGGAACACTACATAATACATATTCTTTTTTTGCTCTATACTCAAACATAGACAAGTTTATCAACTCTGAGAAACCTGTTGCCTTTGATAAGCGCCCTCAACTTGATCGATGGATATTGTCCGAACTAGCCCTTTTAACTGATTCTGTCAAAAAAAACTATGAAAATTATGAACCGACTCTTGCGTGTCGTGAAATTCAAAACTTTACCATCGAAAAACTAAGCAACTGGTATGTTCGACTTTGCAGAAGAAGGTTTTGGCGAGGAGAATATGACGCTAATAAAATCTCTGCATATCAAACTCTTTATGAGTGCTTAAAAACTATTGCCATAATATCTTCGCCAATTGCTCCATTTTTTATGGAGCAACTCTTTCTTGACCTTTGCTCAGTAAGGCCCGACTTAGAAGAGAAGTCTGTCCACCTTTCTGAGTTTCCTATGTTAAACAAAAAGTTTGTTGACCGTGACTTGGTTGACTCAATGAAGATAACAAAAGAGATTTGTTCTCTAGCTTTATCATTAAGAAAAAAACAAAAAATTAGAGTTCGGCAGCCCCTTAAGTCTCTTACTGCATGTATAAATAATTTAAAAAAGTCAAAGCCGCTTGTTGAAATTATTATGAGCGAGCTAAATGTAAAGAGTGTTATACTTGCCCAAAATACTAATGATGTTATTGAAAAAAAACTAAGTGTTAATTTTCCTGTTTTGGGCAAAAAGCTTGGTAAAAGGGTTAAAAGAATCGTAGAAATTGTAAACAGCTTTAACAAAGACGATATTAATCTATTTGAAAAACAAAACAAAATTTCTGTAGATGTTGATGGGGGTAGGGTTTTGCTTGAAAAAGATGATTTAATTGTAAATATAAACGATATTCCTGGACAATTAACAGCTGCTAAAGATGGTGTTTTAGTTTCTCTTAACACCAAAATATCTAAAGAATTGTTAGAAGAGGGTTTTGCTCGGGAGTTTATAAACAAAGTACAAAATATTAGAAAGGATTCTGGCTTTTCAGTAACTGATAAGGTTAGTGTTGTGATTTCGGGAAATACTGATGCATTAAACATTATAAAAAAACACGAAAACTACATATCTCCTGAAATACTTTCACAGTCTATTGTTAGTGGTGATGTTGAGGCAAAAAACTCTAGTCTTTTTGATTTTAATAATTATAAAATGTATATTGCTTTGAGTGTAAACAATAGTTAAATCTTAATGTATGAAAAAAGGTGTTTCCAAAAGATACTCTGACAAAGAGTTGTCCAATTTTAAAGAAATTATTGTTAAAAAGATTGAAACCGCACAAGCCGATTTAAAACTTTTAAAAGACTCATATAGTAATGCATCTTCTAACGGAACTGACGACACCTATTCGTCATTCAAATCTTTTGAAGAGGGGTCTGAAACATTGTCAAAAGAGTCCAATACATTATTAGCTTCTAGGCAAGAAAAGTTTATCCGAGACTTAAAAAATGCGCTTATTCGTATTGAAAACAAAACCTATGGTATTTGTCGTGAAACTGGAAAACTTATTTCAAAAAAAAGACTATTACTAGTTCCTCACGCAACACTCAGTATTGAGGCAAAAAATAAATCTAAATAGCCCCTTGAAGGAAACGAATAAACTTTTGTTGTGGCTGTTTATTTTTGTTCTTGTAGCGGTTGATCAACTTTCAAAATTTTTAACAAAATCAAATCTTGAGCTTGGTGAATCAATATCTATTTTACCCTGGTTCAAAGTATTTTTCATTGAAAATAACGGTTTTGCTTTTGGTTTAGAAATTTTTGGAAAATACGGAAAATTAGCGCTAACGCTTACTCGGATTTTTTTCGTCTCATTTTTAATTTTTTGGTTCAGCAGGTTGTTAAAACACAAAAACATCAATAATATGTTGGTTTTGTCTTTCTGCCTCGTTATCTCTGGAGCTATAGGTAATATTATTGATAGTGTTTTTTATGGGCATATATACGGTTATGCTCCCATTTTTTATGGAAAGGTTGTTGATATGTTGTACTTTCCTATATTAGAAACAACTTTTCCTTCATGGATTCCCTTTTTAGGTGGAAATAAGTTCAGTTTTTTTAAATACGTATTTAATTTGGCTGATAGTTACATAACGGTTGGAGCCTTTATTTTGTTTTTTTCTTATAAGTATATTCCGTCCAAATTATAGTTTTTTCTATTTGTTCTTTATATTTGCGCAAAATATATATAAAATATGGATTTACTTAATAACAACTTAGTTTTTATTGCCCCAATTTTAGGGGTGATCGGTTTAATTTTTATGTTTATAAAGTCTGCGTGGGTGTCCAAGCAGGATCCTGGAGACAAAAAAATGGTTGAGCTTTCTGGACATATTGCTAAAGGGGCAATGGCGTTTCTTGTTGCTGAATGGAAGGTTTTAGCTATTTTTTCTGTCATAGCATCTGGTTTATTAGCATGGTCTGGAACTCTTGTTGAAACCTCTACGCCCTATATTGCAGTATCGTTTTTAATCGGTGCCGTTTTCTCCGCTTTAGCTGGATATTTTGGAATGAATATAGCAACAAAGGCAAACGTCCGAACCACACAAGCAGCTAGAAATAGTTTAGCTAAGGCATTAAAAGTTTCATTTGTTGGTGGAACAGTAATGGGTCTTGGTGTCGCTGGGTTAGCTGTTTTTGGTCTTGGTAGTTTGTTTATTTTATTTAACCACATGTACAGCGCATCGGTTGGAGGGTTTGTTGATTTGCATAATATGGAAATTGCTTTAGAAGTTTTAGCTGGTTTTTCCTTAGGTGCGGAATCTATTGCTTTGTTTGCCCGTGTTGGTGGTGGTATATACACTAAAGCTGCGGATGTCGGTGCTGACCTTGTTGGAAAAGTTGAAGCTGGTATTCCTGAAGACGACCCTCGTAATCCTGCTACAATTGCTGATAACGTAGGAGACAACGTAGGAGATGTTGCGGGTATGGGTGCTGATTTATTTGGTTCTTATGTAGCAACGATTCTTGCAACTATGGTGCTAGGAAGAGAGGTTGTTGTTGGTACCGCAAATTCTGAAGGGATGTATGAGTCAATGCCGTTCATTTTGCTACCAATGATTATTGCTGGTTTGGGTTTAATTTTTTCAATTATTGGTGCTGCTTTTGTAAAAATTAAAAATGAAAATGGGTCCGTTCAAGGCGCATTAAATATTGGTAACTGGCTGTCAATTCTGCTTACGCTTGTTACTTCTTACTTTTTAATCGAGTCCTTAATTCCATCATCCGAAATATCAATTCGTGGAGACTCTTTTACCAAATCAGGAATATTTTGGGCTGTTTTCACGGGTTTGGTTGTTGGTGGACTAATGTCTATAATAACCGAATATTACACATCTATGGGTAAAAGACCCGTTAACTCAATTATAAAACAATCTTCGACGGGGCATGCAACTAATATTATTGGGGGTTTAGCTGTTGGAATGGAATCAACCGTCCTTCCAATAATCATTCTTGCTGCAGGGATTTTTGTTTCATTTCTTTGTGCAGGACTTTACGGAGTAGCAATAGCTGCTGCGGGTATGATGGCAACTACAGCAATGCAGTTAGCAATTGATGCCTTTGGGCCTATTGCTGACAATGCGGGTGGAATTGCAGAGATGAGTGGGCTACCTAAAGAGGTGAGAGAAAGAACCGATAACCTGGATGCCGTTGGAAACACTACCGCAGCTGCAGGTAAAGGTTTTGCTATAGCTTCTGCTGCTCTAACTGCTCTTGCTCTTTTTGCTGCTTTTGTTGGTTTAGCTGGTATAGACTCAATTGATATTTATAAAGCTGACGTTCTTGCTGGTCTATTTGTTGGTGCTATGATTCCATTTATATTCTCTTCTCTTGCAATTGCTGCAGTAGGTCGAGCTGCGATGGATATGGTAAAAGAGGTACGTAGACAGTTCAAAGAAATTCCTGGAATAATGGAAGGAAAAGCTACTCCTGAATATGAAAAATGTGTTGAAATTTCTACAAATGCATCTATACGTGAGATGTTGCTACCTGGTGCAATACCTTTAGTGGTGCCCGTGTTTGTTGGTTTTGTTTTTGGTCCTGAAGTTTTAGGGGGATTATTGGCTGGTGTTACAGTATCTGGAGTACTAATGGGTATTTTTCAAAACAATGCTGGTGGTGCTTGGGATAATGCAAAAAAAGCAATTGAAGCAAGCGGTGAAAAGGGATCTGAATCACACAAGGCGTCTGTTACTGGAGATACAGTAGGAGATCCGTTTAAAGACACATCTGGTCCGTCCATGAATATATTAATTAAATTGATGAGTATTGTAGCATTAGTTATTGCTCCTCACATAAAAGTGGATAAAGAAACTACAAAAAACCACTCTGATTTGTTTGAATCAAATCAAAGCCTGGTGATTGAAAAGGGCTTTAATGAAAAGGTTGATGACACTACCCCTTATACAAATTAATTAAATACTCTAGTATTTGAACAGCATTTGTTGCTGCCCCCTTTCTGAGGGGGTCAGCAACTATCCATAAATTAAAGCTGTTTTTTTTTGAATAATCCTTTCTTATTCTAGATACAAAAACCTTATCACTTCCTTTAGCGTCTATTGGTGTCATGTAATTTTTACCTGTTTGAACAACAACCCCACTTTCTTTGGAAAGCAATTTTATAAGTATGTCTAAATCAATATCGCGCAATAATTCCATATTTACACTCTCAGAATGTGCTGCTGTTGTTGGTATTCTTACTGCTGTTGAAGTTATTCTAATCTTAGAATTAAATATTTTATTAGTCTCATTAATTATTTTTTCTTCCTCTTTTGTATAAAAATTTTCTAAAAACTCATCACACTGAGGTATAGCATTATTGAATATGCTTTTTGGATATACTTTTTTTATTGAAGATTCTTTGTTTTGTTCATTTTTTAACTGTTCTAATCCCATTTTTCCGGAACCTGAAACTGATTGATAGGTCGACACCACTAACCTTTTGATTCCTATCTGTTTTTGCACTTCATGTAATGGTAAAACTAGTTGGATTGTTGAACAGTTAGGATTTGAAATAATTTTATCATTTTTTGTTAGTAATGAACCGTTTATTTCTGGCACTATTAAATTTATTTCTTTATTCATCCTAAAAGCAGATGAATTATCAATCACAACAGACCCTATTTTTTTAAATTCTTTTGCATATTTTTTTGCAACTTCTGATCCTGCTGAAAACAATACGTATTTTGGTTTTTTTTTGATTGCTTCATTTATATTAACAACAGGGTGTTCTTTGTTATAAAAACTTATTTTTCTTTTTGTTTTATTGTGACTAGCAACAAAAATTATTTCACTTTTAGAAAATTGATCTCTTTCTTGTAAAACTTTTATAATTTCTCTTCCTACTAGTCCAGTTGCACCAATAATTGCTATATCCATAGTATGATTTGTATTATTTTTATAGAAATTTAATATTTTATATTAATGTTAGAAAAAAGTTTGCTTTTAAAAGCTAAAAATATTCCTAATACTTTTGGTATTTATATGTTTATTGATATTAACAAGTCTCCTATTTATGTTGGAAAATCTAACAACTTAAAAACAAGAGTTTTATCTTATTTTAAAAAAAAAACTGAAAAAGATGAATTAATAATTAAAAATGCCCACAACATAGACTATGTTTTAGTTAATAATGAAAATGATGCATTTTTACTTGAAAATAATTTAATAAAAAAATATCAACCTAAATATAATATATTATTAAAAGATGATAAAAACTACCCTTGGCTTTGTATAACAAATGAAAGATTTCCAAGACTATTAATAGTTAGAAAAAAACAAGAAAATAAGAATATTTATTTTGGTCCCTACTTATCAAAAAAACATCTACAAAACCTTTATAGTTTTATTATTTCTTATTACCCTATTAGATCTTGTAAGTTTGATCTATCTAAAGAAAATATTAATAACAAAAAATACAAAGTTTGTTTGGATTATCATTTGAAAAAGTGTGATGGTCCCTGTGAGGGTCTTCAAAAAGAAATGGATTATAATAAGAATATTAACTCTATCAAAAATTTACTAAACGGTAAATACTCAAAGGTTATAAAAGAGTTAGAAAAAAAACTTTCTCTTTTTTCAAAAAAACTTTTATTTGAAAAAGCAGAGGAAGTAAAAAATCAAATTATTTCCTTAAATAAACTTAAACATAAAAGTATAATTGTATCTCCAAAAAATGTTAATATTGATAGCTTTTATATTATTAAAGATGACAAATTTTATTATGTTAATTTTATAAGAGTTATTGAGGGCTCTATTATATTTCTAAAAAATCTACGAATAAAAAATATAAATTTTTGGAGCTTAGATTTTATATTTTATACTGTGCTTTCTAAATTTTATGTAGATTTAGGTTCTCTTTCAAAAGAGATAATATCAAATATTAATTATACTTTTCGTGGTAAACCTATCTCAAATCCTAAAGTTGGATACAAAAAAGAAATATTAAACCTTGGTTTAAGAAATCTAAATAATTACATAAATAAAAAATACAATAATAAACACAATAACATTGTTGATTTAAAGAAAGATCTTAAACTAAAAAATATACCATTTGTAATTGAATGTTTTGATATTTCACATCTAAAAGGAAAATATACTATTGGTTCTTGTGTTGTTTTTAAAAATGGTAAACCTTCTAAAAAAGATTATAGATTTTACAATATAAAATCTTTTGAAGGGATAAACGATTATTTAGCAATTGAAGAAGTTCTTAATAGAAGATATATTAAATTAAAAAAACTTCCTGACTTAATAGTAATTGACGGTGGAAAAGGTCAATTATCATCCGCTAAAAAAGTTATAAATAAATTAAAAATAAAAAAATTAGAATTTCTCAGTATTGCTAAGAAAGAAGAAATTATATATAAAGAAAATGGTACAGAAATAATATTAGATAAAAAATCTAAGTCTCTAAAATTAATACAACAATTAAGGGACGAAGCTCATCGCTTTTGTTTAAAAAATCATAGAAAAAAAAGAGAAAAATCTTTTATTAAAACCGAACTTGACTCTGTTCCTGGAATTGGACATCTTACTGTAAAAAAGCTTCTTAAACAATTTAAGTCTACTAAAAAAATGAGAATGTTGGATAAAGAAGAACTAATATCATTTATAGGAAAATCAAAAGGATTGAAAGTTTATGAATATTTAAAAAATTAATGTTAATAAAATGTTAATAATCTTAAAATTGATTAACAATATAATTTATTCAATTTTTTTTTAAAATTTTATTAAAATTATATTGGTATTTATCAACATTATAAAAATATTATTTAATAACAATTTATATTAATTATAATGATGTTAATAAACTTAATAAAATCATATAGTATTGTAAATAAGGTGTTTATAATTATTAATAAATAAAAAAAACAATATAATTTATATAATATTATTATATATACTAACAATACTATTATTATTAATTTATATATTTTAAATATTTATAATAATATAACTTTGTTAAATTTGCTCCTATATTTTTGTTATTGGTTCCAAATCTTACCGCTGGTGAATTTTTTAAAAGATCAAAATCATAAGTATTTTTGTTTTCAAAAACTTCTTTAGAATTTAAATTATAAAAACCAGTCAAATTAAAATTATCAGAAAGACAATAGCTATTATTAATATTTGTGTTTGTTAAATTAAATAATTCTTTGTTGTCACTAAAAATATTATTTTTCGAAATAATAACTTCATCACTAATTTTTTTCAAATTAATATACATTACTAATTCATTTTTGTAAAAAGTATTGTTAAGTATATAAATACTTTTGCTAAAGTAATTTGATTGTATAAATGTTTTATTTTCAATTATCAAATTGTTATATATATTTATATTTTTAATATTATCTAATAGTCTAATACATTTACTATTTTTTTCAAATATGTTGTTTAAAAATTTAATATTTTTTGTGTTTTTTATAATAAAGACATCATTATTTTTATAAAAATAATTGTTATTAAAAATGGCGTTTTCAGATTGAATAATTTTTAATTTTGTATTGTTTGTTAAAAAACAATTAATTGTTTTAATTGAACCTTTAGTTATTTCTAATGCAGAATTATTAAAGTTATTGTTATTAAACTTTAAATTTCCGTTATGTGAGATAAACTTTATATTTTTAAACTTTGAATTGTAAATACTAATAATACTATTATTTATAATAAAAGATCCCCTCTTATTACCAATAAAAACAACTGATTTTATATTTATTAATGTGTCATTATTTATAGAATATTGGCTATATTTTTTAGAATTTTCACCTACTTTAAATATTCCATTATTTATTATAATACCATTTTTATTAAATTTAATTTGAGATTTTCCAGAGATTGTTAATGTTTTATTTTTTGGAATAACTAAACTATCATTTATTAATATTTTTTTATTTTGATATTCTAAATATGATTCATTATTAAAACTATTATTATTAATTTTTATATAATTATTACAACTTATTGTAATTAGTAAAAAAAAATATATATGAGATGGTTTCATTTTATAAAACTATTGGAATTTAAAAGTTCCTTAGTGAAAAGATGTCTATCATTGGATTTTATATTATTTATTTTAAAATTATCAACAATTTTTCCATCCTTTATTATGTAAACTTTATCACACAAGAAATTTATAGAATTTAAATCATGAGATATAAAAATAATTGTAATTTTTAAATAAATATTTAAGTCTCTTATAAGGTTTAATATGTTATATTTTATGTCTAAGTCTAGACCAGAAAGGGACTCATCAAATATAATTAAATCAGGAGATGATGCAAGAACTCTTGCAATTGACAATCTTTGTTTTTCTCCACCTGAAAGTTGTGAAGGAAAAAAATTTAAATATTCAGTATCTAGTCCCACTAATTGTAATAGTTCTAAAGAAGAAAAAGGAGAATTGCTTACTTTAATAATTTCATTAATAATATTATTAATTTTAATTTTTGGATTAAAAGAAGAATAAGGATCCTGGTAAACTAATTGAATTTTTTTAAATGAAATATTTTTATAAAATTTTCCTGAAAAGTTAGATTCTAGACCACATAATAATCTGCCTAAAGTTGTTTTTCCAGAACCAGACCCTCCTGCAATACCAATATTTTCACCACTATTAATATTAAAATGTATGTCATCAAGAGCTTTAAAAGTTATATTTTTTTTATTAAAATAAACTGATAAGTTTTGTATAGAAATATTAAAATCATTTTTTGAATAAATATTTCTCAAATTCGAAATTCCAATTTCTTTAAATAATGAATTATACTTTTTATTTCTAATTTTTGATTGAATCAAATTTTTACTTTTAATATGATTTTTATGAGCTGTAGTTTTAAAATCAAAAAGTTTACAATTTTTATAAACATAAAAGTTTTTACAATATAATTCCAATAAATCTATATTATGGCTTATCAGCAAAACAGCTAATTTTCTTTTTTTACTAATCTTAACGATTAAGTCTAAAACATTTCTTTGTGTTATAGGATCAAGCGATGTTGTAGGTTCATCAGCTATCAAGATTTTAGGGTTTTTTAAAAGAGACATAGCTATTACAACTCGTTGTTTCTGACCGCCCGAAATTTCATGAGGAAAAGAATTAAAAATCTTTTTAGGATTATCAATTCCAACTTCTTTTAGTAAATCAATACATTTATTACGAGCAAAATCTTCATTTTTAGTAATATAAAAATACTCCTCCATTTGATGTCCGCATTTTATTGTAGGATTTAAACTAGTTGTTGGATCTTGGAATATGATAGATATATATTTTTTTCGAAAATTACACCATAAGGATTCACTGTTAGAAGTAAAATCAAAAGTATAATTATTATTAATAAATAATGCAGATGTAGCTGAGCACTTAAAAATAGAATTATTTAAAAAACCCATAATAAAAAAACAAAAAACCGACTTACCTGAACCAGAATCACCAAAAATTCCTATGATTTCGCCAGAATTAATTTTTAAAAAAGCAGATTTTAATATTTGCTTTTTATTTATTGAAATGTTAAGATTTTTTATTTCTATTTTCAAGTTTAATTATATTTAATTATTACTTGCTCGATTAAATTTAAAAGTTCATTGGATAAGTAATACTTATTGTTAAATATTCCATCATTATTAAAATCTTTTTCTCCTAATCTTACAAAAACAACATCAATGTCAGGTATGATAACTATATATTGTCCTAAGTAACCTCTCGCATAAATTATTCTTTTATTAAATACTTCTGCAAGGTACCAAGAGTTGGAGTAATGCTCTATATTTTTTTTATAGAACAATGAATTTTTGTCAATATTTATTAGTTCAGGAATTGATAAAAGCCAATTAATATAACTCTTACTTAATATTTGATTATTATTTATTTTGCCTTCATTTTTTAACATTATTCCAATTTTTAAAAAATCTCTAGCTGTACTATTAAAACAGCAAAACACCTTTTCGGTTCCATTTTCTTTATCTAAAGCCCAAACAGCATTACTTGTGGCGCCCATCGGTCCCCACAAAACTTTACTTGCATATTCAGAAACATAAAGGTTGGTTGCTTTTTTTAATAAATAACCTAACAATTGTGTATCACCACTTTGATAAGAAAAAGAAACACCAGGATATTTGATAAATTCTCTAGATAAAATTAGATCATCAATATTATCACCGTAATATGCTTTAGCTGTTACACTGATTGGTCTTTTATAGTTTTCAAACCAGTCATAGCCTGAAGACATACTTAATAAATGTTTTATTTTAACAGGTTTAGAATCACTAAAGTTGGAAATATATGGAATAAACTCAATAATATCTTGATCAACACTTTCAATAAAACCGTCTTCGATTGCACAACCAACTAGTATTGAAACAATACTTTTTGCAATTGAAAAAGAATTTGATAAAACATCTACACCACCGCCTCTCCAATAATTTTCAACATGTATACTATCGTTTTTTACTAAAACAAAGGAGTTACTTTTTGAACTTGTTAAAAGCACATCAACCGCAGGGTTACCAAGATCTTTAGAATATAATTTACTTATAGGAATATTGTAAGGAGAGTCTCCAGCTACATCCCGAGTATCAAAAAGTTTATGATCATAAATACTGGCAGACGTTTTTCCAATCATGTAAGTAGACGAAATTCCTTTAGCTAAATATTTTAAATCGAATATGATTATCAATGAAAACAAAATAAATAATAAAGAAAGAAGAAGAAAAAATAGTCGTTTCATTAATAATCTATAATTAGAGTTTTAAAAACTTCCGAAAACTCTGCTTTAAAAATTTCTTCAACTTTTTCAAAACTAACATTTTTATCTAATTCATTTTTCAAAGAAGTAACTCCTTTGTTTTGTATCCCGCAGGGAATTATACTGTTAAAATAACTAAGGTCAGGGTCTACATTGAAGGCAAGTCCGTGCATTGTTACCCACCGACTTGCACGAACACCCATCGCACAAATTTTTCTATGAGTTAAGTTTTTTTCTTTATAAGGAACCCAAACTCCGGTAGAACCGCTTATTCTAATACCGGTGACTAAAAATTTTTTTAATACATTTATTACAATGTCTTCTAAAAAGCGTAGATATTTATGAATATCTGTAAAAAAATTATCCAAATCAAAAATAGGATAAATTACAAGCTGTCCAGGACCATGGTAAGTTATGTCTCCACCTCTATTTATTTTATAATAATCTACGCCAGAACTCTTAAGTTCAAAATCATT
>CETK01146141.1_pt1 | contig 19573 bp, 17 predicted proteins | sample 361431 | NCBI WGS metagenome assembly CETK01 (sample SAMEA2622452, study PRJEB7988) | marine metagenome | biome: marine biome (ENVO:00000447); feature: surface water layer (ENVO:00002042); material: "saline water (ENVO:00002010), including plankton (ENVO:xxxxxxxx)" | depth 5 m | reverse complement strand
ATCAAAATGATATTAAAGAACGTTTTCGTCCCAACTTTTTATCCCGATTATTGGTTCGCTTTTTTGTGGGCTTAAACCAATATTTTTCCAACTTATTTCCAGTTGGTGTTTCCAATAAAATCAGTGGTTCGTTTGAGATTACGGTTGACAATTCAGCCATGAAAAATTCCGACGCACCCTCATTTGACACCCTTAGGGCTTCTATCAACCTGACAGTAGCAGCCATTTTAATCTCAATTGCTACATCCCTAAAGTTACCCTTGTCGACCACCTATGTTACCTTTATGGTGACCATGGGAAGTTCATTAGCAGACCGTGCATGGGGAACAGACAGTGCTGTATACCGGGTTGCAGGAGTGATAAATGTCATTGGAGGTTGGTTTTTTACTGCCCTTAGTGCCTTCTTGGTTTGTGGAGGGATTGTATATCTTGTTCACTGGGGTGGATTTACTGCTATACTTCTGATTTTAGGTATTATTCTCCTTTTGATTTCAAGAAATTTTATCAACCATAGAAGAGAAAATATTGAAAGACAGAAAGGTAAACTCTACAGTCCTCAGAGTGATTCCTTCCGAGGCATTATCGAGGAGAGTGTAATAAATATTTCAAATGTAATTAGTAATACCTATGAGATATATGCATCTACAATTAGAGGTTTATCAAATAACGACTTGAGAACACTTTCTAATGCCAAAAAAAATGCAGATGAACTTTTTGTTGAGGTTAATGATATGAAAAATGGTATTTATTATTTCCTCAAACGAATTAAGAAAACTAGCGTGCCTGCAAGCCGTTTCTATATATCCTTGTTGGGTATTATGTCAGATCTAATCGAAGATCTGATTTATATTTCCAATGAAAGCCACAAGCATATCAACAATAACCACAGTCCTCTAAAGTCGCAACAGATCAATGATCTGAATGAGATTTTTGAGTCCCTATCCTCGGTATTTAAAGAAGGTATTGAAGCCTTTAATGTACAGTTTAGCGACAAGGAATTCAATGACGTTTTAATCCAAAAGAAAGATAATTTTGATTTATTAAACCAAAAAATCGATGATCAAATTCTTAGGATTGAGGGAGAAACAAGTCCAAAAAACACCGCACTTTATTTCAATATTTTGATCAGAACAAAAGACCTTATTCTTCATAAATTTGATTTGGTAGAAGAATTTTATAGGGTTAGTAAGAAAGTGGAATCTTAAAATAAAGTGTTAACCAGAACTAACTAATTATTTTTAGCAATTAATTTTTTTTCACTATTGTTCCACTCTAGAACATTGATAATTTTGTTTTCTTCGTAAATGACTTCTATTAAGTCGTTTTTATTCCAAAAAAACCATTGACCGGTTTTTAACCCCGATTTGTAGGTTCCCATGGTAGACTTCTTACCGGACGGATGGTAACTGATCCAGTTTCCGTGACGTTTTTTATCTTTAAAATATCCGATTTGTGCGATCTTTCCATTATCATGATAAAACATTGCTTTGATTAGCTCACCTTCTTTCTTGAATTTGGGTTTGATGTTTTCTTGTGCACTCAATGTAAGAGAAAATAGAAATATCAATAAGGCTATATTTTTCATAATTACTTGGCAATAGTTAACAAATGTAAGTAAACCTTCACTAAAAATAAACATTAAATTAACATTAAATTTACAATAAATACATAAGTATATGATAATGAGATAAATAATGATAATAAAAAAACGCTTATTTTAGAACAAATAAGCGTTTAGTGATGTTGAAATGTTTTATGAGCCGCACATTAGACAATCATCATCTTCACTTTTCTTGGATTGTTCTAACATCTGCTTTAATTCTGCAGGAGTAAGGGGTTCTACATCTGCTGCAGGGTTATTTCCCGTATTTGCGCCCCCTGCCTGTTTCGATGAGGTAGCAACCAAGGTTTCATTATTTTTTGAGAGTTGAACTCCTTGATTTTGTTCTGATTTTGAGTTCTTAGCGTTATCAAGTGTAAATTTGATCGCATCAACAGCGGATTTTGTCCTCAAATAATACATTCCTGTTTTTAGGCCTGATTTCCATGCGTAAAAGTGCATGGAAGTTAATTTTGCCATTGTCGCTCCTTCCATAAATAAATTGAGAGATTGAGACTGATCTATAAAATAACCTCTGTGGCGCGACATATCAATAATGTCTTTCATGCTCATCTCCCAAACAGTTCTATACAATTCTTTAATATCGTCGGGTATACCCTGAATGTGTTGAATGGAGCCATTAGCCTGCATTAACTCTTGTTTCATGTCCTCGTTCCACAAACCTAAATTCACAAGATCTTCCAGTAAATGTTTGTTGACCACGATAAACTCTCCGGACAATACCCTTCTAGTGTAAATATTTGAGGTATAGGGTTCAAAACATTCGTTGTTTCCAAGAATTTGAGAGGTCGATGCAGTAGGCATGGGGGCTACCAATAAAGAATTCCTTACCCCGTATTTTTTTACTTTTTTACGCAAATCCTGCCAATCCCAACGCCCACTGAGTTCATCGTCTTTGATACCCCAAAGATTATGTTGGAATTCTCCCTTTGACATGGGTGATCCCTTGTAAGTTTTGTATGGGCCATCCTTTTCGGCTTCTTCAACAGAAGCTGTAACTGCTGCAAAGTATAAGGTTTCGAAAATCTCCTGATTGAGTGATTTGGCTTCTTCGCAGGTAAAGGGTAACCTCAATTTAATAAAAGTATCTGCCAAGCCTTGGACACCCATACCTACTGGACGGTGCCTCATATTAGAATTTTCAGCCTCTTTGACCGGATAATAGTTGCGGTCGATGACTCGGTTAAGGTTTTTGGTGACCCTTTTAGTTACATTAAACAATTCTTCATGGTTGAACTTACCCTCCTCAATAAACATTGGCAGTGCTATAGAGGCGAGGTTACAAACAGCGATTTCATCCTTAGAAGTATATTCTAAAATTTCGGTACAAAGGTTAGAGGATCGAATTGTTCCTAAGTTTTTCTGATTTGACTTTCTATTGGCAGCATCCTTATATAACATATAGGGTGTTCCCGTTTCAATTTGAGATTCTAAAATTTTATCCCAAAGTTCTCGTGCTTGAATCGTTTTCCTTCCTTTGCCCTCTTTTTCGTACTTGATATAAAGTTTTTCAAATTCATCCCCGTGACAATCGTAGAGTCCCGGGCACTCGTTGGGACACATCAATGTCCAAGAGGCGTTTTCCTCTATACGCTTCATAAATAGATCTGAAATCCACATGGCATAGAAAAGATCTCTTGCACGCATTTCTTCTTTACCATGGTTTTTCTTAAGCTCCAAGAAATCAAAAATGTCAGCGTGCCAAGGTTCTACGTAGATTGCAAAAGATCCTTTTCTTTTTCCACCTCCTTGATCCACATAGCGGGCAGTATCATTGAAAACCCTGAGCATGGGAACAATACCATTGGAGGTACCATTAGTTCCAGCTATATAAGAGCCAGTCGCCCGAATATTGTGAATAGAAAGCCCTATTCCACCAGCCGATTGGGAAATTTTAGCTGTTTGCTTGAGGGTATCATAAATACCGTCGATGCTATCATCCTGCATGGTCAGAAGAAAGCAGGAAGACATTTGAGGTTTAGGAGTACCAGAATTAAACAGAGTAGGGGTGGCATGGGTAAAATATCGCTTGGACATCAATTCATAAGTCTCAAAAGCGGCCTCTAAGTCATTAAGATGAATACCGATAGAAACTCGCATCAACATGTGTTGAGGACGCTCTACAATCTGACCGTTGAGTTTCAACAAATAAGAACGTTCCAAAGTTTTGAATCCAAAAAAGTCATATCCAAAATCCCTATTATATATAATATTTGAATCGATTTGATCTGCATTTTTCTCAATGATTTTATAAACTTCATCGGAAAGGAGTGGTGCTTTTTTACCGGTTCTGGGATTAATGTACTCATAAAGATCTTTCATGGTTGATGAGAAAGATTTCTTTGTATTCTTATGGAGATTTGAAACAGAGATTCTAGCTGCTAATTGTGCGTAGTCTGGATGGGTGGTGGTCATAGTAGCAGCAATCTCAGCGGCGAGGTTATCTAATTCTGAGGTAGTAACCCCATCGTATAGACCCTCAATTACCCGCATTGCAACCCGAACTGGATCAACCAATGGGTTTAATCCATAATTAAGTTTTCTAATGCGAGCCGTAATCTTATCAAACATTATCGGCTCTTTCCGCCCATCTCTTTTAACTACATACATAGATATCTATTATAAATTTAAATTAAAATAACTACCCAAATGGGCCAGTTAATTGGGGTAATTGATTTGGTTGGGGCATCTGATCTATTCGAACTAAAAGTCTGCGTCAGTGGTAAACTGTGTTTCTTCTTTTTCGTTGTTTAGTACGCCTGCTTTTTGATACTCAGAAACACGTTTCTCAAAAAAGTTAGTTTTACCCTGAAGGGATATCATATCCATAAAATCAAACGGATTACTGACATTGTGTTTTTTTTCACAACCTAACTCAATTAGCAACCGATCTGTTACAAATTCTAAATATTGTGTCATCAATTTGGCATTCATACCAATCAAACTGACTGGTAAAGATTCTGTGATGAATTCACGCTCTATTCTCAAAGCATCTAAAATGATTTCCTCAATTCTTTCTTTGGGAACTTTATTTACTAAATGGTTATTGTGAAGGTGAACGGCAAAGTCACAGTGCACGCCCTCGTCTCGGGAGATTAACTCGTTAGAAAATGTGAGGCCAGGCATCAATCCTCTTTTCTTGAGCCAGAAAATTGAGCAAAATGCGCCAGAAAAGAAAATACCTTCTACAGCTGCAAAAGCAATAAGCCTTTCGGCAAAGGAGTCAGATTCAATCCAACGTAAAGCCCAATCAGCTTTCTTTTTGATGGCAGGAAAAACTTCAATCGCCTTAAATAGTTTTGTTTTTTCTACCTCGTCTTTTACATAGGTATCAATCAAAAGAGAGTAGGTTTCTGAGTGGATGTTTTCCATCATTATTTGAAAACCGTAGAAAAATTTAGCCTCAGAGTATTGAACTTCATTGACAAAATTCTCAGCCAGATTTTCATTTACAATTCCATCTGAGGCGGCAAAAAAGGCTAGAATATGTTTGATGAAGTATTTTTCGTCATCATTCAGCTTAGAATTCCAGTCACTTAAATCTTGGTGTAAGTCGATCTCTTCAGCTGTCCAAAAACTAGCCTCCATCTTCTTGTACCATTCCCAAATATCGTGGTGTTGAATGGGAAAAATTACAAATCTATTTTCATTTTCTTGGAGGATTGGTTCTTGTGCTGCCATTTGATTCTCTTTTCTTGATTAATTATAGAATTTTGTTCACAACAAAGATTCTAAAATGTTATCAAAAATGAAAGACATACTTTTCCACAAACAGGTCGAGTTTTTAACAAATTTTATTTATTTGGATACTAAGAGTAGAAATAAATAAATATTGTAAAATGCTGAAAATCAATAAAATGTAAAAACAAAAAATCGCTTAACCCTTGTAAAGACAGATCATTACTGATTAATTTCTAGGGCAGCCATTTCTAATTCTGAATACCATTTATTTCCGAACTTTTTGATTAAGGCATCTTTCACAAATTGGTAAACTGGAATTTTTAAACTTTCTCCCAATTGACATCCAGACTCACAAATGTGCCAGCGGTGGTAGTTCACGGCATAGAATTCAGAATATTCTTTAATACGAATTGGATAAAGATGACACGAAATAGGTTTTTTCCAATCGATTGATTTTGCTCGATAGGCATTTTCAATGGCACACTGTGTGCTTCCGTTTGTTCCAAAAACTACATAAGCACATTCCTTATTGTTAACCAATGGGGTTTCAAAAGTCTCATCATCTACTTGTATAAATTTACCCTGTTTTTCAATGGCTGCCCTCCCTTTTTTATTCATAAAAGGGGCGATAGCATCATAGTGTTTTTCTAAAAGTTTAGTTTCCTCTTTATCTATAGGGGCCCCTGCTTCTCCCTCAACACAGCATGCACCCTTGCAAGCACTCAGATTACAAACAAAATCTTTAGTAATGATTTCTTCCGAAACCAAGGAATTGTCAATTTTCAGCATAGCATTTAAAATTTATGCTTTTTATATAATTCTCAAATTTAACATAATATCATAAAATGTATCAACAGAGTGTCACCTTTAAAAAATTCTAGGCAAACTCCTAAAAGAAACTCTTACTATAAGTATTATAATTTTACGGTTATTGATGTAGTGGAAATTACCTTATCATTTTAAAACCCACATTAAGATTAGATAAAGCCCATATTATCCATGGTATAAATATTGTTTGGAAAGTTTCTAGATTAGTTTTGATGGCCAAAGTTGAAAAGCCCTTTGCAACCAAGAAATTTAAAATTGTAGTTTAAGTGTAATGCGTTTATTCTTAAGTTTATTAATTTTATATCTACAAAGCACGTATTTGACTAGCTAAAATGAATGCTGATGGATATTTTTAATTTTTTTTATTACCACCAACTTACACAGTTAAAAACAGATGAAAATACTTATTAAAATTTTGATGGGACTTTCTTTGGGAATGGTGATTTTTAATGCTACTCAAGTCAACTGGGAGGACCCCTCTTCCAATAAAAGTTCTATTGCGGTCATTGGAATCATGGCAGCTCTTTGCGCTTTTTTACTTTTAATACTGTTGATGATATCAATAAAGATTTCAAAAAAAATCAAACGTTAATTTTTTCGGGTCAAACTGTCTATCTTATTGATAGCGGTTTCCAAAAATAAATCATCCTCATTTTTAATTTGATTAAAAGTGTTTTCGCCAAAAAGTTGTAATCCCAAATAGGCTTTTACCGCTCTCAATGTTTCCTGCTCTTGAATCGTAACTTCAAATTCTTTTTTGGCGCAGTAACTCAAAAACAAATCATGCCAAGGGAGTATATCCTCAAATTTGCCCTTGAGTAAATCCTCAATTTCAAAGCCTCTGAATTTATTCCTATAATTGTCTAATTCTTCAAAAACAAAATTACTCATCACATTTGAATCCAAGATTAGTGAATTCCATTCCTCTTTCTCGGAGTTAGTGTTTGGAATATAAAAATCTGGCATGATACCTCCCCCTCCAAAAACAGTCCTACCCCCAGGGGTTTCAAAGGCCAAACTATCGGCAATGGGAATTTTTTCTACATCTGCCAATTCTCCTTTATGATAGCGAGTGTTTAGATCTTGATAATAATCTTCCCTGTTTCCATTGTAGGGTTTTTGAATGGATCTTCCGGTAGGGGTAAAATATTTTGCTATCGTCAGACGGATTGCATCGCCCCCCCCTAATGGCATTTGCTGCTGTACCAAACCCTTACCAAATGTTCTCCTTCCAATAATCCAACCCCTGTCATTGTCTTGGATTGCTCCTGCAACTATCTCACTAGCAGAGGCTGATTGACCATTGACCAAAACAACCAGGTTCCCCTCTTGAAAATTTCCATCACCTTCAGCTAATGATTTGGCCTTTTCTCCCATATTACTTTTTGTGATCACAATTGTTTGGTCTTTACGTAAAAAAGTATTTGAAATTTGTATTGCTGGATGCAAATAACCTCCGGGATTGTCTCTCAAGTCCAATATCAATTTTTCCATTCCCATTGATAGTAAATTGCTAAGGGCACGGTCAAATTCATCAAAGGTGGTTTGTGAAAAGCGGTTGATTTTCAAGTAGCCCAATGTTCTATTGATTAAATAATATGAATCAACGCTGGGTATGGGGACTTTTCCCCTTTTCATTTCCAATTGGATCATTTTGTCTTCCGATTTGCGGTAGATTGTTAAATCAACTGAGGTTCCAGGCTTTCCCTTCAAAGTTTGCATGATCTTATCCGTAGAGTAGTTTTTATTGAATAATGTATCCTCGTTGGCAATCAAAATCCGATCCCCTCCCAGCACACCGGCTGCTTCACTCGGTCCGCCTTCCAATACTCGAACTATTGCAACACTGTCTTTAGACATTAAAAAACTGACTCCTATACCGTAAAAGTTTCCTTGCATATTCTCGGCAATAATTTGTCTTTGATGTGAAGGAATATATATTGAATGGGGATCCAAACGACTGACAATATCTTCAATAACTTCTCCTACCAAACTGTCTGTGTCAATCCTATCCACATAATCATTTTCGATGTATTTCAATAATCGCTCCAGTTTATTTATACCCCATGAATTTTGCTGATAGGACATCATAATTTTTTTTTCTGTACCCAACAAATAACCGATAGAAATTGAAAGTAATACAATAGTAAAAAGAACTATATTTTTTTTCATAGGCTGGTTTAGCTTTTAGGGTAAATCTAATTGTGTCAAAATTACACCTGCTTTTTCCAGAAAATTAAGACCAGAAATGTCTTTATACCTCAGCGAGTAAACCACTCTTTTGATACCCGCTTGATGAATTAATTTGCTGCATTCTCTACAGGGGGAGAGCGTAATATACAAAGTCGCACCCATACATGATTGGGTTGAAGCAGCTACTTTCAATATTGCATTTGCTTCGGCATGAAGAACATACCATTTGGTATAATGTTCTTCGTCTTCACACTCATTTTCAAAACCCGACGGGGTACCATTGTATCCGTCGGAAATTATCATTCTATTTTTTACGATCAACGCCCCTACTTTTTTACGCTTACAATGAGAAAGTTCCCCCCAAGTTTGAGCCATTTTCATGTAGGCCTGATCGTATCTTTTTTGCTTTTCTGAGTACATGCTTGCTAATTTAACTTAAAATGGCCAGTTATTTGAGGTCATTAAAAGGGCTTGAGACAACACCATTGAAGCAACAACCCATTTCCACTTGAGACTTTGAATTTTAAGGAATGTAATGACTAACCAATTGATCAAAAGTACAAATATCACTATAAATATCTGGGCAAATTCAACCCCTAAAGCAAATTTTAAAAGACCCAGGATTGCCTCTCCCTCAGAAGCTATCATTTTAAAATATCGTCCAAAACCAAAACCATGAACCAATCCAAAAAATAAGGTGATCATGTTGATCCAACTTCCTTGGAGATGGCTATGCTGTTTTTGAAAAAGTATTGAAAGACAAGTGATGCAGATGGTTAAGGGAATTAAAAACTCAACCAATGTTGCGTCTATTTTTATCCAATCAAAATGAGTAATCAAAAGGGATAAAGAATGTCCTAAAGTAAAAACACTTACCCACAATAATAGTTTTCTCCAATTCCTGAAAGTAAATGGAAGTGATAAGGCTACAAGAAAGTAAAAGTGATCCAATCCTGCTATGTCAAGTACATGATCAAAGCCCAAATCGAAATAAAACAAAAACTTTTCCATAAAATAAAAGAATTTTAATTATTTTTTTGACGCATCAATGTTTCATATGCTTTTTGGACTTCTCTGAATTTTTCCTCTGCTCCTTTAATCATTGCCGGATCTTGTCCACGGAGTTTGTCAGGGTGGTATTTTTTTGCCATCTTTCGATAGGCACCCTTTATTTCATCCTCGCTGGCATTGGAATCAATCTCAAGAATTTTGTATGCATTATCAGTATTTTTTACAAACATAGCTTTGATACTTTCAAAATCCGGCAAGCGCAGTCGCATTCCCGAAGCTACTTGTAAGAGCTTTTGCAGTTCCAGATCAGAAATATTACCGTCTGCATTCGCAATTCCAAAAAGAAAATGAAGAATCTGCAAACGGGTTTCATAGGCGGTTTGCTGAACAAAAACCTGTGTCAGTTGCTCGAGATGTTGGGTCTCGTTTTTGATTTGAGTATTGAAAGTTTTAAAAATCGAATCTGCACGCTCTTTTCCATATTGGCCAATGAAGAAGCTTCTTACAAAGTCAAGCTCCTTTTTTTGGACTTTGCCATCAGCTTTGATAATCAACGCCGAAAGAGCCAATAAATTCAATTGAAATGTTTCTGGCTTGATAGCAAAAGACGATGTTCTGATTTGGATGGTATTTTTGGATAAAAATTCAAGAAAACCTCCAATCACAAACCCTAAAATGGCCCCTGGAAACCTTAAAAAAGAATAACCTATTACAGCGGCAACCCACTTAATCATAAGCTTGTCCTATTGATGATGTAAAGATACAAATGTCAATAAAAGATTGTTTGTCCCGCTTGAATAAATAGGGAGTTTTTTATCTTTACCAAAAAATTAAATATGTATCCAGAAGAAATAGTTAGGCCAATGAAAGACGAGTTGACAACCATTGGTTTCAAAGAATTGTTGTCTACGGATGATGTAGAATCTGCCATGTCAAAATTAGGAACAGCTCTTGTCGTTGTAAACTCTGTTTGTGGATGCGCTGCTGCTAATGCTCGTCCTGCGGTTAGAATTTCATTAAATAACTCCAACACTCCTGATCATTTGTATACTGTATTTGCAGGAGTAGATCGTGATGCAACCGATGCAGCAAGAGCCAAGATGGTTCCTTTTCCTCCCTCCTCTCCAAGTTTGGCATTATTTAAAGATGGGGAGTTGGTACATATGATAGAGAGACATCACATTGAGGGTCGTACTGCACAATTAATTGCAGAAAATTTGATTCAGGCTTTCGATGAGTTTTGTGATTAATCATTTACAAAAAGTGAATCTAAGTTTTTGCCTTTAAAAAAAGTTTTATTACCCTTTTACATTACTGTATTACCTAACGTTCATTTATACCCTGATCATTTTTCATTATATCCAGGTTTTTTATCGTTTTTTTGGATACGAAGCACAAAAAAAATCAGTTGATTAGCTAAACTTTTTTTCTTAAAGTATCTGAATATTTTGGGTGCGAGTTTCGAATTCTCTAACCCATTTAAAATGCCAGACAAGTGGTCCCTAATTATAGTATCCAATCACCAAAGCACATATGATGTACCCCCAACCATTTGGTGTTTCTGAAAACACCATGTCAAATTGATTAGTAAATCTTCATTAGTCAGGGGAACTCCATGTGACTCCTATAACCTTCGTTATGGAGACTCAGTTTTGATAATCCCTAAGATATCTGCTTTGACCCTTCAAAAATAAAAGACTTTGGAGAAAAAGTCATAAAAACCAATCGGCTGCAATAATTTTTCCCAAAGGAGCCTGATGTAAAAATGGACAATCGAAAAAATTTTTTTCAAAGGGTTTGCTCAAATTGTTCGAACAAATTGCCTGTGCAACCGTAGTTGCATTGTGTATAAATAACTCATGTAAGCTCGCCCAATTTGAACATTTCCCTATTCCAATTGGAATTAAAGTTAGTTTGGAAGTAAAGGCAACCATCAAACTTAGTGAACAAGAGCCTAATGCTTTATTACAAATGCTAGATCAAATCATTAGCCAAGGTATTCAAAAGATTTAAAACTTTGGTTTTCTTTTCTCAAAAAAAGCAGTAACTCCTTCCTGAAAATCAGATGTACCAAAACAATTTGAAAATTGAAAATTTTCTTCTTGAAATCCTTTTGGGGTCCCATCAGCTGAATTTATTGATTTAATGGCGCATTTGATTGAGTTAGGTGCATTTTTCATTATTCTTTCTGCCATAATGATGGTCGTTTCTAATAGCTTTTCTTCAGGGACTACCTGATTAACCAATCCCATTTTTAATGCCTTTTCAGAATCGATCATATCTCCAGTCAAAATCATCTCCATGGCATTGCCTTTGCCTATCAGAGCAGGTAGTCGTTGAGTTCCTCCATAACCTGGAATAATTCCCAGCGTAACCTCGGGCAATCCCATTTTGGCCTTTTGGGTAGCGATTCTCAAATGACAGGACATTGCAAGTTCTAGTCCCCCTCCCAATGCGTAACCATTAATTGCTGCAATAACAGGTTTTTCCAATTTTTCAATGAAATCAAACAATACTCGATTTCCATGACATGCCATTGCTGCTGCTTCTTTGAATCCAAAATTCGAAAACTCTGAAATATCTGCCCCCGCGACAAAAGCTTTGTCACCGCCTCCAGTTATGACAATGACTTTCACATCAGGATTGTTTTGAAAATTCACCATTCGTTCATGTAATTCGTCAATCAATTCTCGGTTGAGGGCGTTGAGTTTTTTTTCGCGATTAATTTTGACCCATCCAATGTTGTCTTGAACTTCAATCAATGTCAATTTACCTATCATTTTTACAATTTTAGAGTAACAATAAAAGTGGTACCTCTTTCACTGGTGTTATATTCTATTTTTCCTTTGTGTGAGTCAATGATGTTTTTTACAATCCCCAATCCCAAGCCCATCCCTTTGGTTTTGGTTGTGAATTTGGGCTCAAATACTTTTGATTGAATAGATTTGGGTATTCCAACCCCATTATCGGCGAAAAAAACTTTTACATTTTTATCTCCTTTTTTGATGGAGACTTGAATTTTGGGATTTTCACCTTGTTTAGCTGCTTGAAGGGCATTTTGGATAATATTTGTGGTCACTCTGATCCATTGCGTTCTGTCCAAGCTTAATCTAATTTCATCATCTGAAGTTTTAAATGCTATAATGTCACCTTCAAAAATTTCCAAAGACCTACGTGTAATTTTTACCAAATCAGATATTACCAGTTTGGGTTTGGGTAGCGTAGCAAAATCTGAGAATGCATTGGCCACATCACTCATCGTATCGATTTGTTCCAGAAGTGTGTGGGAAAACTCTTCAATTTTTTTGGCATTTTCGGGATCATTGTTGGAGAACCTTCTCTGAAAATTCTGAACCGTAAGTCTCATGGGTGTCAATGGGTTTTTGATTTCATGGGCGACCTGCTTGGCCATTTCTTGCCAAGCCTGTTCTCTCTGTGTTCGCGCCAGCAAAGTGGCACTTTTTTCAAGTTCATCAATCATTTTGTTATAGGAATTGATCAAACTTGCAATATCTCTTGGAGCATTTTTAAGTTGTATTTTTTCATTCTCTTTTAAAAGGCCAGTTTGGTCAATTTTTTCTCGGAAAGTTTCAAGTGAACGGGAAATGTATCTAGAGATAAAATAGGCCATAACAATCGCTACCACGAGCATCAATAGATAGATTTGATATAAGCTTTGGAGAAAAGTATTCAATTCGTTCTCAGAAAATGAAACATCTTCAAAATAAGGAAAGAACAATATCCCGTAAGAATTGCCAAAACTGTCTTTAAGTATACTATATGAAGATTGAAATTTTCCAATTTCGTCGTTGTTTTTTTCCAGTATTCGGCCATCTGAATTTTCTAAAATTGAAGTCAAAAAATCGGCTTCCAAACTATAGTCATTGGCAATTATTTTTAAAGGTAGAAAAGAAGTGAAAAGGGGTTGCCCCTCTAAATTAAAAACTGAATAATTAACATTGTGAATTTTTATAACTGCACTAAATTCTTCTTTATAACGAGACCAAATGCTGTCATTTTTTTTAAGTAAATCATTTTTTTCGACCAAATAATCAATTTGCTTTTTTAGTTGACTTTCCTTTCGATTCAATCGAAAAATATTGTAATCAATCGACTCATTTTGATATTGGAAAAAGGTTGCTGCCAAAATCAAAAGGCAGGCAATAAATACCAACAATATCATTGAGATAAAAATTTGGGTTCGCAGCGAAATACGTCTAAGAATGTTAATGCTCATCTTCAGCAAATTTCTCTCTAAACCTTTTGTAAAGTTTAATAGCCAATATTATAAAGAATATCAGCCCCAATGTTCCCAATACCATAAAAACCCAATGAATAGCACTTTTAACAATGGCCAGGAAAACGATGGCAAATAAAAATAGGGTTGCCCCTTCATTCCAGATCCGCATGAAGTTGGAGGAATATCGAATTTCATCGCGCTGCAATTCCAAGAACATTTGGTGAGTTTTCAGGTGGTAGGCATATAGTAACAGGATGAATACTGTTTTAATCAACATCCAGGATTCATTTAACCATTCGGGGATCAAAATCAGTAACCAGATGGCAAATAGACTTGCAAGAATCGCTGACGGCCAAGTAATTATGTACCACAATCTGCGAGACATGATTTTGAGTTGTTTTTCCAAAATTTCTTTTGTGGGAGAGCTTTTTTTTGAAGCTTCAATATGATAGATAAATAAGCGTGGTTCATAAAACAATCCGGCAAACCAGGTGACAACAAAAATTAAATGTAATGATTTAATATAATTGTAATACTCCATTAGCTTATAGGTTGATTTATGTAATTATTCTAGAACTAATATCAGAAATATAAATTACAAAAACTTAAACAAATTTAGATTTTTATTTTGGGGGTAAACCCTTAAGAATTAAGATATTTTCTGAGTTCATAAACCAAAAAACTACCGGTAACGACAGCCGCGAGTAATTCTGCAATTGGGAAAGCCAGCCAAACTCCGTCAATACCCCAAAAATTCGGTAAATAATACAGCAAGGGAATAAAGAAAAACCCTTGACGGGTCAGGGTGAGTAGCAGTGCAGGGAGTGCTTTACCGATGGCTTGGTAGTAAGCCGCACCGATCAATTGAACACCCACAATCGGTGTGGTTAGAAATACCCATCGAATGGCTGCAGGTGCTTTTTCAAGAACTAAGGGTTCATTGGTAAAAATGCCCCCTATGGAATTCGAAAAAACATTGATCATCAGGAAAACTAAAGTTGCAAAACCCGTCGCATAAAGTACTGCTGTTTGGATGACCTCCTCCACCCTTTTTTTATTCTTGGCACCGTAATTGAAACCCGCAATGGGAATAAACCCCTGAGTAATACCCAACACAGGGAAAAGTGAAAACATCAAAAGACGGCTGATGATAGCATAGACCGCAACTGTCGATTCCCCCCCCAAGCTGAATAGTAAGTTATTGACCAATAATACCGAAATACTTACCACTGCTTGTCTGGCTAAGGTTACAAATCCTAGTGCACCGATTTCTTTAGTGATTCCGGTATCCAATTTAAAATCACTGATATTGGGATGTAACTCCGAACGGTTTGAACTGAAGAAGAAAAGAATGTAGAGGGCGCAAACACCATAGGACAGGGTAGTAGCCCATGCAGCACCATGCATTCCAAAATCGAAAACATAAATCAATACATAATCCAAAATCAAATTTGAAATCGAAGGTAGCATCATGGCGTACATGGCATTTTTGGGTTTGCCCACCGCCCGAATAACATTATTACCCATCATACAATAACCCAAAACAGGTACGCCATAGAGTACTATAGTATAGTAGATTTTCGCCGGCTCATTAAGTGCGCCTTTTCCTCCAAAAGCAGGGATGATACTGTCAACATAAAGCAATCCAAAAAGAACAAGACTGGTGGTTAGAGAAAAAGTTAAAACAATTTGATTGCCAAAGGTTTTGGTGGCCTTCGCAATATCATTGTTCCCTAGGGATCGGGAGATGATAGAACTGCCACCCAAACCTATGGCCATACCCAATGCAGCAATAAAAAAAGAAACCGGCAACACCACATTAATGGCAGCAATGGCGTTGGCACCAATCCATTGTCCAACAAAGATAGTATCGATCAAAATATTAAGTGACATGACTAGTATACCGATGGAAGCCGGCACAGCCTGTTTGATCAATAACTTTGGTATGGCTTGGGTGCCAAAAGATGCAGACCCACCTTTCATGCAGAGGATACAGATTCTGCTTTGGCCCATTGGTCAATCCAGCGGCTTATTACATTTACCCAGTCTGTTCTTGTGTTGATACAGGGAATCACATGAAGTTCCTCACCACCTTTTTCTTCAAAATCTTCTACTGCCTCCATCCCAATTTCCTCAAGAGTTTCAAGACAGTCAGATACAAAAGCAGGTGTGACAATGGCCATATTTTTAATTCCTTTTTTGGCAAACCGGGCAACCGTCTGGTCTGTATAGGGCTGCAACCAAGGGTCAACCCCAAGTCGGGACTGGAAACAGGTAGAATAACTCCCTTCATTTAATTCGAGGTACTCAGCTACTTGGCGAGTGGTTTCGTAACACTGGTGACGATAACAATATTGATGGGCTTCGGAGGTTGTTTGGCAACAGCTTTTATCGATCTTACAATGTGACTTGGTAATATCAGATTTTCGAATATGTCGCTCGGGGACACCGTGATATGAAAACAGTAAGTGCTCCCATTTTTTATCTGTTAAATCTTCTTGAATACTCTGTGAAAGAACTCTGATGTAGTCCTTTTGGTTGTAAAAAGATGGCAGTATCGTAAATTCTAATTCAGGATATTTAGCCTTTCTAATTTCTTCAGCCATTACCAGTATAGTCTCTGTAGTAGCCATGGCAAATTGAGGATACAGAGGTATCAACAAGATTTCATCTACACCTTGATCGACCAATGACTTAATACCCTGTTCTATTGAGGGAGAACCATATCGCATGGCAAGGCCCATCGGTACAGAAACTTTTTTCTGAACGGCCTCTTGTAATCTTTTGGACAGTACAATCAAAGGGGATCCTTCTTCCCACCATATTTTTTTATAAGCCTTCGCAGACTTTTTGGGGCGGGTGTTCAAAATGATTCCTTTTACCAAAAAAGTTCTCAAGGGCTTGGGAAGGTCAATCACCCGTTCGTCCATCAGGAACTCGCTTAAATATCTCTTAACATCTTTTGGGTCGGGGCTGTCTGGAGAGCCCAAGTTGATCAATAACGCACCTCTCATCTACATTTTTTTACGAAGATACAGACATTAAATATTTTTTGGGAGTCGTGCCAAACTTCTTTTTGAAGGCCGCAATAAAATGACTCGAAGTACTATAACCAAGCTTGAGGCTGATTTCATTGATGTTGTATTGCCTGGAGTTGAGCATGCTTCGCGCTTCATTCATTTTATGATCCAATAAATAGCCGTAGACCGTATCCCCGTAGATTTGCTTAAATCCTTCTTTAAGTTTTTTAATATTGAGACCGATTTCGGCAGAAAGCTCCTGAAGGGTGGGGGGTTCTGTCATTTGATTTAATATGATTTCCTTGGCTTTTCTGATTTTTCTCACATTTTCTTCATCCATCAAAAAGGGACATTGTTCCACATCGGCATCCTCACTTTTATTGAAAAACAAACTCAACAATTCATAGACTTTCCCTTTAAAATAGAGGGTCTGAATACTCTCGTGGAGTTTAGTTTCTAGGATTTGACTCAAAACCACACTCATGGCAGGACTGATGGGCCTGGTGTCATAGTATTTTTTGGTATTGTTTTCAGGACTTAAAAAATGAATGTGATCGGCGTCCTCAGAAAATAAACTGTGAAATTTTTTGATCGAAATCACCAAACTTACCAAGGCCGAATCGGGGGTTAAATTCAAGTCTATGGGCAAAGCTTTTTGGGGATTGTACAGCAAAATCACATTTTTGGACATTAGAGGAAGCTGATAACTCCCCCCATTAAACTCAAAGTTACCCGATCCCTTTTGGCAAAAATGAAACTGAATAAATTCCTGACTGACCGCCTCCTGGTACTTGAGGATTTTGTCGTCTTCATTTTTGTATCTCAATATATTAAAACCGTTATCAATTATCGTCTTGTCCATTGTTCCGCTATCGTTGTTTTTCTACAATTCCTTATTTAGAATTATTCTAATTAATTTTCTTGAATTCCTTTCAAAATTATTATATTTAAAGGTATTTTAAAAAAAAAGAAAGCAAAAAACCTAATTGGTTGATAATAGTTCCTCTGGCGTTGTTTTTTCAATACCCCTCTTGTTAATTTTGCATAGGAATTTAGACTAGACTTTTGAAAAATATTATACCCTATTGTGTTGTTGGTTTAAGTCATAAGAATGCCGATTTGGCCACCCGAGGTAATTTTAGTTTGGACAAAGAACAGTCCGAAAGACTTTTGGCCCGGGCCAAGATGGATGGCTTGGAGGAATTGATGGTCATCTCTACCTGTAATCGTACGGAATTAATGGGGATTGTTGAGGATCCCAAAATATTGATTGATTATTTGTGTGCCTTCTCCGGTGGTGACAGGCTATTTTTTTTAGAAAAAGGTTACGTTTTAAGTGATCGAAAGGCCCTTAACCATGTTTTTCGTGTGGGTTGTGGTTTGGAGAGTCAAATCATCGGTGATTTTGAGATCATAGGCCAACTTAAAAGAAGTTTTTCAAACTCGAAAAAATTGCATATGGTAAATGGCTTTTCCGAAAGATTGGTCAATGCTGTCATTCAGTCCAGTAAACGCATCAAAACCGAAACCCAATTATCCTCTGGAGCCACCTCTATTTCTTTTGCCTCAGTGCACTATATTCAAGAGCATGTAAAAGATGTCAATCAAAAAAATATCCTTTTATTTGGTACCGGAAAAATTGGGAGAAATACCTGTGAAAATCTTATCAAACATACCCGAAATGACCAAATTGTGCTTGTCAATCGCTCGGAAGAAAGTGCCCAAAAGGTGGCTGGAAAATTCAACCTGGTAGTAAAAAAAATCAGTGAATTAAAATCTGAAATTGCACATTCGGACATCATGATCGTGGCTACCGGTGCCCAAGACATCACGGTAGAGGCCTCAATGATACCTAAAGAGAAACCCTTATTGATTTTGGATTTGTCTGTTCCCTCAAATGTCGATACCAAATTAAAAGAGCTTGAAAACATTACCCTAATAAACCTAGACGAGTTGTCTCAACTGACCAATGATGCCCTTAAAAAAAGAGAACAGTTTATTCCTCAAGCCAACGAGATATTAGATCAGGTAAAAGCAGAATTTTTCCAGTGGGTTGACCACAGAAAATTTGCTCCCACGCTCAAAGCCTTGAAGAAAAAATTACTTGATGGTCAACAAAAAGAACAGGAAAAGACTCAGGAGTTTTCTCAAATCGTTTATCGACTGACGGGAAAAGTAGCCAGTTATTTAAAAGAAAATCCCTCGAAAGCTGATCAAACCATGGCATTGCTACAGCATGTTTTTCAATTGGATTCAGATTTAGATGTTTGACAAAACCCTTCGCATTGGGACCCGAGACAGTCAATTGGCGCTGTGGCAGGCCCAGAAGGTCAGTGACCTGCTGGAAGACTCACACCTGAAGACCCAATTAGTTGCCACCAAGAGTGATGGTGACCTCAACCTTAATCAACCTATTTATGCCATGGGGATTCAAGGAGTTTTTACTAAATCACTAGACATTGCCCTGTTGGAAAACCGTATCGATCTGGCTGTTCACAGCCTCAAAGATGTTCCTACTCAATTATCGGATGGACTCCAGTTGGTTGCTGTGTTGGAAAGGGGCAGTGCTTTAGATGTTTTGGTTCAAAACCACAAGGCAGATTTGCAAAAAGCTTCAACCATTGCCACGGGTAGTTTGAGACGCAAAGCACAATGGTTGCACCGCTATCCCCATCATCACGTTGTCAATCTGCGCGGTAATGTCCAAACCCGAATGGATAAATTATTTTCAAGCGATTGGGAAGGTGCTGTTTTTGCCAAAGCAGGTCTGGAAAGAGTCGAACTCCTGGGATCTCATTTTCAAGAATTGAAATGGATGATTCCTGCTCCGGCTCAAGGAGCCATTGGGGTTGTTTGCAGGGCAGAGGACACCGAACTAATAGAACTTTTAAAAAAAATAAACCATCAACCCACCCGTGAATGTGTTGATATAGAAAGAGATTTTCTCCGAATACTCGAGGGAGGCTGTTCTGCACCCAT
>CETK01158818.1_pt1 | contig 19612 bp, 19 predicted proteins | sample 361431 | NCBI WGS metagenome assembly CETK01 (sample SAMEA2622452, study PRJEB7988) | marine metagenome | biome: marine biome (ENVO:00000447); feature: surface water layer (ENVO:00002042); material: "saline water (ENVO:00002010), including plankton (ENVO:xxxxxxxx)" | depth 5 m | reverse complement strand
GACTTTGCTGCTATAAATCGATCGATGCGCAAAATTTTTAGAAGAGTTAGCGATGTTGAAATTTGGGCCTGCAGAAAACTTCCCAAAACACCGAGTGGAAAAATATTAAAGAGGTCACTCAAGGAATTTCTGAGGTGCGGAAAGGCTGAAAACTTGAACCCAACCGACTGCAGTTTGGTCAATCCCTCAGTCTCTACCTCTAATAATTAAACTCAAGGAGGTCTATGTGGCGCAAGAAAAAGTAGCTTTCGTAACAGGTTCAAGTCGAGGGATCGGCGCGGCGATTGCAAAGCGTCTAGCAAAAAGCGGATTTAGACTAATACTCCATGGCCGAAAGCCGAGCAAAGAGCTTGATGAAGTTAAGAGTTATTTAGATGGTATCGGTGCTACCTCTCGTTCAGTTTTCTTTGATTTGCATGATATCGACTTAGGTGAGGCAATTGCAATGGAGGTGTATGAAAAATTTGGTCGGCTTGACTGTGTTGTCAGTAATGCAGGGGCCCCGTCCTTAAGACGAGTTGATTTTCTTGAGTTGGAGATTGATGCGCTTGACTTTCTGTATAGGACTAATCTCCGCGGGACTTTTGTCCTCAATCAGGCACTTGCTAAAATTATGTTGAATAATAAAGACAAGTTTAACCAAAGCTTTATTTTTATCACTAGCTCAAATGCTCATGCTGTTTCAATTCAAAGAGCCGATTATTGTATGTTAAAAGCAGGTGTATCCATGATGGCGCGAGCATTTTCGGTTCGTTTAGCGAATGCAGGGATATCTGTATATGAAATAAGACCCGGTTTAATATACACAGATATGACCAAGGGCGTAAAAAAATACTACGATAAAAAATTGCAAGATGGGTTTGCACTTAACAATAGATGGGGCATGCCAGACGATGTTGCTAGTGCAGTGGATTCGCTTGCTTCTGGCGATTTCCCTTTTTCGACAGGAAGCATATTTTATGTAGATGGCGGTCTGCTGGTGCCCTATTATTAATTTACTATGGCACAAACTGAATCAGACGATGACTTAATTATCAAATCTGGACAATGGACCAGCCTACAAAAGCAAGATGTTTCCTGTACCTTCTCGTTGGCTATAAATCCTAATGCAGACACTGCGATGGATTGGTTGCAGATTTTGGATGGACCATTATCTCTCGAAGCTAGAGATTTAGGCATATCCGTATCACGTGATGATGGAAGACTTTGGTTTGAGGTGGTGTTGCGGCTTTCTTTAGCCCTTATGCATGTCCTCCGCATTCCGATATTTGAAGCTCCAATGGTACGGACTGTCGCAGCAGAGCCAGGAAAAGTGGGGAGTTGGAAGGCCGTATGTCAACGACCAGACCCAGCACTTGTCCCACCCAAAGTTTTCGAAGGCGTGCTTAAAGTGGCGTTTAAACTGGCTACGTGGTGCTCCACTGCAGACCCTGATTCCAGCGAAGACCGTCAGCGTTTTTTCCAGTTTATTAGAAATGATATTAGGCGTCCTTTTGCAAAGGTGATGCCAAGAGGCAAATCAACGATTGAAGTTCTGCGGGTAGCCCACCGCTTAAATATTCCCTATCTCCCACTTCCTGGTGGGGCATTTCAGGTAGGTATGGGTAGTGCTGGCTGCAGGATCGAGCGGAGTACTACAGATCATGACAGTGCTTTGGGTATGCGCTGGACAAAAAACAAGACGCTTACAGCACAACTTCTTAGAAAAGGCGGGTTACCAGCCCCTAGGCACGTAGCGGTAAAATCAGTAGTACAGGCAAAGAGAGCTTCGGCACATTTAGGGTTTCCTTTGGTGGTCAAGCCATCAGACCTTGAGCGGGGTGAAGGCGTCACCGTTGATGTGCAGGCGGACAACCTCAAAGCCGCATTCAACAGGGCTGTCAAAAGGTCGCCTAGTAAGAGCGTACTGATCGAACAGCAAGTCCCAGGAGTGTGCCATCGGCTTTTTGTTTTAGATGGTAAACTGCTTTATGCCGTCCGACGGTTGCCAATAGGCATTTATGCAAACGGGCAATCCACAATCAAAGAATTGGTCAACGCTGAGTGCCAGTCGCAGCAACGGATGCCGCCATGGAAGCGTTCGGGAATACGTCCTTTAGATGATCTCGCATTTCAAATGCTGGGTCGCCAGGGATGGACTGCTGACACTATTCCAGAAGCAGGGCGTTTTGTTGCTCTGCGCCGGATTGAAACGACAGCTTTGGGAGGCGTTGATGAAGATGTCACGTCAACGACCCATTCCGCTAACGTGAGGGCCGCTATTGAAGCCACTAAACTCTTTGGATTGCAGGTGGCTGGGGTCGACATCATCAGCCAAGATATCAGCCAGCCCTGGAATAGTAATGGAGCAATCATTAGCGAAGTTAACTATGCACCATTACTTGGAGGTGGTGAGATTTCGCGTTCATACATTCCGACCTTTCTGAAAACTCTGATAAGAAACGAAGGGCGGATCCCCATTCACGTACATTTTGGTAGTAGCGAAGCGGTGGTGTCTGCGCAAGAAGAATGGAAGGGGTTAGTCAATTCTGGTTTGCGTGCTACGTTCGTCTGCTCTCAGAAGGTCTTAATGTCCGATGGTGTGCCATACATCATGACCTTAGATAGCCTATACGACAGGTGCCGCGCCCTCGCACTATTATCAGATGTTGATGCCTTAGTTATAGCAGTTCAGGACGATGAGTTTCTGCAAAGCGGTTTGCCTTTTGACTCTGTAAGCATGGTCCACGACACCGGAGGAAAACTTTCATCCCATCAAGAGAAACGCCTCTTGGTCGATAAAGAGGCGAGTAACGTGCGTCGAGTATTCAATTCATGGGCGCGCTGTGCGAAAACGGATGTTAGTGAGGCTTAGGAAGAGACCTGTCTGTTTCCTTAAATGCTAACTGACTAGGTGAATTTGTGAGTTTTATAAACCTTTACCTCAAGTAACCCCAAGCGTTTAGCAATTACAATTTTTTTGAGTAAACAGAGACGTAGGTTTGATATTTATTAAGGTATCAAACATTAAATAAGACTAGAACAAATCTGGTCACTCACTGGCCACATATTATTTTAAAAAAGGCCAAAGTGCCGGGATTAACAGGCAAAATGATAGAAATTTCCAAGCAAAGTTTAATACCATTTATCATCGCCCTGCTGATCTATGTAGCCTACCAGGTGAGTTGACCACCCTGCAGTATGCACTATGAGCCAAACTTATATGATCTAAAGGTAAATAAAAAAACTACTGCTACTAACTACTCTTAAAATAAGCTCGCTAAATAAAGATAATTTCAAGAACATTCTTTGACTCATCTGTGATTTTGGGAGTGACAGAAGCGCCATATTGACGTTTGATTGCAAGAACACAACTAACTGACGCAAGTTGTGATTCGAGGAAATTAAAGAAATAAATGGTACCTGGGGGCGACTTCAATATTCTACTTAATGAGTAGTAAAGAATATGAAAGCGACGTTGGGCGACATGTGTTGCCAGCGAAAAATCAGAGGAAGCTGATGTAATATCCCAATGGTGAATTGAATAGTTTGGCTAATCAGCTTACGAGCTTTCCACTTGAGTGTTTCTTTGGCTAACTATATAAATCGGTAAAAAATTTTTCCAAAGGTCAAACAGTTGGGTAGCTTGGATCACATATCAAACAAATTTCCAATTTGATATAGCTTAAAAAGAGGCAAATATTGAGATTAATAATACATGCAGGAGCGCATAAAACTGGCACGACAACTTTTCAAAGGCTGTGTTACTACAATTCCAAGACCTTGATCGCCGGAAAAGTTTTGTATCCAGAATATAAAAATTGGAAGCAGCATAGCTACCTCGCTTGGCAATTTCAAAGTCAGAATAAACAGGTAATATCTGAATTCTTCCAGAAGGTGAAGAATGATTGCAAAGCATTTGGGTGCACAACGGCTATCATAAGTGGCGAAGATTTTGAAAACTGTTTAGTCGACCATGCTATGGCAATAGAATTGGAGAAAATTTCTAAACATGCAGGTTTCAAAGAAATAGAATGGATAGTTGTTCAACGAAAACCAGACCAATACCTGCGATCTATCTATGGTGAACTTTCGAAGCAACAAATTTACGGTGAGGTGGTATTAAATGTTGAAGTTATGGCCCGTTGTATCAAAAGAAATGGCTATTTTTCGTTTGCATCAAAGTACTATAATTACAAATTCATTTTTGATTTTCAGAAGTTTATTCCTCATTTCGCGTCTAAGGTTAATCCAAACATTACTTTGATTGATTTTGAAGACTTTAAGAAAAATTTTGTTGGAAGCATTATTTTCAATAAGTGCTTAGATCAAAGTTTTTTAATCAACATCGAAGCTCAGGCAAAAAAACAAAAACCACAAAATGTGAGTGACAATTTACAAAAAGTAGAGAATCGCTATGCAATGAATTATTTTCACGTTAAAAATTATTCAGGATTAGAAACTGATTTCCGGAACCTGATTATTAAAGTTGCTTCCATACGCGCTCAGAGAAGCGCAAAGTTTTTAGATTATTTTGCAAAATCAATTTAAATAAAAACCTCTAAAATTCAGAAATGTGAAATCAATGTGACATTAATATTACATTTCCTGTAATTGATAATGCAATCAGTGAAGATTGAACTTGAGCCACTCCTATGTTTCATCAGCCACTCTTCAAACAGTGCTTTCATCCTCGTGGAAGGAAGCTAAACAGAATAGGCTCTCCCTTTCTCACAAACGACCTCCATACCCATTGGATAAGCTCAGTGAGTGCATAACCATCTGCAAATTGATATGAACCCACTCCAGAACACTTAGAGTGCACCGGTCGGTGTGTCTGTAGGGGCCTGAAATAGGTGAATGATGGTATCTATTCTAATACACCAAAGCGCTATGACAACTGAGTGATTGAAAACATTGGTAGCGGAGGAGGGACTCGACCCCCCGGTACACGGATTATTATTCCGCTGCTCTAACCCAAAGAGCAAAATTTATTTAACAGATGACAAATTACCATCTTCTAGTTGTCACACCTCTGTCACACGGAGGTTGATTGATGACATCAATAAGAAAGCTAAAAGTTTCAATTTATGCTAACTTGGCTTTTATTTTGTGCCGTACATACGGTCTCCTGCATCGCCTAGACCAGGCAAAATATAGGCGTGATCATTTAGCTCACGATCAACGGAAGCAGTAACAATTGGAACATCTGGATGCTGTTCTGAGAAAGCTGTCAGCCCCTCTGGGGCAGCAAGCAAACATACAAATTTTACACGTGTGGCTCCGACATCTTTAATTCGTTGCACAGCCGCTGCCGCAGAGTTGCCTGTAGCCAGCATTGGGTCAACTACAATACACAAGCGTTCATCAATTTGATCAGGTAACTTTAAATAGTACTCAACAGGTACCAAAGTTTTTGGATCTCGATAAAGACCAACATGGCCTACACGAGCCGACGGCACTAAGTCCAGCATCCCATCAAGAAGACCATTACCAGCACGCAAAATAGATATAAAACAAAGTTTCTTTCCCTCAAGCTTCGGCACTTTGGCATTTTCGAGTGGGGTTTGTATCTCAACTTGCCCTGTTTCTAAATCACCGCAGACTTCATACGCTAATAGTAAACTTATCTCACGTAATAGCTGCCGAAACTTAGCGGTTGGCGTAGATATATCACGCATAATAGATAATTTATGTTGGACGAGTGGGTGGCTAACTATTGTCGTATTTTTCTGGCTCATATTTTGTTTCCCCATAGCTATTATTCCAAAACAGAATCAAAAGATTGTTCCCCTGCTTTTCAGGCGTAAAGGAGGGCTAGCATCAGAACGAAGCCTTTGCGCAATCCGTCGGCCAGCTGTCCAAGTGCCGCCCTGCAAAATGCTCACAAGCGGCATACTTTCTGCATTAGTATTTGTACGCCGCCGAATTTGCTCAGCCAACTGATCAAGAAGGGTTACAGTCAATGCTCTCCACTCGACAATAAGTGGACTTTTAGGGTCGTGGAGTGTTTCCATTTCCGTTTTATCCCTCAAAGAAATTGTCCCAGTGTCGATAAATAAACCACCATTACGATATTCTGCGAGGCCAGTTAGTGCATCAAGGTGAATAATCTTTATGCCAGCTAATTGCAAAGGCTCTATTAACGAGTATGACATCCATTGTGATAGCTTATGGAATGGCACAATTCTATCTGTAATGTCAGATCTTTTTACCGCCTCATGATAGGCCGCATCACCGATCGCGATGCTATCAACCCAGCTGCCATCAGGCCAAATTTCTCCCATGCTTTTGAGTATTGCAATAAGTATTTCTCGAGCTGCTAAAACACCTTTTTCTTGCCGTTGCAAAAAATAATCATATAGGTTACCGGGTCTGAGAGCATCCCCAAACTCAAACATATGTTTGTGTTTTATCAGCGCCTGGCCAAGTTCGTTTAATAACTTTGCACGTTCTTCCAAGCCAACAAGAGGATTGTTTTCACTAACTTGAAATAGTGAAGCTAATATTTTAGGTGTGATATTTGTTAGCGGAGCCGCGTCTACCCTCAAAGGGTCATCTAAACCATTCTTGCTAAGCACACCACCCTCAAACAACCGAAGACTGGCAATTGCTAAACCTTCAGAACGGCCGAAAGTGGCCCCAGATTTTGGATCGACAAAATTCCAGTCTGGACCAGAGCCTGCGTCAAGTAACACAGAAATCACTGCCAAATCTATTTGCCTGCGTGCTATTTCAGCTTTTGAGTTTTCTATAAGAGTAACAGAAGCTTCATGCCAAAAATCTCGAGCGCCATATTCAAAATGACGCCACCTGCTGTGGAATGGGACTTTACCATTGGGATAATTAGAAGTAATTTCAGCAATCACCAGATCTACTGCAGCATTAAAGTTTTCTCTATTAAGCTGGAAGAAATTTAGTGCATTTTCTTCAGCTACAACAAACACTTCGTTACAACGCTGACGAACAGCCTCTGGGGTAAGTAAAGCCAACGTTGCGTGAGCACCATTTTGCTTCATTCTTCGATTTTCCGCCCAACGACTGAGTCAAGGTCTTCGATTGCTTTTGGTGATTTGCTGGTGTAATACCCAGACGCTATCTTAGCTTCCATTTCAACATGGGCGTCTTCTGGTACAAGTTCATCTGGAATGTCTAGGCGTTCTATTATTTCAATTCCTTGATTGACTAGAGAGTCATGCTTCATATCACTCATGGAAGCGAAGCGATCTATCCGTGTGACTCCTAACCAATGAAAAATATCCGGCATCAACTCCTGAAAACGAGCATCTTGAACCCCGGCAACACATTCTGTTCGCTCGAAATATTTAGCGGCTGAGTCCCCACCTTTTTGGCGTTTGCGTGCATTATAAACAAGGAACTTAGTCACTTCACCAAGTGCACGACCTTCTTTTCTATTATAAACTACAAGCCCGTTGCCTCCGCGCTGTGCCATTTCAACGCTTATCTCGATGCCATGTGTTAAGTATGGCCGGCATGTGCAAATATCAGATCCAAAAACATCAGATCCGTTACATTCGTCATGAACCCTGCATGCTAGTCTTACATCTGGATCGCTCAACGTGTCTGGGTTGCCAAAAATATAGGCTGTTATGCCACCAATTGGCGGCAAAAAGACTTCCAAATCAGAACGCGTAACAAGCTCTGGATACATGCCACCCATTTGTTCAAAAATAGCTCTGCGAAATGTATGTTCATCCACTTTAAAACGGTCTGCTAACCCCGGGATGTGCCAGACCGGATCTATCGCAATTTTAGTGACATTTACATCACCGTTTTCAAGAAGAACTTGGCCGTCTGGCTGGAGTCGTCTTTGAGCTATTGCTTCCTGCATTTCCATCAACTTCAATCTCGCCTGAGTGATGGCTATGGTCGGACGAATGTCAAAACCCTCTTTGAGGTGGTCCTTAAATTCGTTAACCACTAGGTGACCCCATGGATCAAAGGAGACAATTTTTTTCGGATCAAACCATTGATTATGTGGGCCAACGTTAGTCACAGGTGAGGTATTCGTTAAGTCTGGAACATGAGCTGGGTCGAGACGACCTGCCGCGACAGATATCGCTCTGTAAACGGAATAGCTGCCTGAGTGTGTGCCAATAACATTACGATGTGATTGGTTTGATACACTTCCAATAATAGGACCTCTGGTGCGCGCATCCTCAGCCCCCCAATGGATGGGTGATAGATGATTGGATCCTGGCCTTGAATGCGATGTTAATACAATGTGGCCCGAAGATGCCATTTTTTCCCCCAACCTAACTCTATTATTCTTGTAACCTAACGTAAAGTTGACCATTTGGTCAACTTTACGTTAGCGTGGTGTCAAACCACTCAGGATTATCTGAGTGACACTTTTCATAGCCCTACCATATTCATCAGAGCCTAAATGCTGGTCACCAAGGACAAGTTCAATCTGGGTCTCAAAATCAGCATAAGTCTGAGTAACTGCCCAAATCACGAAGAACGTATGATATGGCGAAACATCTGCAAGTTGACCACGTTTTTGCCACACTTGAAATATTTGAACATGATTATCAACCCAGGATTTAAGTTCATTAGCTAAATAATCGCCAATAACCGGTGCTCCAGAAATAATCTCCATAGCAAATACTCGGGAAGCATTTGGGCGTCGGATTGACAACTCCATTTTAGCTTCAATGTAATTTCTTAACGCTTCGCTGGGCTCACTGCTTTCTGATATGTCACCAATTGCACTGAGCCAATTTTCTAAAATATCTTGGCACACATACCGGTACAGAGCTTCTTTACTTTTAAAGTAATAAAGGATATTGGCTTTCGGTAATCCTGCTTCCTTAGCAATCTCTTTTAAACGCGAGCCTGCAAAACCGTAACGGGCGAAGACACGCTCAGCAGCATTGAGTATCAAGGCCCTTTTTTTAATTTGGATCCTACTTTGCTTGATTTTCTTTGAACACTGCAAGTCTCCGTCAAGCCCCAACACTAAAATGAAGCTCGGAGGGTATGGCATCATGTCCATTAATCGGGTTTTTATCCTGTGGGCAAGCTGACATAACCGCAATGCAATCTACTAGTGCCCGCATGTCAAATCTGTCGCCAGCAGATGATACGGTTGGTTCAAAAGATGTAGAGCCATCCGACGTAATTGGAATATTCATCCAGAGGTTGAACGGGTCAGGAACCAGCGGCGCAGACAGGCCAATAACCGCCATTGCCATACGCAAATTATCCGCGCAATTATCATGATAATTGGTGCAGCCGAGAAGCTGATATCGCGGCCAGTCGCAACAAGACATGATAGTATCATGCACGCCAGGGGAAGTATCTTTAATTATTTCCAACAACGGTTGGCGCCGGTTTGTTACAAGTACATCGCCAATTTTTGGGGAAACTGATTGCAACCAAGTTCGGGAATGCGACATTGACAGAAACTGACCCATATCGCCAGCCAGATAGGCCCAAAAATCACAAACCTGCGTGCCATGAGTGTTTTCCACTGACAAAACCTGCCCCTCACGCAACCGGACAGCTACACCACAGCGCGGCGGAATGCGATAGCGCTTGCCTGTTTCGGGCCATCCATCGCTTGACACAGCACTCGTCAGGCTGGCGTTGGTCCCTTCATAGACCGCAGGGTCATAAACGAACGAGGTCATGTTTTAATCCTCGCCAATGTCTTCAGCCCAGAGTTCTGGCTTTTCTCGGATGAACCGCTCCATCAACTCGATGCAATCTGGGTCGTCAACAATCACTACCTCAACGTCATGATCACGCAAAAATTCTTCATTGCCACCAAAGGTCTTGTTCTCTCCAATCACCACACGGGGAATGCCAAACTGCACAATTGTGCCACTGCACATCATGCATGGGCTCAAGGTTGTGTAGAGAACCGTATCACGATAGGTTTTCTGCCGCCCGGCCTTGCGCAATGCATCCATCTCGCCATGCGCAATCGGGTCGCCCTGCTGGACGCGTTGGTTGTGACCACGGGACAGTTCTTGTCCGCCACGTGCAAGTACCGAACCAATGGGACAGCCACCAGAGTCAAATCCAGATTTGGCCTCATCATAGGCAATCTTCAATAACTGTTTATCAATATCCGTCAGCATGGCATATTCCCTCTATTTTGGTTGCCCCACCGGCGAGGTGTAATAAGGCAATTTTTCGCAGCGTGGCTTATAGACACCCGTTGATGTAATATTGTCCAGATGATCGGCAATTTGATCAAGTCTGGCAAACCAAACATCCTTTTTGTTCAATGTGTTTTCCAACCAGGCCTCAACCTGTTTCCAGCGGGCCAGCCGGCCAGTCAAGAACGGGTGTACGATCAGCATGAAAAAACCTCCAGCCTCATAGGCCGCGTCAAATTCTTCCCAGAATGCAGACAACCCTGTTGATGGTGCTTTTACCGGCATCATATAGCCTATTTCAGCAAAATGCGCGAAAGGCGGCCAATCATCAGTACCCCAATGCACCGGCATTTCCCACAATCCGCCCTGCACCGTTTCCAGCCGGTAAGGGATATCATCCGCCATCATTGATGAATCATACCGGAACCCATGTTCAATCAACAGTTCAACCACTTCTTGATTAATATTATAAACCGGAGCGCGATAGCCAACCGGGGTTCTGCCACAATATTTTTGATGCGCCGCAAGTGCCTTCTCAAACCAACCGCGTTGGTCAAATGTGACAATCGGGTCTTCATGCAAATAGCCATGATGACCGATTTCATGCCCACCGGTCAGAATTGCCTCCACCGCGCCTGGGTAATTCTCTATACACCAACCCGGAATAAAAAAAGACTGTTTGATGCCAAGTCGGCGATACGTCTCTAAAATACGCGGCACTGCAACTTGTGGGCCGTATCGCCCCATGCTAATCGGATACAATCTGTCAAAAGAGTCACTCGGGCGCGCAATATGGATCAGGCTGTCTGCATCCATATCGAAAGAAATCACACAGGCACAGCGCGCACCGTTTGGCCATGGAATGGGATTATTAATCATTGCTTTGCTCCAAATATTTAACCGGCACCAATAAAGTGCTCCCGGTCTGACTCCCAACTCACAAACACTCTGCCCATATGTTTCAAATCCATATCAGACAGTTCGCGTTCTTGAATTTGCACTCTGAATTCACTGCCGTCCGAGGTTTCAAGAAACAGAGTCACCACCGAACCGATAAACTCCTCTGAAATGAGCGAACATTCAACCACGTTGCCAGCTTTTGGTTTGGATGTGGTCAGATGAACAAGATCGGCGGCAATCACAAAACTAGCCACATCACCGATAACGGGTTGGTGACCACGCCTGAGAGCCACTTTGAACTTACCAAGGCTTCCGTCAATTGTAACCAACCCGCCGCTAGATGATTTGACCGTGCCGGTTATGATGTTGTTTCGGCCAACAAATTCAGCAACGAACCTGTTTTCTGGAGCGCGATAAATATCTTTTGGCATGCCGATTTGGGCAATATGACCACGTGACATAATCACCACCCGGTCCGCCATAGCAAACGCCTCGGACTGGGAATGCGTGACATAAACGAATGTTATACCCAATTCGCGCTGAAGCCGAGACAACATTGACTGCATTCGAATAACAAGATTAGCGTCAAGTGCTGAAAGCGGTTCATCCAGCAACAGTATCTTTGGTTCAGTCACTAACGAACGCGCAAGTGCAACACGCTGCTTTTGCCCGCCTGACAGGCTGTTTATATCACGTTCAGCAAATTCACCAATTTCCAAGCGGTCCAGCCACTCAAGTGCTTTCTTTTTGCGTGTCATAGCATCAACACCGCGCATCTCAAGACCAAACTCAACATTTTCACGGGCATTTAAAAAGGGAAATAGGGCTAATGATTGCCACACCATAGGGGTGTCACGTTCATGCGGCGGCACATGATTCATCACACGGCCCTGCATTCGGATTTTACCTCCAGATGGCGCTTCCAGGCCGGCAAGCATCCGCAGTGTTGTTGTCTTGCCACAGCCAGACGGCCCCATAATGGCAATGAATTCGCCTTCATTAATTGTAAAATTCATAGTTTCTACCGCGGTGAAATCACCAAAGCGTTTTACCACCGAATCAAATTCTACTAACGCATCAGCCATGGTGTACCTTTTCTTTTTTTTCTCTAGTCATCAAAACAACCTGCGCAATCACAACCAGCGTTATCGAGGTCAGAAACACAAAACTGCCTATTGCATTCACCTGCGGATCTATATTACCTGTTACAATCTCAAGAATGATTACAGGTATGGTTTTGTTCAACCCGGATATAAACCAAGCAATTGCAAATTCGTCGAATGATACCGCAGCAGTTAGGCAAAATGATGAAATGATCGCTGGCCGGCAAAAAGGAACAATAACCCGCCTTAGTGCACGCCATTGATCTGCTCCTAGATTCCATGCCGCCGGTTCTAGGCTTACATCCATCTGGCTGAGCCGCAACCGGATAATCGCCATGGCAAATGGTGCAGTTAGAACACTATGTGCAATAATGATCGATATCACCTTGCCAGCAAGACCAATTTTGGCAAACCATGCCAACATCGCCAACGCCAAAATAATCAGAGGAATCGTTGGGGGTAACAATATCAACGCCAAATAAAGTGGCTTTAGTTTAAACCGATAACGGTAATCTGTATAGGCAGTTGCAAATCCAAGAAATGTAGCAATTGCAGCCACAGAAAGTGAAACAATCAAACTGTTTCTCGCCGCTTCCCATACATCCGGGTCCTGCCAGATGGTTTCGTACCATTTGAGCGTGAAACTGCCCAATGGAATAGTTGGAAACCGATCGGAATTAAAGGAAAAAATGATACTAAAAATAATAGGCGCAAAGATAAAAATCAGAACAAGTGCCAGGTAGCCATACAAAAACCATTTCAGCATGCGATCTCTGTTCACGCAGTCCTCCGCCGATAGGCCGCAGCAATACCACAAAATGCGACAATGAATAAAGTGACCATCATTACCACCGCAACCACTGCGGCGCGCGGCCATTGCTGGCCAGATTTGACCGTATCAACAATCAGGATGGGCAAAGTTGGGGGTTTTGAGCCACCAAGGTAATAAGGGCTAACAAAATCACCAAATGACAAAATGAAGCAAAACACAGCGGCAATGATTAAGCCAGTTTTGGCCAAGGGTAGTATTACGCGTACAATCGTTCGCCATGGCCGACATCCAAGATTATGTGCTGCTTCAACAAGTCGCCGGTCAATATTCGCCAGCGAAAATGTCTGTAAAATAATGACCAGAGGCAGGGTCAGCGTCATGTAGCCAATGATGGTGCCAAATTTTGTGTTCAACATAACGTAGGGGCCAAGCCCGATATAGCCGAGCATGGCATTGATCACACCGCTTTCTGCTAAAATCACATACCAAGAAAATATGCGGACAAGATAGCTCGTGAAAAACGGGATAATGAGTAGAAAAATAGCCCAGCGACGGGTAGCTTCTGACACGCGGAATGCAAGCGTGTAGGCCGCCGGGAATGCCACTGACATCACCACCAGTGTAGCCAATGTGGCTAGCCCAATGGTAAATCCATAGCTGTCCCAAAAATAATCACGGCTCATCATCTTGAGCCAGTTCTTCAACTCAAATGCTTCAGTCATACGGTAGTTGCGAACGATGAAGAACGACATCGCCACCAAGAAAAACAGTGGAGCGATAAAAAACAGGCATTGCCAAATTACGATCGGAAGACGAAGCGATTGCTTAAATATATCTAATCTTTGGCGTGGCCGCACCGGTTTAGGGTCTGGCAACGGCGTTTTCATAGGTGGTTTGGAGACGGACATATTCCGTTATCCCGGGTCAAATGATCTTTAACAGGTTGTCAGGACAGGGCAATGCCCTGTCCCTAGTTCAGCAATCAAAAATGATCAAGCGTTTTTATATTCGGACCAGAAATCGTTCCAATCTTCGAGGGATTGTTGAACCGGGATATTCCGGTAATGAATACGACCTTCTTTTACCAGCGTAATAGGATCATTTGCCATACCATCAATCTGACCTGTGCGTTCAGCTTCTTTGCGGTCAACTTCAATTAGCTTAGCCCGCCCCGATTTAGTAATTGCAAATCCCGGATAGGCTGCCATTTGTGCTGATTTAACCTGACCTTGAGGCGACAACATATATTGGATGAATTTCTTCACTATATCAGCTTTTTCCGACCCTTTGCCGATACAATAGGATTCAGTCCACTGGATACCACCTTCTTTTGGCACAACTGAGCCGACCGGCGCACCATCTTTTTCCAGCACACCCGTGATCCAGTCACCGATACCACACATCGCCAGCATTTCGCCATTTTTGAGTGAATTAAATGTTCCTCCATAATCAAAAAATCCACCAACTTGCGGGCGCAGTGACAAAGTTGTGTTTTGCACCTTATTCCACTGGCTGTCGTTCAAATCCCAAAGGCCAGCGCCATTGCCGTCATAAAGGCTGATCATACCAAGGCTTGGCAAATGCCAGTCAAAATGGCCAACCTTGCCCTTGACCTCTGGCTTCCAAAAACAGGAATAGCTCATGGCTTCTTCAGCTGAAATGGCATTTTTGTTGTAAGAGACGCCAAGATGACCAAACCGCACCATCATTGAAAAGAGCTTGCCATCTTTCCAATGTCCAGGAAATTTTTGAAAGTCCTTATACAGCATGTCATCAAACGGATAATCAGCGGCATTGAGTTCGTCAATATACCCAGCCGCATTGAGCTGTTGTACAAATTCACCATCAGACAAAATTACATCATAAGTACCGGGCGGAGACTGCGCGATCAAACCCAGCATATTATCGCCGCCGGCATAATATTTTGGCTTGAACTTCACATTATTGGCCGCTTCAAATTCGGCGACCACATCTGGCTCGCCATGCCCGTACCATGCAAGCATGTTAATCTCAACCGGTGCTGCCCAAGCCCTCGATATGAAAGGGGTCGACAATGCCGTAGCCGCGCTATAGGCAAGCACTCGGCGCCGTGATAGCTTTGACGATAAAATTGGTGAATTATGTTTCATCTCTCAGACTCTCCTCAAATTACAACTTCTACCTTTTAAGTTTTGACTAAATCCAATATCATTGCAAAAGATTAGTCGAAAATTACCAATAAGAATTCTTTGGCAAGACCCAAACTCGTCAGATAACTCTCTCATTCATGTGTGTTTAAAATGATGTTAAAAGCCCAAAAGTAACAAAGGTGGTAAGTAAGTGAAACGGGCTGAATTTCATGATTTTTTTGGCGATAACGCTCCAGTTATCCTACCTGTTATCCATGTCATTAACCATGATCAGACAGCCCGCAATATCGAAATATTAATCGATTCTGGTATAAGCAGGTGTTTTCTTATCAATCATGATTTTGATGTAGATAGTTTTTTACCAATCATTCGATCGATTCGCACTCGCTATGAGGACTTCTGGATCGGGCTGAATTTTTTGGCCGTGACCGGGCGTGATGCGTTTCCGATTCTTGCCACGCTTGATAGGCAAGGATGCCACATTGATGCTTATTGGGCCGATGATGCACGCATTGATGAGCGCAAAGACGAGCAATTAGAGGCCAACAATATTCAAAACATCCGACAAAAAACTGGCTGGAATGGTCTTTATTTTGGCGGCACAGCTTTTAAAAAACAGCGTGAAGTTAATCCCGCAGATTATGCAAAATCCGCTCAGATTGCTGGCGGCTTTATGGATGTAGTGACCACGTCTGGCATTGCCACTGGCAATGCTGCTGAAATCAGCAAGGTTGCCAAATTTCGATCCGCCCTTCCCGACAAGCCTATAGCACTTGCATCAGGCATCACGCCAGAGAATGCCACAGATTATGCGATGGTGGATTGTTTCATGGTGGCGACCGGGATCAATATTAAAGATGATTTCTATAACATCGATCCAGTAAAACTTGGATTGCTAATTTCAAAATGTCGCAAGATGGGGAACCCACAATGAACGCAAATAAAACGGACATTACCGAACCCACAGGCGGCGACAGATGGTATTTGAACATCATGTCGCCAAACACCAAGGGTGAAAAATTCGCATGGCTTGATCCCACAACAATATATATCAATGGTGATGCGTTTCATGACTTGCTTAATGATCTTGTCTCAGATTTAGAAAATGTCACATGCGATGTGATCGCAGGATTGGACGCAATGGGATTTGTGCTTGGGTCCGCACTTGCCACCCGCCTTGGTGTTGGCTTTCTGCCCATCCGTAAAGCTGGCAAACTATGCGTCGATACGGACAGCGTCACCTTTTCAAACTATTCCGGTCGCACGCAAGATATGGAAATGCGCAAGCCCGCGTTCGCCGCCGGCACAAAAGTCTTACTCGTTGACCAGTGGATAGAAACTGGTGGTACCATGGATGGCGCCATACGGTTAGTTCAAAGGCAAGGCGGCAAGGTCGCCGGTCTTGCAGCCATCGCCATGGAAGATAATGAAAAAACCGCTAGCTACCGACAAAGGTTTCCATGTGTAACCGCCGTTTTGCCAGACTCAGATTTCCAACAACAGTGCAACCGTCAGAGTTTGGATAGCTTTGCAAACTATGAACCTTCAATGGCGTTCCCAAAAATCAGGTAAAACAAAAACAATGGCAACTTCTGTTGAGACTAACCGCCTCTTCAACAAGCCTCTGCACACTTACAGAGCTTGTCAGTTCCATCCATAACCAACATTAGATAACTTTGTGAAAGAGGCATCTAATACATCAACTTACTGTCAAATTTCATAGTCTTGAATAACTGGGAACCAACCGAGAACTATGAGAGAGGTGTATTATAGAAAAATTACCTCAAAATCTTTATTGAAGATCTGCAATGTATTGATAGCCTTTTAAGAAATGGAGACATTTCTATGATACCAATTTTTTTGGCGGTCATTTTGGTTTAATAATGGAAGTGTTGAAATTCCTGTTTAGATTGTTTTTGCTACACTTTATTATCAATGCCTGTCTTCATGTGTCACACACCTGTCACACAGAGATTGACGAAGAGATCATTTTTGAGGGATTTCGCACCATTGTTGAAACATGGTGTGATAGCTGGCAACTGGCAGTTTAACTCGGAAAATATTGATAGCGGAGGAGGGACTCGAACCCCCGACACACGGATTATGATTCCGCTACTCTAACCCGTAGAACGCGATCCATTCAATAAGTTACAAACTGTCATCCTCTAGTTGTCACACCTCTGTCACACGGAGGTTTGTTGATGGCGTGTATACGAAGGCGTGGAAAAAGGTGACAAGTTTAAATTCCAATGCTCCAAGCGGCAAAGGCTAACGCACTACTTATTCCCAAGGCAGGTATTAAGATAATTTTAAAAGGGAAAGGGGCCCTCTCCTTTGTGTGTGGAAATCCGAACTGACTGAAAACCGTTGGACCATCTGTGAAGTAGAAACCCATCCTCAATTCTCATAAAGCCTTTTAGTGCATTGTCTTGGAGATTGTATGAAAAACTGCTTGTTGGTGCTGGTGCTGATAACGCAACATGTCCTGCAACATTCATGACCATCAAGTTGTGAATATGTCCACATATTAATCGTACTTCGCCATTATAACTCTTTAAGACGTTATGAAAATGCCGAACACCTTGCAACCCAATCTCATCCATAAACTTAATGCCCGATTTAAAAGGTGGATGATGAAGAGCTAGCAATACTGGAGCGCTATCAAGAGCTTCAAACTTATCGGATAAAAATGCCAGTGTTGATGTATCAACCTCGCCTCCCGGCATACCCTCTACAAGACTGTCCAAACCTATAAGGTGAAAATCAGCCAGTGGAACATGCCAGTTCAATTTTCCTACTTTGGGTAGATACCCATCAACAGAAAATGCATCACGTAGCCTACTGCGGCTATCGTGATTTCCCGGAATGACAAAAGTTGGTATATCAAGCGTTTCAATAATATTTTTAAAAATTTCATAGCTATTTGCAGTCCCGTCATCGCTTATATCTCCACTTGCAATTATTGCATCCACTTTTCCGATTTCAGAACGGATTTGGATAATTCGTTTAACTAAGCTTTCAAATGCGCTTGCTGTATCTAATTGATCAGATACTAGTCTGCCATGAGCAGCAATATGCGTATCGGAAATTTGTAGAACTATTGTCATTTTATTCCTGCAGTCATAAATGACTGAACAAATTGTCGCCTAAAGAGCAAGAATGCCACAAGCAGCGGTGATACTGATAAAAGTGTTCCGGCAGTTATAACTGACCATTCGACTCCAGATTCTGGCGCTCCAGAGATAGCTAGTCCTGCGGTAAGCGGACGCGCTTTAACTGAGTTTGTGATTACAAATGGAATCATCAGTCAGCACTCGGTCAGGATTTCTCTTTTTAGGACCTCGATCCCTCACCATTTTCATCTACTACTCTCTTAAACTTGTTGTTTCGATGAAGGTCAAAGTTTGTTCTAGTGTTTGGATAACGGCCTGGGAACCAAGGCCGAGGGCATTTTGAGCGGAAGACGCTTGTCCCAAATATAGGCAATCCTCCATTGTTTTGTTCAAGTGCAGACCCGTTGCAAAGCCAGCATTAAAACTGTCTCCACATCCACAAGTACAAACAACATCGATCATGAAAGATGGAAGATCAATCTTTGTTGCATTCTTGTCTCTGTATATTACTCCGCCTTCTCCCATGGTAAGAATAACAGCGCCTGCACCTTGATCCAGAAGAAATTGCGCTATTTCCTCAAAGTCGGATAGCCCGGAAAGTGCCATTGCTTCTTCTTCGGAAGGCATAAAGTAATCAGTGTACGGCAAAAGTGGAGCCACTAGAGAAAGGTCTTCAGAAGTTGATGCGAAGACGTCTAATGTTGTTACACATCCTCGAGCCTTCGCTTCCGTCATTACCTCGACAGTGCGACCGTGATCCATACGATCCATAAGACCAACACCCCCAACATGAAGTATCTTAGTTTCTAATATTGAATCGAGTTGGTCATCTTCTATGAAGAAACCTCCAGTGGCGCCATGCTTGTGCAGCGCTGGACGGGCACCATCAGGCCGCGTTGTTACGATACTGCAAGAAGTAGAATAACCCGGGCAAAGTTGCATATGCTTTATGTCGATACCGAAATGGCTAAGCCTCTGCAAAACCCAGTCACCCATCAAATCCTCTCCGATACCGCCAACCGCCTGCACCGAGAGCCCGTGTTTAGCTGCAACGATAGCAGAGGCGCCGGCGGCACCTGAGACCGCAATTGTGAAATCATCAACAAATATTGTGTTACCACCTTCCGGAATTTTTGTAACAGGCCTGCATAATGCGTCCATCGTATAGAAACCAATTGAGGTGTAATCAAAAGTCATTTTTTACCCAATCCTAACACCGACAAAAGTCAAATTTTGTACTAACGCTAAACCAGTCACCCCCCTTGAACAAGTGAATTGACAAGAACGCCAAAGTTCATCACTATTTTTCATTTTCCCTTAGAGGCATTGATAGTATGGCAGTAAACGTGGTGCCCACAGGTCTCGCTCGTGACCTTTTGGAGCGTAAACAGAACGGTAAACCCATCCGGATTGGCCTTATTGGTTCGGGTGAAATGGGCACCGACATCGTCACGCGGGTGAAGATGATGGATGGTGTCGAAATAGC
>CETK01057663.1_pt1 | contig 19615 bp, 15 predicted proteins | sample 361431 | NCBI WGS metagenome assembly CETK01 (sample SAMEA2622452, study PRJEB7988) | marine metagenome | biome: marine biome (ENVO:00000447); feature: surface water layer (ENVO:00002042); material: "saline water (ENVO:00002010), including plankton (ENVO:xxxxxxxx)" | depth 5 m | reverse complement strand
ACTCATGTATGAACGATGCTCCATCGGTGTTAAAATACGTCTTAGAATCGTTTGGGTCTAGTTACTACACGGAGTGTTGAATATGTTAGGTCGGGCAGGGCGATATTCTTCCAAAAGTGCTGTCGCACTCGTTGTTCTGTTGGTTTTGACGAGTATGTCACCAATTGCCCTCGCAGGTAATGCTCCCGAGAGCAGTCCAGATAGCGTTGTTGGAGATCTCGGCGAGTTTGAGCCAGCGACTGATGGTAAGCAATATCTCTTTTCCACATCTCCAGTTCCAATATACTCAGCAACCGGTTTCCTGAAATCGCAATGGAGGGGCGAAGGATATCCGGACCTTGTCCTGCCCTTTTCTCAATCATATCTCAATTCAAGAAGCATGACAAGAAATTGTGACAATGCATGGTCCGTTGGAGATACAGACGATATAGCAACTGCCGGAGGGACAATTTCGGCCACAGTCCAGAAGATTTCAAGTAACTCAGCCATAATTGTCGAAGATGGGCAAGTCATACCTTCCACGACCCTGAATGACATTGCCTCGACGTGGGAGTCCACTATTTTCCCAACGGTGACCAGCTACTTTGGAATTGCACCTGATGTCGACAACAACTGCCAGATAGAGATAGTCATCTTCTCGATTGATGGATCTGGAGGAATTGGGGGATATTTCGTCCCTGGACTTTCTTCTTCCACAGATTCGCTATTCATTGATATCGATGATTTGAGTTGGAGGAACACAATAATTGCCCACGAGTTCCAACATCTCCTGCACAACGCGAGGGACCCCTTTGAGTTCATCTGGATAGATGAGGGCGCAGCTGATATGGCTGCGTATTTGTGTTTTGGAGTTACCAACACTCTCACGGGGCATGCTAATGCATGGTCTCAGAATTCTAACATGAGTGTGAGATGGTGGAACCAGAGAATTGCCGATTATGGTGCTGGATTCCTATTCATGATGTATCTTTCGGACAAGCTCGGTGGAGCCTCGTCCATCTCTACATTGGTTGCTAACACTGATACCGGAGGTAGCGCTATAGAAAATTTGGCGTCAAACCCTCCTCCTGGATCGACGCCCATCGGAACAACGATGAGTGATATTTTTGCCAACTTCACTCTTGCTGTTGCAATAGACAGCGATCAAGGTGCCTTTGGTTTCTCGAATCTGGACTTGAGCACGGGATGTATTTCAGCATTTATATGCAAGGTCCAGATGAGTGGCTTTAATGATCAATGGGTGAATCCATGGACCAGCCCTCTACAGGAACTGGAGGGTTGGGGCATGAGGGCCTACAAATTCAATCAAGGATCTGGCGCCCCTCTGAACATAATGGCCCAACCATCAGAGTTCGGATTCCAAGGAGCTATACTTGCTAGAGACAGTAGTACTGGAAGTTGGTCGATGAGCAGGATGAGGGTCGACCAAGTAACTGGTTCGATTACTGGCTTGATTCACGGATTCGGTTCAGACGTGGATGAGGTTTGGATGACAACATGGTACGAGTCATCTGTGGATGATTGTGATTACAATTACGCTACTTGTGGAATAACAACCGGGAGCTATCCAACCGCTACAGTCACCGTTCAAGCTATGTTGGTCACCGACCCAGCAGAAGTTTCGATAGACACAATAGACGGGTTTGACAGAGACGGCGATGGCCTATCTGATAGCGTCCAGATAGATTTGGATATTGTTTCCAACTCATTCTTCGAGATACTGGAAGTTTCAGTGGACGCCTTCTCAAATAACTCGCTTGTTGACACAAAAATATTCTCGGTAACTGCAGGAAATAGCATCGCCACAGAAAAGAGTGTTTGGTTCACCCCACCTTATACGTCCGAGTGGACCTTCGGGATAGGGATCAGGGACGTTACATCATCTCTGGTAGACCAAGCGTTTTCACTGCCGTTGGAATTAGCCAACATGGAGCCAGTCGCTTCAATTTCTGTCTCTGTTAATTCTACCCAGACATGGCTTCCAGTGAATATGTTCGGATCGGGTTACGACGAATGGGGTTTCGGGATGGAAAACGGCTCTTTCTCAAACAATGAAACTCCCATTGCATATTTCTGGGATCTCGGAAACAATGTATCATCCACACTCAAAAATCCGGTCCACCAATTTCTAGAGCCTGGTATCTACCCCGTGGTTTTGACTGTCATGGACCAAGGTGGGTACTACTCCGAACCGCAGACATGGTCTGTGGAAGTACAAGATACAAGCGACCCGATCCCTGAAATTTCTGTTGAGGGGGTCGTAGTCTCTGAAGAGTTGGTTCTGATGACCAACCAACAAGTAATGTTCTCTGCACTTGGAACAACTGACAATCTCCCAATTGAGGAGCTCTACTTCGAGTGGAACTGGGGAGATGGGGAAATAGAATCTGGAATCGGATTATATGAGTCCAGTCACTCGTGGGTAGATGGGAGTGCAGAGGGTATAATCTACTCTCTTTCACTCATGGTTAGCGACGGTATTCACGATGTTGAGCATACTGTCTTTATCAAGGTGCTAAACAGAGTCCCACAACAGGTATTCGACGGCCAGCTACAGACTTACACTTTGACCCCCCTGAACCTCCCCACACTATTCGCTGATAGCGACGGGATGATTGTAAGCTACGAATGGAGCTTTGAGGAGGGGGTTAATCTTGACGGCGGAGGCATGACAATGACCTCAGATTTCTCGCAACTGACATCTGAGCTAGCCAATCCTGTAGTTGGATGGTTGACTCCGGGACTCAAGAACGTGGGGTTGACCGTCATTGACGATGATGGGAATTCAACATCCGCTGTTGTTCAGGTAAACGTAATCAACCAACGACCGGTTGCAGTCTTCTCCAGGCCGGTTGATGGTACTGTCGACACGACGTACACCTTTACCAGTTACTCTTTTGACCCAGATGGGGATTCAACCCAACTCTCCTCCATCTGGTCCATCTCAGATTTGTCTGGAACGATTGAGAATTCCACATCTGTAAGTCATACTTTCACGGAACCAGGCCTATACACGGTATCACTAAGAGTCATTGACACACTTGGACTTTCTTCTGCTGAAAAATCATTTAGTCTGAGAATAGAAAATCCACTACCCGTTCCTATGATAGATTTTTCTTGCCCGAATGTCAACGGTACGATATTGGAGCGTGAGCCAACTGATATCGAACAAGTTATCTGGCAGGTCCCTCAAATGGAAGGAGGCGGTGTGTTTGTGTCTCCGATGAGTTTCATCAAATTCGATGGGTCTGGTAGTTATGACTCTGATCCCGCCTTTGTCGGAAAATCATCGACGGATATGGAAAATCCGGATTGGAACGGGATCACTAGATGGATTTGGGACTTCGGAGATGCAAGTCCCCAAGTTGAAGGTGGAGTAGTTTGGCACCAATACGCGATACCGGGGGCATACACGGTAACCCTGACCGTTGTAGACGGATTCGAAGGAGGGGAGACTAACAGTACTTCCATTCAGGTACTCGTTTCTAAGTCTCCGGTGATTCTTACGGAAAGCCCAATATCTTCAGATTATGTGAATATGGGTGATCCAATTTATTTGAATTACAGTGTCTTTGATCAGGATTTGGAGGACGGGCTTGTAGCATGGATGGATTCCGATGCGTCCATCGACTCTGATGGGGACGAGGACTTCACAAATGACAGGGATAGAAGTCTGTCTGGTGAATTAGCAGTCAGATGGGACTTGGATTCGAGCATAGACTCAGACGGCGACGGCAATTACAAGAATGACTGGGACTGGAATCCGGAGACTTGGAATGAAGAGGGGGAAATTAGAATCACGATGCAGGTCTGTGATGCCGTGCATGTTTGCGCAGAGAGAGACTACGTGATTACCGTGCTTTCGACGGAAGACGAGTACGTCCCTAAGTCACTGTCAGATCTGACATTGGAAGACATTGTTCCGAACAGGGAGAGTGGTGGTCTTCTCGCACTGGTTGGACTTGTTCTACTGCTCGGATGGATTATAATGAAGCAGAAAGATGAAGAAGAGCTCGAAGCTGAGGATATGATGGAGACATATGATGTCGATGAAGTTGAAGCGGATGGCGGACTACCTGGAATGGATCAACACAACCCGCCACCTCAGCCCAAGTATCTCTCAGAAGAAGAGCGGAGAGACTCAGAATCGGGATACGTGCGTCCAATTAGGACCAGGAGGCGTTGAATGACTTTGCTGCACAGGACGAAGCTCTTGTCCTATGTAACCAGCTTCTTCCTTCTTGCGCCTAATTTCTTACTTGTTGCTGTGTTGATATTTTCACCCTCAGTATCAGCACAGAGCATGGGATCATGTGACGTTCCTGCTGTGAACGATCCCACCAAAGGGGACAGGATTTCAGTAGAGCCCGTTGAGGATAGCTGGTGGGATACAGTTGAAGAGCCAAAATTTGAACTGGATACTGATGTGTTCGTAGATTTCACTGTGGACAATGATTCTGCCACTGCCATTGCTATGAGGCTTGTGCCCGGCCACATGTACACATTCTGCATCAGTATTTCCAGCAATCAGGATGATCCGCCTTTAGATCCAAATTCAGATATCTATCTAATGACTGAACCAAACTGGGAGAGATACAAATTGGACTTCGCAGTAAGGGATGAATTCGGATTCTTCGAAGCTTTTGACCAGCTCCCGGTTGAGTGGAGAGATATGGATGACTGGCTTCCCTTCAGAGACGCTCATGCGTATGAGGGGGTCACATACCAGGAGTTTTCAGTTGCCATTGATTCTAGTGGAACTGGTTTCTTCGGAGGAGGGGACGTGGTCTATTACCTTGTTATCGATGGGTGGAACAATCGTAGGCATACTAATACAGACGCGTCGGGAGGGGATGTTGACGTAGAAGTTCTGATAGATGTTGAGGACCGTTTGAATATTCCAAAATTCACCGCCACACTGCTAGTTGGTTCACTTCCCTTGGCTTGTATTATTGTGCCCTTAATTATCCATTCAAGATATATGTCAAACGGCAAAGAGGATGATGATTTGGAGGGAAGTCGAGAAGTTCCCTATCTGGATAACGAGGTAGGCGTAGAGCGGGATTAGGAAGAGTAGCCTAGCAGTTTCCAAGCTGTTGTCAAATCTGAGACATTAATTCTTCCTGAGTGAGCCAAATGCCAGCCCACTTGCATTGTGGAGTACACCATATTCTGATTTAGAAGAGGAGCGTGTATCCTCACCCAGTCTCCTCCCGAACCAATCCCCATCATAGAAATCCCAATCTCGGAATCCTTCAATTCCCAGGCGGCCTCAAATATTCTCAATGCTCCTTCTGATCCTGAAACTGGATAACATATCTTTACCATGTCGCCATGATCAGAATAATCGTCTATTTCAGCTACTATCTCAGCCACCGGTGGGGGTTTTTCCTCGGAATGATGGGAAGCTATTATCTTGGTTTTCCCCGAAGCTTGCTCCATCAACAATTTCCTATCAGATGCGACAATATCCACTTCCAGATCGACCCAACTGACCTCACTCTCAATAGCCGTCCTGAGAACCTCGATTCTACTAGCCTCATCCCCGGGATAGTAACCACCCTGTCTCTCTGGCCTGCATGTAAGTATCACAGGCAGTTCTATTCCTTGTTTGAACGATGAAAGTGATGATTTTAAGTCGACTGAATCAAGTGGCTGGACCTCATAATTTACCTCTCTTTTAGGGGATTTTCTGGTATCCTCCTCATCCTCGGATTCCTCTGGCTCTACCTCCTTGGTCCAGAGCATGTCCAGCCTCACTTCAACCAAATCAGCCCCCGCAGCGGTAGCCAAAGAGGCGTCTTTGAGCATCTCATCGACCGTGCATCCGGTCAACACGACACAGACCAGCGGCAGCTCCATTCGGTTCCTCGACCCTAGGATTCTGTTTAATCGTGTCGTGTCTTACTAAGTCAGCGTCAGCAGATAATTTGCGCTTTGGAGAAATGTGGAAAGGAGAAAGTGTACATTTATCCAATAGTGGAATAAAGTGGTCAAATTGTTGTATTTTTAACGATATCTTCGCAGAGTTGAATAACCCCCTGCCAGTAGAGATTATCATATTGATTGAGGGTTCCTACGGAACCCTCAAAGATTTGGGTTGATTTTAGTGGAAAATGAGTATGATGCTGGAAGCATACAAGTCCTTGAGGGACTAGAGGCAGTAAGGAAAAGACCTGGAATGTATCTCGGGGACCCCCATGATGGTTCAGCCCTTCATCACTGTATTTGGGAAGTAGTCGATAACTCGGTAGACGAACATCTGGCAGGTCATACAGATAGTATAGAGATCACCATCCACAATGGCGGTTCACTCTCTGTGAGGGACTTCGGTAGGGGAATTCCTGTTGGGATTCACGAAGAGTACGGGGTATCGGCCGCTGAGGTAATTATGACGAAGCTACATGCAGGGGGGAAATTCGACAACAGCTCCTACAAGGTCTCGGGTGGACTCCACGGAGTTGGAGTTTCTGCAGTCAATGCTGTTTCTGAATGGATGGAGATGACAATACACAGGGAAGGAAACATCTACTTCCAGAGATATGAGGCCGGAATCCCGGTTAAGTCTCTCGAGAGGATAGGGAAGTGCGAGGATACTGGGACAATGATATCTTTCAAGCCAGATTTATCCATATTCACAGATATTATCGAGTTTGATTTTGAAGAGGTCGATACACGGGTCAGTGAGACAGCATTTCTAAATGCCGGACTTAGAATGACAATCGTCGATGAAAGGGGCGATGACCCCCATACTTCTGAGCACCTTTACGAAGGCGGATTATCGGAATATGTGAGTCAACTCAATAACAGGAGAGAGGCCCTGCACGAGGAAGTAATCAAAATCAGAGGGGAGAAAGAAATTGAGAAGGGTAACGTAGAGGTAGATTTAGCTCTCCAATGGTCAGATGCATTTAGTGAATCAATTCGATGCTACACGAACATAATAAGGAACAAGGACGGGGGGACTCATTTGTCTGGTTTGCGGACAGCATTAACCAGCTCGGTCAACTCGTACGCCAAGAAAAAGAAGCTATTGAAGGGCGACGCTCTATCAGGTGATGACGTAAGGGAGGGGCTAGCCGCGGTAGTTAGTGTAAAGCACCCTGACCCCTCCTTCTCATCACAAACTAAGGACAAGCTAGTCAGTAGCGAGGTTACAGGTATCGTACAGACTATTGTCTACGACAAGCTTGGAGAGTTTTTCGAAGAAAATCCGTCAGTTGCGAAGCAAATTGTCGAGAAGGCGCTTCTTGCATCTAAAGCAAGAGAGGCTGCAAGAAAGGCGAGGGATCTAACTCGTAGAAAGGGAGTACTCGAGGGAGGTGGCCTCCCTGGCAAATTAGCAGATTGTCAATCCAGAGATCCAAGCGAGTGTGAGGTGTATCTAGTTGAAGGGGATTCCGCAGGAGGGTCCGCAAAAACCGGCAGGGACAGGAGAATCCAAGCGATTCTTCCTCTACGCGGAAAAATACTCAATGTGGAAAGACAGAAGCATAATGCTGCAAAGGTGTTTCAAAATCAAGAGATTCAAACCATGATACGGGCCCTTGGGGCAGGGGTCGGAAACAATTCGGAAGAAGAGGGAGCATTCGATTCTACCAAGCTACGATATTCTAAGATAATCATTATGTGTGACGCTGATATTGACGGCGCTCATATCAGAACCCTGATGCTGACTTTCCTTTGGAGATTTATGAGGCCGGCAATAGAAGACGGTCACGTTTACATCGCACAACCCCCACTGTATCAGCTTACGAAAGGACGGGTGAGCAAGTATGTGTTTTCTGATGAAGAGAGAGACGAAGTGATGGTAGATTTGCAATCAGGGAATCCCAATGCCAAGATAAGCGTGCAGAGGTACAAAGGTCTTGGAGAGATGAATCCAGAGCAGTTGTGGGAAACTACAATGAATCCCATGACTAGGACAATGCTGAAAGTAACGGTCCAAGATGCCGAAGAATCGGATAGGCTATTCGAGATACTGATGGGAGAAGATGTTCCCGACCGCAGGGCGTTTATAGAGAAATACGCAAAGGAGGTGACTAATCTTGACATCTGAGGAAAGTAATGAGCCAGCTACCAGTAATGAAAACATTCTGAACCATTCTCTCGTGGAAGAAATGAAAACATCGTACATAAATTATGCCATGTCCGTGATAATCGGGAGAGCTCTGCCTGATGTCAGAGACGGACTGAAGCCAGTTCATCGGCGTGTGCTTTATGGAATGCATGAAGGTGGCCATACGTCCGAAAGAAAGTATAGCAAATCTGCTCGTTCAGTCGGAGAGGTGATGGGTAAATACCACCCCCATGGAGACTTATCAATCTATGATACCATGGTCAGAATGGCACAAGAGTTCTCGTTGAGATACCCCCTTGTAGACGGACAGGGGAACTTCGGATCTATTGACGGGGACCCGCCTGCCGCAATGAGGTATACTGAAAGCAGGCTGGATAAGATTTCAAAGCATATGCTTGAGGACATAGACAAGAAAACAGTCGATTTCCAGCCTAACTTCGATGATTCTGAGATGGAGCCAACCGTGCTACCTGCCAGATTGCCTAACCTTCTCCTGAATGGTAGTGATGGGATTGCAGTAGGCATGGCAACAAGAATCCCCCCTCATAATCTTACAGAAGTAGCTGGGGCGATAAGATTGCATGTCGGGGCTATATTGGAAAAAGGGGGAGAGAATCTGGAAATGCCAGATATTTCCATGGAAGAATACATGCAGTATGTCAAAGGCCCAGACTTCCCGACCGGTGCGACCATACATGGGATGGACGGAATACTCGATATGTACATGACTGGAAAGGGAAGGTTTCACGTACGTTCAAATTGTGATGTAATCGAAGATTCTAGGGGTAAGAATATCGTAGTACATGAGATTCCTTACCAAGTCAAAAAATCTGATATGCTTGTCCACATAGCTGATCTCGTCTCCAAAGGATCCGTGGTCGGAATAAGAGATATACGAGATGAGTCATCAAAAGAAGGGATACGGGTAGTTATAGAAGTAAAGAACAATGCTGACCCTCATGCTGTTTTAAATCAACTATTCAAATCCAGTAGGCTTCAGGAGTCTTATTCTGCAAATATGATGGGCATTCTAGATGGCAGACCGGTCCTACTCACCCTCCCCGTGATGTTGCATACATATGTCGAGCATAGAGAATCAGTAGTCGAGAGAAGAGCGAGGTTCGAGCTAGAAAAAGCGGAAGCAAGAGCCCATATCCTAGAAGGTCTAGTCAAGGCACAGGAAAGGATTGGGGACGTAATTAAAGCTGGTAGATCCAGCTCTAGCAGAGAACAATTCGAATCTGTTTTACAGGGCAGAGAGGAAATATCAGGACTGCCTCCTTTCGATTTCACAGATGCGCAGTCAAAGGCAATCGCAGAACGTCGATTGTACCAGCTCAGTCGCCTGGATGTTGAAAAAGTCAAGAACGAGTATGACGACTTGAAGGTCAAAATAGCTGATCTGAAAGAAATAATTTCTTCGATGGCCAGGAGATTAGATATTCTGGTTCAAGAGCTTGATGAGATGGTTGAAAGACACGGTGATGAAAGAAGATCTTCGATTGATCCGATGCCTCTTTCTATGGACCGAGAGGACTTAATAGAAGAGAAGGCAATAGTCATTTCACTCTCCGAGGATAATTACATCAGACACATGCCAGTGGAGACATTTAGGGTTCAGAATAGAGGGGGCAAGGGACTGAAGGGGGTAACTACCAAGGATGAGGATTTCCCGAAATCAATACTTACCTGCTTCAGCAAAGATAGATTATTGATTTTCACAGACCAAGGTAGAGTCTATGGCCTGAGAGCTTGGGAAACTCCTTCGGCCAGTAGATATGGAAGGGGGACTCACATCAGGAATCTCCTTTCAGGAATCAGGGATGAAGAAAAGGTAATTTCAATACTTCCGATGAATAGAGATCTTATCGATAACCCGGAGGGTCACTACTTGGTATTCTCAACACAGAACGGGAGGATAAAGAGAAGCTACCTGTCAGATTACGTAAAGATAAACAAGAATGGCAAATATGCCCTGAGATTTGCAGAGGGGGAAGAAGATTCACTAGTTTCAGTCAGGCCCGCGACTGAGGAAGATCATGTCGTACTCGTCTCAGCTAGGGGAAATGCATGCAGATTCAAGCCGGCTGAAATTAAGACTAGGATAGATCCCTCAACCGGAGAAGAGCAATCGACTCATTTAGTGAGGGTACAAGGAAGAGTGAGTCAGGGGGTGTCAGGAATGAGGCTTGGTGCAGGTGATAAGGTCATTGGAATGATAGTGACTGCCGATTTTGATACGAGCGTGCTCACGATTTCCAAACACGGTATGGCCAAGAGAAGCAGATTGGGCTCAGGAGAGATGATTTCTGTCGTCGATGAGTCCACTGGTGAGGGGCTTTTGGATGATAGTGGAGAATTGATTCAAGAAAGAGATGGATACAGGAGAACTAACAGGGGAACTAAGGGCGTTCGTACAATGTCTCTGGATCCTGATGATGAGATAGTAGCCGTTAGACAAATACCAGATATCAAGGATCAACTGTTCATACTAACATCCAAAGGCATGATGATTAGGATGGCATCAGAACAAACCAAGGAGACTCTGGGCAAGGTTACAAAGGGTACAAGAATAATGGAGTTAAGAAAACCTGACAGGAAGGGATATTCTGATGAAGTTATTTTCGTGGCCAGACTTCCGTCCTCGTTGGTAGACATGAATGCGATAGAAGAAGAGTGAAACCGCTCCACTTAAGCGAGGGCCTCTAGTCGGTTGTTTACTGCGGCAGTCGCATAGCCTGGCCATTGCGCTGGATTGCTAATCCAGTGGTGTTTCACCTCGGGAGTTCGAATCTCCCCTGCCGCGCCATGAATTCTGGGTATTAGTTATCCGTTCATACTGCCTCGATGAACTATGGTTGGTATAACTGAGCTGACCTTTGCGACTGTTTTCCTATTATTTGTGATAGGAATATTCCTTCTCAAGAGGCACTTTGTTATGTCACCTTCAAATGATAGGTCTTGGGTGAATGACAACAAGAGACTTGCCAGTGTGGAGATCATCGGGGATAAAGCCCACATTAAAAATGTCAGGGACTTCAACTGGAGGACCACGAAAGATTATGACGAACGCTGGATTGATATGTCTGTTGACTTGGATAAAGTCGACAAAATTTGGTTTGTCCTAGAGTATTTCAGCCCCGAAAGGAAGGAAATGGCACACACAATATTAAGTTATGAATTTGAAGATGGCAGAAGACTTGCATGCTCGATAGAGGTACGAAGGAAAGAGGGGGCCCGTTACCACCCCTTGAAAGGAGTCTTTAGGTCGTATGAGTTGATCTATGTTTGGGGTACCGAGCGCGATATAATTGGAGTGAGGGCTAGGTGCAGGAAGAAGTCTAAAACCCATTTATTCGAAGGAGTGGTACTTGGGCCAGGAAACGAAAGGAGGATGCTGGAGTCATATCTAACAAGGACCAATAAATTGGCAGATGAGCCGGAGTGGTACAACACAATCACCAATACATGCACCACAAACATAGTGAATCATGTCAATGAGGTCTATCCGGGGAGAGTCCCCTGGGCAATAGGGATAATTATGCCCGGTTTGAGCCCGAAGATGTTGCTGAGTAATAACTTGGTAAAATCGTCTGGGAGTTTGGATGATACGATGAAATCTAGCTTGATAGATTCGATTTCTGAAAAATGGGACCGTACCAGTGATTTCGGGGATTGGATTCGGGGCGTAGATACGAGGATTGAACATTAATGAGTGACACGTAGGGGTGTGTTGGAGTTCGATGGTACTAGTGTAAGTGGGTCGTTCAGCTGGGCTCTGCCTCCCTCAAAAAGTCATATAATCAGATGGCTCGCTATAAGCTCACAGGGAGATAAAGACGTCAATATTTCATTTTCAGGTGAAATCGGAGAGGATTCTATTTCTATGGCTAAATGCCTAATTTCAATGGGTTCGGAAATAGAATTTCGTGATGGTTGTTGGTTTGTTAGAGGACAGAAAGATGGATTATTCCTGCCAGATTACGATTTCCAGTGTGGTAACTCTGGCACCACGGCTAATGTGATATCAGCTATGTCTGCATGTCTTGAAGGGACTGCCGTTATCGATGGCGACAGTTCCCTGAGAAGGAGGCATTCACAGGGACTATGTGACACCTTGACCGAGTTGGGGTGCGGAATCGATAGTTACTCAATTCCCAGGAGTATTTCTGGTAAGATTAGTCTTGATAAGGCGACTTTAGATTGGGGCGATACAAGCCAGGGAGCCTCAGCAATGGTCCTCGCATCCCCAAGTCTACCATCCAAGATATCCCTGTCATTGAGCGGAAAACCAGTAAGCCTGGGGTATTGGGAATTGACCAGAGAGATTTGCTCGAGGTCAGGATTTGAAATTAACGTCGAGGAAGGGATACTAAACCTGAGGCCATGGAAGGTAGACCCTCCGGAGGAAATTTCTGTTAATGGGGAGCAGAGCCTCAGTCCCATGGGGACTTTATTTTCAAGATTACATGATGTGGAAATAAGGACAACCAGTACCGAGAAAATTAGAGGCCTTGGCCCCGCATTGGAGGAAATGGAAAAAGGTTCTGAGATTTTAAATTTAAAAGACGCCTCGGATATAATCACACCATCTGCCGCGATAATGGCACTAGGATCAGGGGGGAAGATTACAGGATGCGGGCATGCGAGGGGTAAAGAGAGTGATAGGATTTCTAAGACAGTAAAGATGCTGGGTGAATTTGGAATTAAGTCTAAAGAGTCGCCAGATGGAATTATCATAATGGGTAACCAGAGCTTGAAACGCCCCGAGGAACCCGTAGAGACATACTCAGACCACAGAATGGCTATGACTGCCATGATTCTAGCCTCTAAAGTCGGGGGCTCTATACTGGGCCCAGAGTGCGTGAGTGCGACCGACCCCAGATTTGTACAACAGCTAGAAGAGATATGCGATTGAAATCGATTTTGATTGGAGAGGCTATTGTATGGTGCGAGAAGTAAAGACGCATCTCCTACTTTTGCTGGTCGCAGCAATCTGGGGCTCTACTTGGGCTGTTGGTAGGTTCTTGAGTTACGGCTTAGAAGATGCCAGAGCAAGTTCGGGGCCCGCTACTTCTGCATGGTTGAGATATATATTCGCTGTCTTGGGATTCTTGGTTTGGTGTTTGTTTTACAAGAATAAGGATGGGATACGTATCCTTCCCACTGGTAGAAAAGCATGGAGATACACTTTCTTAATGGCTATATTTGGAACAATGGGTTACCAACTCCTGTTCATGAATGGTATGAAGTGGACGGCTGCGAGTGATGCCTCGATGATTATCCCAATGAATCCAGTATTTACGGTTCTCCTCGCGGTGCCACTACTTGGCCAGAGGGTAAGTTCGAGAATGTTTCTTGGACTATTGGCAGGTTTAGTCGGCGTGGCCATAGTCATAGGTTGGAGCCCAAATACTGAGATTCCACTTAATCATAGGTTGATTGGGGGAGTAATGATTGGTTTTGCTGCTCTGATGTGGGCAGCAACGAGTAATCTGACTAAGATGGCGTTACTGGACGGAACCATAGGAACTTCTCTAGAGATTGTTGTCTGGTATTCCATCGTAGGATGGGTTCTTCTCACACCTTGGATGCTGGTAGAAGTCTGGCAATCAGGAATTCCGGCGCCAAACACTACTGAATGGATTTCCTTGGCATATCTTGGAATCGTATCCACTGTTCTCACATATGCATGGTTCGCGAGAGGCATCGACAGAATTGGTGCTACAGCCGCATCCTCGTATGTATTCTTAGTCCCAGTGTTTGGAGTTCTTGGGGGCTGGTTGTTACTTGACGAGAACATCGGCTTTTCAATGGTAGCAGGATTCTTTCTGATTGTTCTCGGAGTCAGAGAGGTTCAGGGCCAGAGCAGACTTATTTCCGACGACTGAATAAAGTCGTATCTCTGTCCTCACGGTTAAATATGGGGGGTCAGTCGCCGGCCAGAGAGGTGAGTATGTGGCACGCAAACCGGCGAAGATGTATCGTCAAGTAAAGGGGCAATCTTTCACTCGAAGAGAGTACACTGGCGGAGTCCCAAATAATAGAATTCTCAGATATTTCATGGGTAATAGAAAAGCGGCCGAGGCTGGTGATTTTCCGGTTGTTATGGAATTAACCTCGGATAACGCCTGCCAAATCAGAGATACGGCTCTTGAGGCCGCTAGGCAAGTTGCTAATTCCACTATCAGGAATTCCGCTGGAGCAGATGGTTATGCACTCAGAATTCATGTTTATCCCCACCAGATACTTCGTGAAAACAAGCAAGCAACTGGTGCCGGGGCAGATCGTGTTTCTCAGGGGATGAGGCAGGCCTTCGGAAAGAATGTGGGAACTGCTGCCAGAGTCCTACGAAATCAAACGATTGTATCCATACACATGAATCCAGAAAATTATGATGCGGCTAGGGAAGCACTTCGTAAAGCGAGTTGCAAATTCCCTACTCCTTGCACCCAGAAGGTGATCAAAGGAGCCGAGCATTTGAAGGGCAAAGTCTGATGGTGATGGGCATGGAGCCCGGCGACCCCCTAGCCATACTTCAGGAGTCCCTGAGAGGTGCACCAATTATTTGGAAGGGTGATTACCCGTATTTTATTCATCCAATCTCTGACGGTATACCCAGGATGGACGCAAGTGTCTTGAAAGCCGCTAGGGATCTTATCGTATCAATGGTGGACTGGTCAAAAATCGACTTAATTGTTAGTGTTGAAGCAATGGGCCTCCCGCTACTTGCTGCAGTTGGAGAAGCAACTGGAAAGCCCACAGTGGTAATAAGGAAGAGATCTTATGGAATGGAGGGAGAAGTAAAAGTTGAAGTTTCAACTGGCTACTCAGAATCTACAACCTACATCAACGATATCAGGCCTGGCGAGAGGGTATTGATTGTAGATGACGTGATTTCAACAGGCGGTACTCTGGAACCTATTCTGGAAGCCATTGAAGGGATTGGCGCCAAGCTTCAGGACATAATTATAGCAATAGAAAAGGGGAACGGACGTGAGAGGCTTTCAATAGAGAGGCCCGAGTGGCCAATTAGGACACTTGCTAGAATTGACATAGTAGAAGGAAGAGTGCAAATACTTGAGTGATTATTATGGATCTTGACAGGCATGACTTCCAGCTTGACGAACTAGTCAATAGGATAAAGCTAAATGATCACAGGTTGATTGCTCTCCAAGTCCCAGAAGGACTGAAAATGCAAGCCCTCGAAATGATGGATACGATAGAGACAGAAACCTCTGCTAGAGTCATACTGTCGGCTGACCCATGCTATGGGGCCTGTGATCTGGTACATGACAAGATGCAAAATTTTGGGATTGACTTGGTGGCCCATATGGGACATTCCCAGATGAACATCGATTCTGGCTTGCCCACGCAATTTATTGCGGTAACCTACGATGGAAATCCTGAGATAGCCCCAGTAATGCCGTATCTTAATGCTCATCGTGAGATCGCCATAAGCAGACTGAATGAGGGATCAGGACCGGTTTTATCGGAGCTTGAGGCACTTGATAGATTCGAAGACATGGTGGGAAGGGTAGCCCCTTTGACAGATACCAAGCTTGGACTCGTAGGAAGCATTCAACACCTTCACTTGTTGCCGACTTTCAAGAAGCATTTTGAAGAAGCTGGATTTGATGTTACTATACCTATAGGTGGCGAGAGACTAAGCTTCCCGGGTCAAGTTCTAGGATGCAACTATTCTGGAGATGATCCTACTGTTGGGCATTATATTTTCCTTGGTAGTGGAGATTTCCATCCAATAGGACTAGTACTTCACACTGGAAAGCCACTTGCCATGCTGGATCCATACACTGGCGAAGCGCGAGAGATGGGACGAGAGAGAATCGAAAGAATACTTAGACAGCGCTCGGGATTAATTATGTCTTCAATGGACAAAGACAGGTTCGGCATAATCATAGGATCCAAGCCCGGACAAATGAGGAGAAACCTTGCTTTGAGAATGAAAAGGAAATTAGAAAAACACGGAAAAAAGGGTTTTCTACTCGCGATTGAACACGTTGGGCCTGAATTAATTGATTTCTACCCTGTTGATGTTTTCGTAAACACTGCATGTCCGAGAATTGCAATAGATGATGCAATAAAATATGACAAGCCAATGATCACACCTTACGAACTAGAAGTCGCTTTAGGAGAAAAAAAGTGGGAAAATGGGTATAGATTTGATCAAATACATTGATTTGGAGAATCGCCCAACCCGATAATCAATACTTCATTGATAGCTGAATTAGAATATGTCTAAGAACGATGTTAGTAATTGTGTTTCGATGGCGGGGTATCTAGACAGGATAGGAGCGGGCAAGGTCCTCCTAGATAGAGGACCTCTATCATTCGACTGGACGCCCCCACTATTGGTCGGAAGGGAGAGAGAGCTTGAGTCACTAGCTTCGATGTTCATGGGAATTGGGAACGAAAATGTCAGTGGTCGGGCAGTAGTTGTTGGGCATGTAGGTACTGGCAAGACGGTTCTGACTAGAAGATTTGGAGAAGATCTCATCAGAGAAATGGATGGTATCAGAAAGATTGTTCTCTCACATGTAAACTGTAGGAACCATCCCTCGACTTCCCAAGTTCTGCAACAGATAGCCCTATCTCTTGACTCAAGGCATCCAGAGAGAGGTTTCAGCTCGGGAGAGATAATTCAGTCAATACGGAGAAATATTCGATCTAGGGGGCTTCACATGATACTTGTTTTGGATGAGGCTGATGTACTTGTCAGGAGAGATAGTAGTGACCTTATATACAAACTTCTACGAATAGATGAAGGACAAGGCAATCAAGGAACAATTTCACTGATCCTAGTGAGCCAGGATCCTTCCTTGATGGGCATCTTGGAGCCTGCGATAATTTCAAGATTAGGAGAAAGTAATGTCTTAAGGCTTGAGCCTTACGGTTTTGATGGACTGGTGGGAATATCAAGACAGCGTTATGAGGCTTCATGTAAGCCCGGTTCTGTAGGTGAAGAAGTACTGGAAAAAATTGGTAGGTTCGCCTCTGAAACAGGAGATGCTCGCCTAGCTATAGAGCTTCTAGAAGCCGCTGTACGAAGGGCGGAGATGGATGGTAGAGGAGAGGTAGATGTAGCCGACGTTATGCCCAGCACCCTAAGAACAGCCTCTCTGGAACCAAGTCAGGTTGATTCCCTCGGCACGCATCAGAAACTGATTCTGCTGGGAATTTGCAGAAGATTGCGTAAGGTGGAGGAAATCTCCAGTGGCGATGCTCGTAAGCTATACGAACTCGTATGTGAGGAATTTGCGATTAAAACTAGGAGTTATACCACCTTCTGGAAGCATCTAAAGTCGTTGGAAACTGAAGGATTATTAGAAGCGAGATCAACAAATACAACCGTTGGAAGAGGGAGGACTACTTACATTACAATGACTAATACTTCACCTGCTACAATAGGCAGTAGAATAGAGAAGGAGTTCACGAACCGCTAATTGGATATTCAGTTGGCTTCCGAACCGCTCTTATAGGGGCCTCATGTCGGGTTGCCGTCCGAGGAGTAAATATGGCAGGCGAGCAGTCATTCAAGGCAGTCGTTAACGACACTAATCCGAAGTATGGAGGTCGTGCTTTTTCCATGGAAATTACTGGTTCCAATTACAATCATTTCCTTGGGAAGAAGATAGGAGATTCGGTAGACGGCATGTTCGTTGGGGAAGGCGATCAATCGCTTACTGGATATCGTTTGGAAATCACAGGCGGGTCGGACCTTACTGGAAGGCCAATGAGGCCGGACCTAGATGGAAGTGGCGTGAAATCAGTCCTAATTACCGCTGGAATAGGTTACAAGGGAGATAAGAAGGTCAACAAGAAGGGCAAGACATACAGGTACAAGTATGACGGGTTGAGGAAGAGGAGGAATCTTCGTGGTAATGTCATAAGTCAAGAGACTAGGCAAATCAACCTAAAGATAGTTGAAGCTGGGAAGAGACCACTTGGTGTGATTTTCGGCGTAGAAGAGGAAGCTCCTGACAATCAACCCTCTAGCGAAGAGGAGTGAATATCGGGAGATGATGTAACTGGTGAATGATTTACCAAGTCAGCCCGAAGTAAATATTGGGATGGTCGGACACGTAGATCATGGGAAAACCACACTTACGAAGGCACTATCGGGAACATGGACCGATACTCACTCTGAAGAGAGGAAGCGTGGAATCAGCATTAAACTAGGATATGCGGACACTGCTTTTTACAAGAACAAGGATGGGGATTACTACGCCAGAGGGAAGAATCCCGAAGGCGAAAAGGATTCCGAGGATGACCTCCTTCGGGTAATTTCATTTGTTGATGCACCCGGTCACGAGACTCTAATGGCTGTCATGATTTCTGGTGCGGCAATCATGGACGGGGCATTACTGTTAGTCGCGGCCAACGAATCTTGTCCTCAGGCGCAGACCAGAGAACATCTTGCCGCTCTGCAAATAGCTGGAATCGAAAATATAGTAGTAGTACAGAATAAAGTTGATCTTGTTAGCAGGGAGAGGGCCGTCGAGTCCTACAACGAGATACTTTCATTCATCAGTGGTACCATAGCCGAGGGTTCCCCGATTGTTCCAGTTTCAGCTCATCATGATGTCAATCTAGATATGCTGATTAGAGCAATAGAGGACACTATACCAAGTCCGGATATAGACCCTAATGAGAAGGGATTGATGTATGTAGCCAGATCCTTCGACGTCAATAGGCCGGGATTGAGGCCGAACAAGCTGAGGGGAGGAATCGTTGGAGGTAGCATAGTAGAGGGTTCATTCAGTGTTGGAGATTCAATACTAATTGCTCCGGGACGCAGAATTGTGGAAGGAGGCAAGACAAGATGGGAACCGTTGAAGACAACGATAGAAAATATCCAAGCTGGAGGATTGGATCTTGAAACCGCTCATGCAGGAGGTCTTTGCGGGATAGCCACTCCTCTGGACCCAATGTCAACAAAGGCCGATGATCTTTCTGGACAGGTGATGGCCAGGGACGGTGAGCTTCCCCCAGTATGGGAATCTCTTAACTTAAAGTTAGAGCTTCTAGATAGGATGGTATCTGGAGGAGATGACGAGGAGGGCTCAGTAAAGCCCCTGCAGACTAATGAGATGCTAATGGTAAATTCCGCTACAGCAACGAGTGTAGGTACTGTATCATCCTCAAAGAAGGGTGAGGCGCGATTGACATTGAGGTTGCCAATATGCGCCAAAAAGGGAAGCAGGATTACACTATCCAGAAGAGTCGGGGCTCGATGGAGATTAATCGGCCATGGTACCATCAACGGGTGATTGTATGACGGGGGTTCTCGTCGACACATGTGGGTGGGTCGCCTTGATAAAATCCGGGCTGAACATAGATTCAGAACTAGCGAAGATAATAGGGAGGCCTAAGCTAATAGTGATCGACAGTGTTCTGGAAGAGCTGGACGACCTGGCTAAGCAAAAAAGAGGCCTTCTCTTGGAATTACTAAAATCAAGGTGTGAAATAATCGAAGACCCAAAAGGCGAAAGGCATACTGATAAGATGTTGATC
>CETK01386708.1_pt1 | contig 19719 bp, 15 predicted proteins | sample 361431 | NCBI WGS metagenome assembly CETK01 (sample SAMEA2622452, study PRJEB7988) | marine metagenome | biome: marine biome (ENVO:00000447); feature: surface water layer (ENVO:00002042); material: "saline water (ENVO:00002010), including plankton (ENVO:xxxxxxxx)" | depth 5 m | reverse complement strand
TGATGGTCTCCAAATACTATGGGCAGGTTCAACTGCTGGTCCACGTGCATTGCCTGGAACGTATACGGTGCGCATGTATGTGGGCGAGGGGCTTGTGGGTGAGCAAGAATTTGAAGTCAAAAAAGATCCACGGTTAGAACAAATTTCACAGGAAGATTTGGTAGCTCAGTTTGAGCTAGTTCAAACCATAAATGCCAAGTTAGACTCCACACATAAAGCAATCAATAAGATTCGATCAGTTCGTGAGGAATTCCGCGAGCAAATGGGAAGCTTGGGAACAGACGAAACATCTAAGACTCTTTTTGAGCGTGCACAATCAATGATGAAAGCCATGACGGAAATAGAGGAGGCATTGGTTCAAACCAAAGCGGAAGCAACGCAGGATGTGTTGAACTTTCCAATACGCTTGAACAATAAGTTAGCGGCGCTCAAAAGTACAGTTGCTACCGGTTATGGCCGTCCTACAGCTCAACAGTATGCTGTCTATGATGACCTGGCTTCAAAAACAGATGCGCATCTTATGCGGCTTCAAAAGATATGGGATGGAGAGTATACCGATATCTTAGAGGAGATTGAAAGGCCAGTCATGCCAATAAATAATGATTAAGTAGATTTGTACCTTACAGGGTATGATCAAAGAAGCATTCCCTGTAACTGGTATGAACTGCGCAGCTTGTGCTGCCAGCGTTGAGAGTATTTTATCTCACACAAAAGGGGTTCAGCAAGCAGAGGTTAATTTTGCCACTGAGCTGGTGTGGGTAGAATATGAGGAGACCTTATCACCACAAAATCTTCATGAAGCTTTAAATAAGGTGGGATATGGACTTCTTTGGTCCGACGATTGCACGGGCGATGAACTTGCAGAGGCTCAAAAAAAAGCCCAAGCAGGGTATTATCAACAGGTAAAAATTCGAACGGTTGCTTCTGTTTTAATGAGTATACCAGTAGTTATTATTGGAATGGGTTTTATTGATTGGAAATCTGGGCAATGGATTTCATTGGTGCTATCAATACCGGTATTGTTTTATTTTGGGCGCCATTTTTATGTGAATGCATGGAAACAAGCTAGACATGGCCAATCAAACATGGATACTTTAGTGGCTCTCAGCACGGGTATCGCTTTTTTGTTTAGCTTCTTTAATACCCTATTTCCTCAAGTACTCTCATCCAGGGGGTACGAGGTTCATGTATACTATGAGGCTGCTGTTGTCATTATAGCCTTTGTATCACTTGGAAAATGGCTCGAAGAACATGCTAAATTTAATACATCCACAGCCTTAAACAAACTCATAGACCTTCAGCCTAAAGATGTACACCTATGGCTGGCTAAGAATGGTGCTGATAATTCGTTAATATCCAATAATTTTGACGTTCAGCAAGGTGAAGAGCAAGTAGTTCCATTAAAATGGGTGAAAGAGGGACAGATTATTATCGTCCGACCTGGAGAATATGTACCTGTAGATGGAAAAGTCATTTTTGGGGAATCGTATGTTGATGAGAGTATGATTACGGGCGAGCCTATAGGGGTCTTAAAAAAGAAGGAAGAACGAGTCTTAGCTGGCACGATTAACCAGAAAGGAAGTTTTTATTTTATCGCTGAAAAAGTAGGTAAGCAAACATATTTATCCCAAATAATTTCTCGTGTTCAGCAGGCGCAAGGAAGTAAGGCTCCAGTTCAAAAGTTAGTAGATCGCATTGCGGGGATATTTGTACCTGTTGTTTTAGGAATTGCGGTGTTGAGTTTGGTTACATGGATTGTAATTGGTGGACAGGCTGTGGTTACTCAGGCTATTTTAGTTGCGGTGGCGGTACTAGTCATTGCCTGTCCATGCGCATTGGGTTTAGCTACACCTACGGCCATAATGGTGGGCATTGGTAAGGGCGCAGAGCATCAAATTTTAATAAAAGATGCTCAAAGTCTGGAGCTTGCACACAAAGTAGACACGGTTGTCTTAGATAAGACAGGAACACTTACTCAAGGTCAACCAGCCATAACAAATGAAAGGTGGTTCTTAGACGGGTTAGAAAAAGAACAATCGAATATAGCAGCAATAATTTGGGCTATTGAAAACCAATCGGAACATCCTTTATCAGAAGCTTTTTTGGCTTATTTTGAGTCCGATTATACTGCTACTGAAGATAATATTAGCGTGATTCGTTTCGAAAGCATCACGGGGAAGGGGGTACAAGCAGAAGATCAGGAGGGCAATAGCTACGCGTTAGGTAGTCTTTCCTATTTGCAAAATCGATATAAAAATAACTGGAACACCAAAATACTAACCACTCAAGAGGATTTGCTTAGGCAATGGGAAAGTCAGGCTAAAACCGTGATTGGATTTGTAATGAATGAAAAATTACGCGCTTATTTTGCTTTATCCGATCCACTGAAGGCAACGGCTAAAAGTGGTGTTGATGCCTTATTTCGTCAGGGTTTGCGGGTTATCATGTTATCTGGTGATAGTACCATGACGGTCGAAGCGGTGGCAAAAAAGCTTGGAATTGTAGAGATCTGGGCCCAGATGTCACCAGAGCAAAAAGCACAGAAAATAAGAGCCTTACAGGCAGAAGAACATATCGTAGCTATGGTAGGTGATGGGATTAATGATTCCGAAGCCCTAGCTGCCGCCGATGTGAGTGTGGCCATGGGAAAGGGTTCAGATATTGCGATGGAAGTGGCAAAAGTGACCTTGATTTCCTCTGACCCAGGATTGGTAGCTAAGGCATTTAAGCTTTCTCATTTGACCGTTCGTGGAATTCGTCAGAACCTTTTTTGGGCGTTTATTTATAATACCGTTGGAATTCCTATAGCCGCCGGAGTACTTTATCCATTTAATGGTTTCTTGCTAGATCCTATGATAGCAGGTGCTGCTATGGCATTTAGTTCAGTATCGGTGGTAATGAACAGCCTTCTATTAAAAACTAAACAACTTTAAACCCATGGAGTATATTTGAAGATTTTAACATTTACATCAAACATAGCTTGCAATGGATGCGTGTCTAAAGTTAAACCATTTTTAGATGAGCTTGAGGGGGTTACTAAATGGGAAGTGGATATAGAAAATCCGCAAAAAATTCTCAGTGTACAAAGTAATGAACTAAGCGCCGATCAGATTCAAGAAGCTGTAATTAAAGCTGGATACCAGTTGGAAGAACTACTAAATTCATCTAACCCAAGTTCTAACGATGATTTCTAATGAATACATAATAGAACTGTTAAGACAAGAAATTAGCGAGGAGTATGCAAAGCGTGTGCAAGGTTTCTTTAAAACCGGAAAAGGGCAATATGGAGAGGGAGATATTTTTTGGGGTATTCGGGTGCCGTTTCAACGCGCAATTGCGAAAAAAGTTAGGCGGGATTTCTCCCCTAATCAGTGGCCGGTACTAATTGAACACCCTGTTCATGAGGTGCGCTTAACAGCGCTTTTTATTTTGATACATTGGTATGAATCGGCTAAGAGTGAGAAAGAAAAAGAAAAGTGGGTGCAGTTGTATATCGATTATAGGTATCATATAAACAATTGGGACTTAGTAGATGCTTCGGCGCATAAGATTTTGGGCGATTGGTTCTGGGATAGAGACCGTAGCCTTCTTAAGGATTGGGTAGTTTCGCAGAATTTATGGGAGGTACGTATTGCGGTGGTAAGCACTTATCGGTTTATTAAAAGGGGAGATTTCAGTAGTACACTTTGGATGGGGCAACGATTATTAAATCATTCTCATGACCTTATTCAAAAGGCTGTAGGCTGGATGCTACGAGAAGTAGGTAAAATGGAGGAGGAAGTTTTGTTAGAATTTCTTGATAATCACTGTACTATCATGCCAAGAACGATGCTTAGATATGCTACTGAGAAACTGAATGAGCCCCTCAGAAAAGCGTATTTGTTAGGGGAAGTAAAAAATTAATTGAATCCTCATCTTCGCTTGTATAACTGTTATATTTCGGGATAATGATACAACCATACTTCATATTTCGAATTTTAAGACGTGTTTTTAAACGATTGAGTTTTTTTTTAACACTAATCTTTAGTTTAATAATTAGTTCGGCAATCTACGCTGTATACCCTGTCCCTAAAGAGGATGAAGCCATTGTATTGTTAGTGCTGGATATTAAAGATGAAGCTCCCATAATTGGAGTTATATTTTGGAGCAAAAAAGCAGCAATTTCTGAAATTAGTAATGTTAAAGGGCGTGTTCGAATTGATCGTTTTAAAGGTCAAGATAAAATTGAAATTCAGGCTCTAGGATATCAAAAAAAGATATTGAGTTACCAAGAATTAAGTGCGCTGGATGATACTTTATATATGGAGCCAGAAATTTTTCAACTAGAAAATATAGTCGTTTCTGCCACTCGATGGAGACAAAATTACACTTCGGTTTCGCAGGCTATTTCAGTCATAGAGCCGGAAGTAATACGACGCCGTCAGCCACAAACAATGGCAGATGCGCTTGGGCTAAGCGGTAAGGTTTTCATTCAAAAAAGCCAGCAAGGGGGTGGTAGCCCTATGATTCGTGGCTTTGCAACTAATCGTCTACTGTATAGTGTAGATGGAATTCGTATGAATACGGCTATTTTTAGAAGCGGTAACATACAGAATGTCATTAATCTGGATCCTTTTTCCATGCAACGTTCCGAAATACTATTTGGCCCTAGTTCAGTGATGTATGGAAGTGATGCCATTGGTGGGGTAATGAGTTTTGAGACATTAACCCCAGAATTTGCTTTGGAAAGCGTAAGAAATATATTTAATCCCATTGCCAGCGGGAAAGCTATAATTCGAGGGATATCGGCTAATAATGAACGTACTGGACATCTGAATGTACAACTAGGATGGAATAAATGGGCATGGCTGGGAAGCATAAGCCGATGGCAGTATGGCCACCTTAGGCAAGGTTCAAATGGCCCTGAAGATTATGTAAAAAATTATTACGTAGATCATTGGCAAGGTACCTTTCAACCTCTTATTAATGGCCAAGTTCCTGACGAAATAGTTGAGCAGAGCGATCCTTTACTACAAATACCTTCAGGTTATGATCAGTGGAATACTTTGCAAAAAATTCGCTGGCAACCATTGGATCAAATGGATGTACAATACACTTTTCAATTTTCAGAAACTTCGAATTATGGGCGATATGATCGTCACCTTCGGTTGCGAGATGGATTGCCATGGTATGCACAATGGGATTATGGTCCTCAGGGATGGAAGATGCATTTATTATCGCTAAAAATAAGAGGTGGTATGAATGAGACTATTTATGATCAATTAGTCATAAAAGGAGCCAGGCAGTATTTTTGGGAAAGTAGAATGAGTAGAAATTTTGGAGAGCTATTTGTTGAACAGCAAGACGAACTAGTCCATGCAAATTCCATTCATATAGACGCTATTAAATGGTTAAATGAAAATATATTGCTTAGTTATGGTGTGGAATGGGTACAAAACAAGGTGAATTCTGAAGGAGTTATACAGCAACTTTACGTAGAAAAATCCCAACCTGGTTTGGCTAGATATCCTGATGCAACCTGGACATCTTCAGCTTATTTCTTTCATTCAGACATCCAAATAAATACGAATACCAAATTACAAGCTGGCTTACGGTATAACACCTATTATATTAACGCACAATTTGGAGACTCAGATCGTCTAGATATAGAGTTAATAGATACAGTAAACCTTAGCGATCGAGCCCTCGTGGGGTCCCTTGGGCTTATTAGCCGGCCCAACAATGATTGGGTGCTTAAGCTAAATATCGGAACCGCCTTCCGATCCCCGAATGTAGATGATATGGGAAAGGTATTTGACTCAGAGCCAGGAGCGGTAACGGTACCTAACCCGAAGCTCAAAGCTGAATATGCTTGGAATATAGATCTAGGTATAGTTCATAGAGTGTTGAGCGGGCTCAGGCTTGAAATGAATGCGTATTGGACTCATTTGGAAGATGCAATGGTACGTAGAGATTATTCACTTAATGGACAAACCACCATGCTTTATAATGGTATCAATAGTAGGATACAGGCAATACAAAATGCGGCCTTTGCTCAAGTTTATGGCTTACAATGGAGTTTGGATGCTCAACTGAGTATTCGATGGATTCTAAACACACGAATAAACCTACAAAAAGGAGAGGAAGAACTAGACAATGGCTCATTTAGCCCATCTAGACATGTGGCTCCATTATTTGGGGAGAATAGTCTTACTTATGAATATGACAGATGGTCTGTTAGCCTTATACATCGTTTTCAGGGTGCTATGGCATATGATCAAATGGCGGTAACAGAACGTGGAAAAATAGAAATTTATGCGCTGGATACCCAGGGTTTACCCTATGTCCCATCTTGGCAGATATGGAATCTAGTTGGTCAATGGGAGTTTGCTGAATGGGGACAGCTATTATTTAGAGGGGAAAACCTCAGCGATCAGCGCTATCGTCCGTATGGTTCAGGTATTTCAGCAGCCGCTCGCAGTATTCAAATTGGATTAAGTCTTCGTTTTTAAACTTATCAAATCTTTTTATATACTTTTTTCTAAGATCCAAGCTTAAAGACTAATTAAACTCCATTCATTAGAGGTTCATTTATGGCCCGAATACTGGAGTTGGGGAGTCCTTCTGGATAATGTAGTTTAACCGCGTCAATGGCTTCGAGAACGAGTTCTAGGTGAAGTTTTTTGGAGCGATTGTAAAACTCTTGAGCTTGCTGGCTAAGCTTGGGTTTTCCGTGTAATGGTTTGTCGCTTATGCTGAGTAATGTAGCATGAGGGACACGGTATCTAAAACCATTGGTTGCAACAGTGGCAGATTCCATATCTATGGCAATGCTACGGCTTTGATGAATTTTTTGAATTGTTTCATTTGAGGAAAATTCCCAGTTTCTATTGGCGGTCGTGAATACTGTCCCTATACGGTGTTCAATCCCGCGCTTGTCTAACGCCTGTTTTAAATAGCTATTGAGAAGATAATTGGGACTAACAGGATTCCCGATTGGAAAAATATCGTCCAGAACGCGGTCATCACGATAGTATCCGTTAGCTAATACAAAATCCCCAATCTGTTGATGATTTCGTAGACCTCCACAATGCCCAACCATGATCATGGCGTCGGGTCGTAAAACGGCGACATGATCCGTTATGGTTTTGGCATTAGAGGGCCCAACACCAATATTGATCAAGCTTATGCCCGTATTGTTGGGTTGTACCCAGTGGTAAGCGGGCATTTGTACTGATTCATTTTTTGGCAAAACAGCATTAGGAAATTTCTCTGTAAAGACTTTTACATGCATGTTGTAATTGGTGAAGAGAATGTACCGTTGAAAAAGTTCTGGTAGAGTTCCTGTGTAATGTAGTAACCTGTTAATAGAGAGGTCTACGCGCTCAGGGGAAAACAAAAACAATTTCTTTTTAGTAAAATCCCATTCTCTTTCGTCAATATGCGACAATAAACTAGGGTCATCTAGTGCAATACGAGCTCTTTTTTGATTTAATTGTACGGAAGCACCTTTTTTAAGAAGACGGTATAGTTCACGAATTAAGTACCAGTAAAATACTTTTGGGTGGGCCATTTCACCGCTAAGCCTTGGATTGTGTTTGGAATACTCTCGGTAAATTTCTAAATGGGGATAAAACCCTTCGTCAAATAATTGTTCCATACACTCGCAAAGCGATTTAACATCTTTTTTAGTAAATGAATCAGCAGTGATGGACATAATTTTTTTCATACAACAATATAAACAAATTCTGTCTGAGGAGATAATGCAGTGATAGAAGCTAAAATACCATAGTTTTCTCCTAGACTAATTTCTAACCCTTTTTTTGATTAAGCAATTATGAATATCGATTTCTTATTTACTATTGAGTCTTGGAATACCGAACAAGAACGTTCTCTTGCGGTTACTAATATATTTGAATTAGTACAGCGAGATATGATATTGGGCTCGGAGCAGCATCGCGCGAGTTTTACAGTATTAAAAGCTCCAGATTGGGTTAATGTTATGGCGCTTACAAAAGATCAAAAAGTAATATTAGTCGAACAGTATCGGTATGGAATTCAAGCTCCTACCTTGGAATTACCTGGAGGAGTATGTGACCCTGGAGAACTTCCATTAGAAACTTCTAAGCGGGAATTACTTGAAGAAACTGGTTATATTTCTGAAGAGTGGGTTTCGCTAGGGAAAGTAAGTTCAAATCCAGCAATGCAAGATAATTATACCCATAGTTTTTTAGCATTAAACTGTGAAAAAGTAGCCGAGCAAAAACTAGATGGAAATGAGCGTATATATGTCCATTTGATACCTGTAGCACAATTTTTAGATAATGTAGAATCAGGAATTATACATCACGCTCTTGTCGCCGCAACCACTGCTAAATATCTCTTGCATTTGCGTGATTGATTCACTGGGTATAATCAAGTGCGTAAAAGTGTTAAAAATAGTATGTGCTACTAGGTGAACGAATGAAGTGGGATAAACCGTTGTTGAAATTATGTCAAAGCGCAAAGTGAATTTGAGGACTTTTCAATTAAGCGAGCAAAACTTTAAAGTTTAACGTGTCATATCAACCACAAAATAGATCAATGAGGAAATTATAAATGATAGAGATTGGCAATAAAATAGATACCAATTTTTTGATAAAAACAGTGAAAGATGGTCAAGAAAATGAGCAGCTTTTTTCTACACTATTAGATCGCCCTACAATTGTTTCTGTGTACATGAAAAATAATACAGGTAGCTGTGACAAACAGACTGCTAGTCTTGCTGAGTATGCATCTTGGTTTGTAGAAAGAGGATATCAATTGATGGCATTAAGTAAAGATACTTGTGCCTCACATAAGAAATATGCCGATAAACAGGGTATTTCATTTAGCTTGTTATCTGACCCTGAACATGCATTTGCCAAGGCGACTGACTCAATGATAGAAAAAAAGATGTACGGGAAAGTTTATGAAGCCCCCTCCCGTTCAGCCTTTGTTATTGACACAGATGGTACTATTTTGGCTGTCATTGAAAAAGTAAATACTAAAGCGCATGCTGAGGAGCTAAAAAAACTAGTAGAAAGTTTGTAATCTATTCCTTAAGAATATCAAACTAATTACTGCCCAACAATTTATTTCTGTTTATATCCATTTAAAAAGGCCCATGAAAAGACTTGTTATAGTAGAATCTCCAACAAAAACAAAGACCATAAGTAAGTATTTGCCTAAGGGCTATGAAGTTGATTCATCCATGGGACATATAAGAGATTTACCATCTTCGGCTAAATTAGTGCCGGCTAAGTACAAAAAAGAGAGTTGGTCTAGTTTGGGTATTAATCCAGATGACCGATACTTTGCTATTTATGTCACTCCGCCAGACAAAAAAAAGATCGTTAAACGACTAAAAGACAAATTAAAAGGGGTAGATGAGCTCATCTTGGCAACGGATGAAGATCGTGAAGGCGAGGCCATTTCTTGGCATTTATTGGAAGTATTAAAGCCAAAAGTGCCTGTAAAGAGAATGGTTTTTAGGGAAATTACCAAGGAAGCGGTTCAGAGCGCACTAGATAATACCCGAGATATTGATATGAATTTGGTGCATGCACAAGAAACCAGACGAATACTAGATCGCTTAGCGGGATACACCGTATCGCCTTTATTATGGAAAAAAATTGCTCCTGGACTTTCTGCTGGCCGGGTACAATCTGTGGCAGTTGAGTTCATTGTTCAGAGAGAGAGAGAGCGTATGAAATTTCGAAAAGGAACCTATTACGATCTTCAAGCAATGATCCAAAAAGAAGGTGATAATAGTCAGTTTAAAGCAGACCTAACTTATGTTGATAATAAAAGAGTTGCTAATGGTAAGGATTTTGATCAAAACACGGGTCAGCTTAAAAAACCAGGCTCTGTTGTATTGCTGGATCAGGAAGGAGCTGACGCACTAGTAAACCAACTAAATAAGGCGGATTGGAAGGTGAGTAATTTAGAGGTCAAAGTACAAAAAAGGAATCCAGCGCCACCATTTACCACCTCAACATTGCAGCAAGAAGCTAACAGAAAGTTTGGTTTTTCAGCGCGCGATACGATGAGTGTAGCACAAAAGCTTTACGAGAAAGGATTTATCACTTATATGCGTACAGATTCAACCCGATTATCTAGTCAAGCAATAGAAGCGGCAAGAGAGGGTATCTTTGATCAGTATGGAAAAGAGTATTTATTCGAGCAAGTGCGCAATTACACTTCAAAAGGAAAAAGTGCACAGGAAGCTCACGAGGCTATTCGACCGTCAGGATCTCGATTTGTTATGCCCGAGGAGTCGGGATTACATGACCGAGAGTTAAAATTATATGACCTAATTTGGAAAAGAACTATTGCTACTCAGATGGCTGAGGCGAAATTAGAGTTTACTAATGTCAGTATTGAAGCAGCTTCTGCCGATGCAACTGCTATTTTTCGATCTAGTGGTAAGAAAATTTTATTTCCTGGTTTTTTTCGTGCGTATGTTGAAGGAAGTGATGACCCAGATGCGGCGCTCGAGAATCAGGAGCAGTTTTTACCCAGTCTATTGGAAGGCGATCGTATCGAATTACAAGATTTAGCTTTTAGTGAACATGAAACGAAACCACCGGCGCGCTATACCGAGGCTACCCTTGTAAAAGAACTTGAAAAAAGTGGCGTTGGTAGGCCGAGTACCTATGCAGCTATTATATCTACCATCCAAGATCGTGGGTATACCAAAAAAGAAGGTAAAGCATTGGTCCCAAGTTTTACTGCTTTTGCTGTGACAGCTTTATTAGAGAAACATTTCCCTGATTTGGTTGATAGTGATTTTACCTCCAATTTAGAAGATAAATTAGATGAGGTGGCCAATGGAAAGCGAGACCCAGTTGCCTATCTAGATGACTACTACAAAGGCGTTAATGGGCTAAAGACAAAAGTTGATTCTCAAGAAGATCAAATCGACCCACAAAAAGCTAAATTATTGGATTTACCTTTGGAGGGCTTAGAAGGAATTAATGTAGCCATTGGTCGTTTTGGGCCTTATGCGAAATTGCAAAAGGACGGTGAGGATATCACCACATCATTACCATTGGATATGGATCCGAGTGATTTAACTGCGCGCAAGCTTGAAGAACTTATTCAGCGATCAACCGAAGAAGATAAACCCGTTGGAATCGATGCAGATACCGGCTTACCCGTATTTGTTTTATCAGGACGTTATGGGCCCTATGTTCAATTGGGTGTACTGACTGAGGAGAATAAAAAACCTAAGCGTGTATCTCTTTTAAAAGGGATGAGTCCCGAAGAGGTTGATATTGATTTAGCATTAAAATTATTGGCTTTGCCTCGTGTCTTGGGTGAACACCCAGAAGATGGAAAAGTTATAAAGGCGGGTGTTGGCAGATATGGGCCCTATGTCGTACATGATGGAAGTTTTAAGTCACTAACTAAAGATGACAATGTTCTTACGATAGAGTTAGACAGAGCGGTTAAGTTATTAAGTCAAAAATCGACCAGAAGAAGTAGCTCAGAACTTTACGATTTAGGAAATTTTCCTAACACTGATAACCCTATCAAAGTAATGAATGGTAGGTATGGGCCTTACATTAAATATGGGAAAAAGAATATAGGCTTGCCCAAAGGAAGGCTGCCTGAAGATATAACTAAGGAGCAAGCAATTGAACTAATTAATGCAAAAAAGTAGTCTATTTAATAAGATACATGCTGCGAGTTATTGTTCTGATTTATGTTTTAAGTTGATAAAAGTAAAGCCCACTGGGTAAATTTGTTGCGTCAAATGTAATGGTATTTGAGCTCTCTTCTGACCATACCTCTCGTATGGAATACATTCGTATGTTTTTTGCTTCTATGCATATTAATAAGAAAAAAAATAGAATCAATAGTAGCATCTAAAGGAATCTCTATATCAAGACCTAAATGGATGATTGAGCGTCTTATATTTCCGTTATTTGTTATATCTATGTAAATCACCCATTGACACGTGTCTATTCGAAAGGTATTTTACTACTATAAAATTACTTTCAGCTGCAATGCAAAAAAAAAGCAATTTTCATTTTACGTACCCAATTAATATTGGGGAGCTTGATTTAGCTACCATGGTAAGTATGTACCGGAGTAGGGGAGAGCCTCGTAAATCAATGCCAGGCGAGTATTTTTCTTGTGCATTGAGTCATGAGATACTTAAAGAGGGAAAATTTTGGTTTGGATTATACTATTCTCAAAAAATTTGGGATGAACTTATTACCAAGGGAAGTGAGGGGTATCCTATAACAGAAACGGAATTCAGAGTATTAGGATTGATATACAGCAGCGAAGATGAACCACCCCATCGCGAATATATAGAGCGTCATTCCCGTGTAGTTGACAAACTATCATATCTTATTGTGAATGATCTTCGGGGGTTTGGTTTTTTAGTGGAAGACGAAAGTGGTTATTTGCGTATAACTCCTAGAGGTGAACGAGCATTACACGGTATAGCCCGGAGAATGTATGGAAAGCGATTTTTACCTGAAATGATTGATCATACACCAAAACCTGAGGCACCTAAAATAGAAGAGGCTCAACGTAGACATCAGGATCAAGGAAATCTATTTAAATAGAATCATTGTTTTGCCTAATTCAAAAAATGGAGTGATTCAGTAAGTTGAAAACTCCAAGTGCTTAATGAGCTATAAGGATTATTAATTTGGGTTTAATAAAATCACATTATTTGTAGTGTTTACGTCGGCTAATCGCTCAGTTGGATCAATACTGACAGATCGAATATTTTCTATGGGTACGGAAATGGTAAATGAGTAGCTAGGTTTTACCCAAGGCCAATCCGACATAATAACCCGCTTACCGTCATGTTCTGCAGGTTTCTCGCCTCGCATTATTTGCATGGGAATATAAAATTCTTCTTTTGACCCGTCCGTATATTCAACCCAGATATCCAGTGGCGCTGGCATGAGTCCAATTCGCTTTAAATATATTTGTGTGACTCCTATTTGATTTTCAATAGCCTCTACAGATGTGATTCCATAATCAATTGTTTTAGTAGTATGAACGAAGTATTCATGGAACCAATCCAAAATCATACCTGACTCTTTTTCCATAAGTCGAATAAAATCTAAATCTGTTGGATGTTTTAATTTCCATTCCTTATGATACCTTAGCATACCTGATCGAAACGCTTGTTCACCGATGATGTAACGAATCTGATTCAAGTAAACCGCCCCTTTTGAATAGGCGGCACGACCATATGCAAAATTGGTATGATAATGGTCGGCATGAGTGGCCATAGGCTCTTCTTTTCCAGAATCTACCAATCGTTGATATCCTCTCATTGATCCCGCATGGGGATTACCAGTACTTTCGAATAAATATTGCATGGTTTCATTACTTGCAAAGCTAGTAAAGCCTTCGTCCATCCAGGCATATAATGCTTCATTTGTTGCCAATACGTTTTGGTACCAACTATGGTAGAGTTCATGAACTGTTACCCCAACAAGACTTTTTAAGTTTCTGGCACCAGTGATCAGGGTCCCCATTGGATATTCCATTCCACCATCACCACCTTGTATAGTGGTAAATTGTGGATAAGGATATGTGCCAAAGTTAGCATTTGCATACTCAAAGGCTTGGACAATTAACTTGGGAAGACGCTTCCAGTACTCTAGATATACCTCGTTCTCTTCTGCTGTTTTATTCACAGCAAGTATAGGATCTTGATATAGGAAGTGCAATGTTGGGCCGTTTGGAACCTGAGCTTTGACATGGATAAAGTCAGGATCTGCTCCCCAGAAAAAATCTAATACTTCATCGGCTAAAAAATGCCAAGTTAACTTACTGGTATCATGATTCACCTGAATTCCTTCATCCTCATAGCCATATCCTACTTGATTTGGATTTTGCAATACTCCCGTACCACCCACAACATAGTCTTTATCGATAGTAATTTTAACATCGAATCGTCCAAAAACACCATGGAATTCTCGCCCAATATAGGGGTTCGGGTGCCAGCCTCTGTAATCATATTCCGCTAATTTAGGGTACCACTGACTCATAGAAAATTCAACACCTTCTGAATTATTCCATCCACTTCGGCGAATTTGTAAAGGGACCTGTGACTCAAAATCCATTTCAAGTATTGTCTGTTCACCCGGTAATAGTGGACGAGCTAAGGGTGCTTGGAGGATCGTGCCTTCTATATTAAAACGTAATTCTTGCCCATCTTGGCGTAGGCTTTGAACCTCATGATACCCGATTTCATTTTCTTTAAGATTGAAAATCCTATCGCGAATGCGACCATCTGGATCTTCAATGGTACGAGATCGAACGTCCATCATGCTACCTGGTTGGAATGCGTTAAAATAAAGGTGGTAGAATACTCGATCAATTACATCTGGAGAATTATTTGTATAAACAACACGTTGATTTCCAGTAAAACGATGAGCGCGAGCATCTACTAAAATATCCATAGTGTAGTCAACTTCTTGCTGCCAATAACCGGCTGTATAAGCACTTTTCACACTAGGAATAGAGGCTTCTTGAGCCAATAGATAGGCACATCCTATATATAGGAAAAAGATAGAGGTTAGAATTCGCTTATTCATAGGATATCGGGATTTAGTATTGAGGAATCGATAGGATATTATGACCATTTATAATGATGTTCTTGAACTAAAAGCACGCCCTAGAGTTATTTCATCAATATACTCTAATTCTGTACCCATTGGTATACCATAGGCGATCCTAGTGACTTGAACCTCATACGGCATTAGGAGTTTGTTTATATAATATGAAGTGGCTTCACCTTCGGCATCTGGATTCAGGGCTAAAATAACTTCTCCTATCGACTCTTCACGCACTCGTTCTAAGAGCTCTTTAATTCGGAGTTGATCAGGCCCTACATTATCCAAAGGTGAAATGATACCACCCAGCACATGGTAGCGGCCCTGAAACTCATTGGTTCGTTCTATTAAATATACATCATTAAACTCTTCTACTACACATAGAGTTCTGATTTCACGTTTGGGTGAAGAACAGATAGAGCAAGGATCACTATCACTAATAGATCCACAAATTGAACAATGGGATACTTTTGTGGTTAGATCCAAAATAGCTTGTGCTAGATTCTGGGCATATTGTTTATTCTGCTTAAGTAAGTGAATAGCTATTCGTTGAGCAGACTTTCTACCTGTTCCAGGAAGCTTGGAAAGCTGTTCGATGGCTTTTTCTAGGTATTCGGATATAAGTTGCACTGATGATGAAAATAAGATGAGATTCTCGATATTCTTAGATTAGGCGGAAATTAGAGGCCAAATTTTGATAAATCAAAACCTAGAATATCCCCACCAGGAATCATCCCTTTGTAGGTTTTTTGTATTTCGGCCTGTGCCGTTTCCTCAGCTTTAGCAAGTGCTTGATTAACCCCGGCTATGACTAAATCTTCGAGCATCTCCTTATCTCCTTTGTTCAATAAACTCTCGTCAATTTCAAGTTGCATAATTTTTCGATGCCCGTTGGCTCGAACGGCGACCATACCACCACCAACCTCAGCCTCTACTTGAATCTTCTCCAACTTGGACTGGCTCTCTTTCACCTTTTCTTGCATTTCCTGCATTTTACCGAACATTTCGGCCATATTAAAATTGTCCATAAATTATATATTTAAACACTTTGTTAATATTCTAGTTCGGCTCCAAGCTTATCCACTATATCTTTGAGAATTGGATCCCTTTGAATTAACTCTTTAAAAAATTCATAAGGATTTTTTTCTTTAGCCTGATTAGGTTTATTGGTACTAATATCTATTTTTAATCGCACTATAACACCGAGATATTCTTTTAACAGCAAACTTAGCTCTCGAGCTTGTTGATCCAACATTTGCTTAGATAACTGATTATCACACTCCAACACTAACTCATCATCTAAGAGTTCGATGGGCTTTACTCGTTCAACTTGAAGTTCTAATATTTTAGGTATCCTACCTTTTAAACCTTTTAAAAATATTGGCCATTTTGCTATTATTGTATTAAAACTGAGTTGCTTTTGATTTTCCTTTGTTTTCTTTTTTTGTTCAATATTTTTGTTTTCGCCGCTCAACTCTTTGTTGATTCTTTTTTGGGATATTGATTCTGAAGCATCTTGAAGTATTGTTTGTATCTCCTCTTCCGAGGGGCTCTGTGATTGGTCTTGTTTATTATAGTTGGCAGATATTATTGTATTGCTTGCAGTTTTAGGATCTGAAGGACCTCCTAGTGAGGGAGTGCCGAAATCCAAGTCACCGAGCAGGGGTTTTATTTGAGGAGGTTTCGTCAAGGTTTTTTTAACGGTTTCAATCTCTTGTTCAACCACAGCTTCTAGACTTCCCTGAATTTTTGAGCTATGTTCATTTGCTTTTTTTTTCACAACATCTTTAACAACTTCTTCACCTTCATTCTTGTCAGTTTGATTTGCTTCAAAATCTCCAACATTTGTGGGTAGATTTTTTACCTTTTTAATAATTTTTTTTAATCCATCAAGTGTTTCTAAATGAGCCATTTTCAAAAACATAAGTTCAAAAGCAATCCGAGGTTGACTTAGCTCTTTAATTTTAACTTGCTGCTCACTGACTAGGTATAGGTACCTCATTATATCAGTTTGGTCTAGTGTTGATGCAGCATGAAAGTATTTAGCTTTGGTATCCATTGAAGCCTCAATTAAAGCCATCTGCTCACCTTGTTTAGCAACGTATAAATTACGTAAGTGCTCCACTAGTCCCGCCAAAAATTCTTGAATGTCATAACCCTCTTGAAGTAGGGTATAAATGAGATGAAGACCCGCGGATGTATCTCGACTGATTACACTGTTCATAAATTCAAACAAGTGGTCCGAACCAACTACATTTAATGCCTTAAGTAGTCTTTTATAGGTGATATTGTCGCCGCAAAAAGCAATAGCTTGATCTAATAAACCAAGGGCATCACGTAACGCACCGTCAGCTTTTTTGGCAATTATATGCAGTGATTCATGATCAATTGAAATACCTTCAACCGTAGTTATTTTTTCGAGGCGATGCACGATTTCATCAACGGAAATTCGCTTGAAATCGAAACGTTGAACACGAGATAAAATAGTGGGAAGTACTTTGAGCGGCTCGGTCGTGGCAAATATAAAAATAGCATGTTCTGGAGGTTCTTCTAGCGTCTTCAAAAGAGCACTAAAAGCTGCTTTTGAGAGCATATGAACCTCGTCCACAATAAAAATTTTATAGCGGCCATTTTGTGGTGGTATCCGTACGCTTTCCCGAAGGTGGTGAACATCCTCTACTTTATTATTCGATGCCGCATCGATTTCAATTATATTTAATGTTTGGTTTAGAGCTTCTCCATCAATCTCGTCACCAATTCCATTAATCACGCGTGCCAGCACCCTCGCCATGGTAGTCTTACCTACTCCCCGAGGCCCACAAAACATATAGGCGTGGGAGAGGCGATTTTGTTTTACAGCATTCAGAAGCGTGCTAGTAACATGTTCTTGAGAAACAATATCTTCAAAGTTTTGCGGGCGGTATTTTCTGGTAAGGGTGCGATAAGAGTTTGACATGATATAAAGGTACAAAAAAGCAGGACGATTTGAAGGTTAAAGCTAGCTATTCATAAGTCTTTCAATTTCGTTTCGTTCTTTGGCAATATGGGTCAGATTTTCATAACTGTTTTTTGTGACTACAATATTATCCTCTATACGGATTCCTCCAAAGTCCATGAATTGGTGAATCTTTTTGGCATTTAAAAATATTTGTTTAGATGGATCCTTTAGTGCAGGTCCTAAAACCGCTGGTACAAAATAGATACCTGGTTCAATGGTAATGACCATGCCTGCCTCTAATTCTCGCCGAGCTCGTAAGTAAAAGATACCAGGCCGATCAATCCGTTCTACACCTTTTGGATACCCGCCAACATCATGAGTATCTAAACCTAAAAAATGACCTAATCCATGCGGGAAAAAGAGGGCGAAAATATTAGCTTCCATGATGGAATTTAGCGAACCCTTGACGATTCCAATGTCGAGTAAGCCTTCCATCATGGTGCTTGCAGACATCATGTGCAAATCCTCCATTCGTATTCCAGGTTTGATGGCTTCAATAACTTGTTTTTGCGCGGTAAAAACCACATCATATAATGCTGCTTGATAAGTCGAAAATCGTCCATTTACAGGGAATGTACGGCTAAAATCTGCCGCATAGCCTTTATATTCAAAACCTGCATCAATTAGAAAAAGCTCTCCATCTTGGGTTTGTCGAGTATTCGAAACATAGTGTAAAATGGCAGAATTGGGTCCTGAGGCATAAATCCCATTATATGCATCTTGTTGAAGGCCATAAGACATTTGTACTTCGGTGAAGATCGCTTTTGCTTGATATTCATACATGCCTGGCTTCCATGACTCTATGACTCGCTTAAAAGCCTCATCATTTACCTGGCTAGCTTTGCGTAAGCATTTTAGTTCCTCGTCTGTTTTGATGACTCTAGCATCGTTTAAAGCTTCAATTAAGGCCTCTGAATCAGTAGTTACCTCGGGTTCATGCGAACGAAATCTCTTCTGCGAGGATTCGTCTAAACAAAATATTATAGAGGGTTCTAATTTTTTCACCACCTCGTGTAGCTCATCTACATAATGCACATGATCTGGTGAGTATTCGGATCGGTATTGATTCAGACTTTTAACATAGCCATGCCAAACGGCATATTGCATGTCTCTTTTTGGCACAAATAAATGAAATTCCTTCGAATCGATGTTCAGAATCGCCATACAATCAGGTTCATTGACTCCGCTTACATACCAAAAATTAGACTCCTGACGAAAAGCGAATTCATAATCGGTTTGGTAGCGGTACATTACCTGGGCGCCTTCTAAAAAGATGATTGATTGTTGAGTTTGAGAAAAAAGAGAATACAGTTTATCGCGATGTTTATAATGCATATCTATGATATATTTTATTAAAGAGATGTAATAATATAAACCCCAAGGATACCGTCAAAATGAATGATAGCATTCTCAGATGTGATTTCATTAGATGTTCCGTCCTGAACTCCCATAGCAAGTTCTGAATCTTTTAGAGGGTATTTTACCCCCTTGGAGCTGAAATTTTTTACGGGTGCAAGAATGGGAAAAAAAGAAATTCCAGTACCAACGGCTAGCTTGGGTGTATAGGGCGAGCGTACTAAGAAAAGCTCTCCATGATTGTCTTTAAATCGTATGTCTTCAAATTGGTCTAAGTACCGAAGAAGTACAGAAAGGTTTTTAAGACTATGATCAAAACGTTTGCCTGTAGCTCCAAGAATACACACTGATTTGGCACCTTTTGCTAGCGCATATTCTAGACTTTTCTCTAGATCATTGGTTTCTTGATCGGGCAATTCCAATACTTTTATACCTTTGTGGCGTGAATAAAGAAAACTATCAAGGTCTCCGATTACAATATCGGGTCTGTATCCATATCCTAAATAGACATACCCACCGCTATCCGCCCCGATGCTGAGCTGGGCTAGGGCCATTTCTTTTTCTAATAGGTTTTTCTGTGGAGGGATTCCCCCTGCGATAATCAATGCATGCATAGATGGTAATTGTAGGTGAGAACGTGGGAGGTTGCAGCGAATACTAGTAAAGTGATTTATATGATACTGTAACTTTAGAGAAATATTGACTTATAGAAAACACTTATAAATACTGGGTTTACTGGGTTTACTGGGTTTACTGGGTTTACTGGGTTTA